>Ga0335075_10002121_pt1 | contig 32104 bp, 28 predicted proteins | sample Lox_Sample_24_FD_206723 | JGI IMG/M metagenome (GOLD analysis project Ga0335075, IMG submission 206723) | Soil microbial communities from Loxahatchee National Wildlife Refuge, Florida, United States - Lox_Sample_2.4 | ecosystem: Environmental > Terrestrial > Soil > Wetlands | place: USA...
CGATTTGGATCCGGGCATCGTCACACGGCTCGACAACGCCGGATTGGTGCCGCACCCCGATAGACTGCAGACCAGCTGCGAAGAAGGAAACATTCTTGAATCGCTTTAAACGAAGTCGACGAACGAATCGCCGCTCGTCGTGCTGGCCGCTGCGTCTGGCGATTCTCTCTTTGGTGTATTCCCTGCTAACGCTGGCCGCTCTCCCGGTTTGGGGGCAATTGGCGCCCCAGCCGGATGCGCCGCCCGGTCAAGGCGAATCAAATTTCCCCCCGCTGCAGCAGCCGACGCAACCCCAGCCGGAGACTCAGCCACCAGCCCCAACTTTGCCCCGGATCAATTCGCAACAGCCGCCGAGCGCACAGCCTCGGGCAAACCCAACCCAGGCAGAACCTGCGAACCCGCCACCTGCAACCGCGTCAGAAACGCCTGGCACTCCACAATCCAAAGCGGCAACCGGCATCCCAACCCTGCACGTCAGCGTCAATCTGGTTGATCTGTTTTTTGTCGTCCATGACAAGTCCGGCAAGCTGGTCCCGAACCTCACTCGAGCGGATTGCAACGTATTTGAAGACGATAAGCCACAGATATTGAAGAGCTTTACTGCGCAGAGCGATCTGCCGTTGTCGATCGGCATTCTGCTCGACACCAGTTTGAGCCAGGAGCGGGTTTTGCCCGAAGAGCAGAAAGCAGCTTCGGCTTTCTTGCAGCGCATCCTGCGGCCAACGGACGAAGCCTTTCTCATTTCCTTCGACGTGACTGTCGATTTGCTGGCCGACTGGACCAGCGACCCCGACGCCCTGAAGCAGGCGCTCGATGCGGCGCGGATCAACTCCAGTTCCGGCAACTACGCCAACGGCACGCTTCCCTCGATCACCAAACCGAAGGGCACACTGCTCTATGACGCGGTGTATCTCGCCTCGAATGACAAACTGCGCCAGGAATCCGGCCGCAAAGCCATGGTGTTGCTGACCGACGGCCAGGATGAGGGCAGCGACGAGAAGTTGCAGTCCGCGATTGAAGCCGCACAAAAAGCCGACGCTGTTGTCTATGTTTTGTTGATCAGTGATTCAGGAGTTTACGGGACGCTCGACTTTTCCAGCGACGGCGCCATGCGAAAGCTGGTGGAAGCCACAGGCGGCGAAGTGTTTCCCATCGGAAAGAATGGAAAAAAGCTCCCAGCCGCCTTCGACGCCATCGAAGGTCAGATGCGCACCGAATACCAGGCGACCTACACCCCATCAAACGCAGTCCTGGACGGAAGTTATCGGCATATTCGCGTCACCTGCCGGCAGAATGGGAAGGATCTCAAGGTGCAGGCGCGCCAAGGCTATTACGCAGTCGCCCACTGATGCGGAAATCTCCCCTCTTCATTTCGCTGCGCGGTGCATCCTGATACTTTAGGTGCAAAGCGAAACATCGAAGCTTTTGGATTTCAGCTTTCCCGGACGGAGAGGCAGTGCGCGTATCTCAAGCTGTTTTTGGTGTCTTCCACCATTTCGAACTCGCGCATCAGCTACGCCGCTACGACTATCTCGACACGGTCTACTCCACTTACCCCTGGCGAAGGCTGCAACGGGAGCGCCTGCCGCGCCAATATGTCCAGACATTTCCATGGATTCATGGCGGATTGGCTGCCCTCGCACGGTTCGGGCTCTACCCTTCTCCCTGGACAGAGAGCCTGGATTATTGGAATGGACTCGCCTTCGACAAATGGATGACGGGGCGGATTGCCCGATCGAAAACAAAGCTTGACGCGCTGATCGGCATCTCCGGCGCCGGACTGGCTGCGGGAGCGCTGGTGCAGTCGCGTGGCGGCAAATATATTTGCGATCGCGGTTCGACGCACGCGCGCTACCAATGGCGCTTGCTTAGTGAGGAACATCAACGCTGGGGCGCGCCGCTCGACATCTACGACCCGCGCGACACAGTGCGCGAAGAGAAACAGTACGATCAGGCTGATTGCATCGTCGTGCCGTCGAGTTTTGCCGCTCGCAGCTTTGTCGCTGAAGGTCTTGCGGCGGAAAAACTGCACGTCATTCCATATGGCGTGCGGTTGGATTCTTTCCAGCCCGCCGACGCAACGCGCCCGACCGACACTTTCGAGCTTCTCTTCGTCGGTCAGGTCAGCCTGCGCAAAGGCGTGCCCTATCTGTTGGAAGCGTTCGCCAAAGTGCGGCATCCGCGCAAACATCTGCGTATCCTCGGCCCAATGTTTCCGCATATGAAGCCGCTGTTTCCGCGGCTTCCCATGGAGAACGTCGAAATCGTCGGAGCTGTTTCCCGCGCAGAACTGGTCCGCTATTTCAACCGCAGTCATGCCATGGTTCTGCCGTCGCTGGAAGAAGGGCTGGCGCTGGTCCAGGGTGAGGCCATGGCTTGCGGCTGTCCCGTGGTCGCAACGCCGAACACCGGAAGCGAAGACCTGTTTACCGACGGCCAGGAGGGTTTTATCGTGCCGCCCCGCGACGCCGCCGCACTCGCCGAGCGACTGCAACAGCTTGCCGACGACCCAGCCCTGCAACAGCGGATGAGCGCAGCCGCATTAGTTCGCGTGCAGCACCTGGGAGGATGGAACGATTACGGCGACCGCTGGGTGCAATTATTGCGGCAACTTTGCACGCCGGAATCCGCTGGCACACAGGAGAAATAATCGTGTTAAAACCAATGGGCGCGCGAACAACGATTCTTTGCGGGCTCTGCCTTCTCGCTGCAACCGCTTTTGCCCGCGCCGGCTCCGGTAACGCAGGTCCCGCGCCTAGCTACGCGCAGCAGTCCGCCGACGGCGTCCGCACCCTGCAGCAGTGGTATGTGCGGAACACGGGCCTCTACGCCGCGCCATCCGGCTGGTGGAACGCCGCCAACTCGATCACCGTGCTGGCCAACTATTCCCGGGCCACCGGCGACAGACGATATCTTTCGGCGCTCGCCAATACATTCAAGCGAGCGAGCCGCAGCCAGGGCACCACCAACTTTCTCAACTCTTATGACGATGACGAAGGCTGGTGGGCGCTGGCCTGGATCGACGCCTACGACCTGACCGGCAAGCAAGCCTATCTGACCATGGCCGAAACCATCTTCGCGAACATGGCCGGCGAATGGGACACCACCACCTGCGGCGGCGGCATCTGGTGGAAGAAACCCGCCGACTACAAGAACGCCATCGCCAACGAACTATTTCTCTCCGTCGCCGCGTCCCTGGCCAATCGCACCACCGGGGCCGCATCCGCACGCTACCTGGCCTGGGCCCAGAAGGAGTGGGCATGGTTCCATGCTTCCGGCATGATCAACGCGCAGCATTTGGTCAATGATGGCTTGAACTCAACCAACCCGCACGCCTGCACCAACAATGGCGCAACCACATGGACCTATAACCAGGGAGTCATCCTCGGCGGACTGGTGGAACTTGCAAAAGCCGAACACGACCCGACGCTGCTGTTGCAGGCAGAGGCCATCGCCAACGCGGCCATCGCGGACCTCACCATGCACGGGATCCTGGTAGATCGGGCCGTTTCCGGCGGCGACGCGCCGCAGTTCAAAGGCATTTTCGTTCGCAATCTGATGGCGCTCTACGCCGCCGCTCCCAATCCTCGCTATAAGGCGTTTGTCGACGCCAATGCTCGCAGCATCTGGAGTAACGATCAGGGTCCCAATCATCAGTTCGGCGCGCTTTGGCAGGGGCCGTTCGATTCTGCAGATGCAACTCGTCAGACGTCCGCGCTGGACGCGTTAATCGCCGCCACGACGATGCGGTAGGAATCGCGCGGCGGAAGATTCGTGAAGAGAAATGTACGGAGAGAATTTCGAGGAGAAAATCTGGGTGCCCCATGTCTCGTTTCTGAGACATGGGAACTGCCTGCTTCTGTCAATCGGTGTGCGCCATCCTTGCGCGGCAAGGGTGAGAGACGAAAAATTACGCGGTCTTGGTCGCCAGCGCCTTCACGCGAGCGTTCAGGCGGCTCTTGTAGCGCGAAGAAGTGTTGTCATGCAGAATGCCCTTCTGCACGCTCTTGTCCAACAACGACACGGTCTGGTTGTACTGCGCCCGCGCTGCGGGAACATCGTTCTTCTGCAGGGCTTCGCGCATGGCGCGCAGGCCGTTGCGGAGCTTGCTGCGGTTGGCGCGGTTGACGGCGGTGCGCTTGACGGTCTGCCGGGCGCGCTTTAACGACGAAACATGATTTGCCATGAAAACCTTCTCTTTTCGCTGAATCGGAAGTCTGTCGACTCGGGCGGCTCCATCCTCTACCGGAGCTGCACGCTACAAACGCGCCCTGGGAGCTGGAATCTGCCTGAAGTCAGGATGCGGCAGGGGCATGGAAATCGCCAACCTGCGCAAGCATTTAGTGTACGTGAAGGCACGACCAGGGTCAATTGCTGATCGCCGCGTCGATCCAAACTCCGCACAGTCCACACATCCGTAATCTCGCCGAGGGCGAACAGCGGGTGTACGATTGCTAGTCGCCGGGTAAGTCATCCAAAGAGGTTTCCATGTGCGCAGCTCGCTTTGCGTCTTTCTGCTTTTCGCCGCCCTGAGTTTCTCCGCGAGCGCCGAGCGCACGCGAAACCATTCCTCATATGGCGTAAAGGGTTCACGATCATCGAGGAACCTACGGACTGGGTACATTCGAGGGTACGTCCGCAAAAACGGAACGTATGTCACGCCGCATATCCGCGGCCTAGCGGGAAGGGATTACCATGCGCGGCGCAGTTCCCACCCAACGTATCGTTCGACCCGCCAAATTGGTTTGTCCCCTCGGACGGCCACAGGCAAAACTGAACGCAGCACAGCAGCCAAAGACTCCTTCAAGCGGCAGCAGCCCTGCCCATCTACCGGGAGGAGTTCTGGTGCGTGTCCTGGATATGTCATTGACCATGTAAAACCGCTGGAATGCGGGGGCGCAGATAGTCCCTCAAACATGCAGTGGCAGACCATCGCCGCTGGCAAAGCCAAGGACAAAACTGAGCGTTACTGTCGGTAGCAAAACTACTGGACCTGAGCATTATTAAATTCGACATTTTACGGCGAGGTGGACTATGAAACGGTTGCTAATGTTTTTCCTGGTATGCAGTTCTGTACTGTGCTCGCAGGCGAATTTGGGGCAGAATCTCCAATCTTATGTCTCTGACATGAACAAGGCCCTTGGCGAGCATGGTTCCGTTGTGCTCTTTGACGGCCAGACACTCGTCTTCAGTTTCGTCGTTCCTGGACCCGTATTCATCTTTACTGACCACGACACCGGAAACCCTAAAACGACGGCATGGACAGCCATGTCTTTAGATGTCGAAAGCATCACCGCCAACCTGAAATCGCTGAATGAAGAAACAATCAGCGACTGGACGGCGTTCTCTCCGCCATATTTTGCTATTTACAAGCCAGGAGATACGGGCGACGAAACACTCGTTGAATTCTCAACAATCCGGGAAACGCTAATGTCAACGGTCACCGTTGACAGAGACAAACTTGCGAAGCTGAAGCCGGGGAACGTGACTGAACAACAACTCGGAGCAAAGACCGTGCCAAGCAAGCACGCAATGATTGTGTTTCCAGACAGGCTTGAAGCGCGAGCGTTTGAGAAGGCGCTACGAGCCGCTATTGTCGCTGCCAGAGCTCAATAGGCTCCCTATCAGGGGCATCGTGTCCGTGATTGGCCTCGGCAGTCGGACTCCATTGCCTCCGTTTCCTCTCGGCGCTTTCGGATAAGTTCCATCAAGGCATCGCCGCCTTTGCGGTATGCCTCAAGCGTTTCCTCGATCTGTTCGTCAGTCGGATACTCCGATTTCAGTTTTTCCATTCTTGCCTCTTCCGGACAGTATTTGCGGCTTCGTTGGTATCGCCCGCGTTCTGTGAGTTTGCCCGATTACCTTCTGGGATGTCCTGCGCCGCCTTCCTTTCTGCTTTACGCTTCTTGAGGATGGCCAGAACAGCATTGTCGTCACCGCTCTCGAGCGCTTCCCACATTTCTTTCATCTGTTCGTCTGTCGGATACTCTGAATCCAGGTTTTCCATCCTCGCCTCATCCAATTTTTCGCTGTGCCGCGCATCGCGGGCAGCATTTGTTCGACCACGAGTATGCGCGGGTTTGCTCTGATTGTCGAATTACCGACGTTCCCGCCTCAGCAGTACACTTGCGACATGAAAATATCTCCCCGAGAAACGCCCTTGTGCAGTGAGTAACTGCGGTTCCCGGGTGCCCAATTCTTCGCAGTTGTATCGCGAAGGGTGAAAAATACAACATTTCAGCGCAGGCAAGTCCCATTGACGCCGTCCCGGCAGAGTCTTACTCTACGGGTAGGAATAATTCCTACCGCCCATCAGGGAGGGCTGCTCCATGTCGAACGTTGAGAAGATCAGCATTGCGTTGCCATCGGAGATGGTCAGCATCGTGCGCCAGGCGGTCGAGACCGGCGAATATGCCTCCAATAGCGAGGTGGTGCGCGACGCGTTGCGCGACTGGACGCAGAAGCGAAGTTTGCGCCAGCAGGGCATCGACGAATTGCGGCAGGTGTGGCGACAAGCGTTGCAATCGGACTCGCCGGGTGTTTCCGCCGAAGATGTCCTGGACCGCCTGGAACGAAAGTACAAGGCGTTGGCAAAAGCCGCCAGGCCAGCTAAATAATGCAGGTGGTGTTTTCCAGTTTTGTCGGCTCGCGCTTTTCGAGCCCAAGTAGTTTCCGCGCGGTCTAGATCTGTCCGCTCGCTAGGACACCGCGGAAAATGTGGTGAACAAAAACGGCAGGATGAAGCCCAGATAGGCGACCAGCATGCACGCGGCCTTCACGCTAAACAAAAACCAGGTTGGCCAGTTGATCCAGGCGGGCGCCAGAAAATCCGCGTCCGGCGGCGTGCCAGCGCGTTCCTTTTTGCGGAAATAAAGGAACCAGGTGAACGTCCCCACCAGGTATTGCAGCAGATCAAAAAACAGCGCCAGAAAGATAAATAGCGCACCCTGCAGCAGTGGATGCGGCAGCGCCGGCTTGGTCCCAGTACCAATGTTGAACAGCCAGATCAAGCCGATGCCCGCCAGACTCAGCTGGCGCACGATCGAGCTGGCGGTTCCTGAAAGCGTCTCGTACGCGTTCTTGACGTCCTCTAGTCGCACGGTTTTTCCTTCGTCACCGTTTCGCTCTTGGCCCGGTTCCAGACGTCCCGTTCTTCCTGGTTGTCTTCTTGGCCGCCGCCTTCTTCGCTGGCTTCCTCGCAGGGGCTTTCTTGGCTGCCTTCTTTGCGGAAGCTTTCTTGGCACTCATATCGGATTCCTTGTCCTTCCTTTTCGAGATTGCCCCACCCTCGCGCGTCCCTCGCGCAATCCTAAAACAATTTGCCCTTGAACAAATACACCAATTCAATCACCAGAATAATGACGACCGTTAGCTCCAGAAAGAATGCCCGGCTTTGATTAAACTGGTCCACCATAAATCGATACAGCTCCTCCGACGTGCGCACCTTCTGCGTGACCAAATCTTTATAGTCGGGGACGCCCACCTTCATCGCCGCCAGCTTGTACAGTCGCGCAGAAAACATGTCGCTCAAAAACTTGATGGCGTTGTCCGCATGTTCGGTCAACTCCGCCACATCCAGCAATACGGTGTGCAGCCGGGTTGCAGAGCGCGCCAGCCGCCATCGCGCAAACAGCCCGGTACCTTCATCTACCAACTTGTACACGCGGTCCAGCTCCTTGGTCAGCAGATCGTCATAGTGGCGAAATTCCAGCAGCTGGGAGTTCGCATATTCCAGCAATTGGATCGCGGTCTGCGCTCCCGAAGTGCTGTCATAGATAAAGGCCGCGTTCCAACCAATCACGGCCAGGTCATTCGCATAGTAAGAAATGCGCGACTGCAGCACCTCATTGCATTCACTTTCGGCCAGCTGTCCCATGTCGCCGCGAACCACCTGCGTAATGCGCGATCCATACAGATGAATCAGGTCGGCCACCGATGGCGAGCCGCTGATTTCGCGCACATGGAAGATGAGGTAGTCTTCGCTGAGCCACTCGGCATAGGGTTTCACCAGCGCTGGAGCGGCGCGTGCCAGGCGGCTGCGCACAATTTCTGTCGCCTGCGCTGCAAAGTCGACATCCCAAACCCAGCGACTTGCTAGGCCAGTCAACTTTTCCCAGCCGCCAGCAAAGGCCAGTTCGAACACCACGCTCAGCACGCCGTAGTCGTAATACTTAATCTCCCCTTGCAGCCGCTCGCCGCTTTCCAGCACCAGCGGCTCAATCGGTTCAACCACAGGCGGTCGCTGGTAGCGAACATATCCCGGAGGTGCGTGCTTGGGAATGGCGTGTTCCACAGTATGCGGACGGATCAGCTCCCGCAGTTGATCCAGGCGGATCGCCTCACACACATCAAACTGCAACAACACCAGCACTGAACCGTGCAACATGGTTTCAGCGGATTCGATCGCGACCTCTGCCATGATGCAATCATCTTATCCCCGGGCAACAGATGTGGCGTGTATGCGGATGGACGAGGAAGTAACTATCCCCGCGGCCATAGTTGTTAGATCGATTCTCATGCCACCAAATATTTTTCATTTGTCGATTGACTCGAATCTTCTGTCGGCGCTACTCTGTGCGCATCATCCTCGTGCTCAACGACGTACTGCGAACCAACCGACCGGCCAGCCCATCCCACGGGTTCGAACTCGCCCGGAAAGATGCGACGCTCCTGGCGGTTCGGCCATCCGAAGTCAGTCCCCTGCAATCCAACAAAGTGCACCGTCCTCAGGCAGCTCGCGCTGTCTTCCGCCTTGGCGCAACAGAATCCAATGGAGGCAAATAGTCTTATTGATGAAGAAAACCATCGAGATCACCCCCAACATCGAGCCCATCTTCGGTACCCGCGACGAAAACCTTCATCTCATCGAAAACACTCTGAAAGTCCGCATCGACCTTCGTTCCGACGCTCTCTATCTCGAGGGCGAACCGGAAGTGATCTCCCGCGTGGAGCAGATTTTCGCCGACTATGAAGCACTGCGACGCGCCGGCGTAACGCTGCAGAATGGTGAATTGCATGGGATGCTGAAACTGGTGGTCGCCGACAAGTCGGTGACGCTGCGCAGCCTGGTCGATAGCGGCAAGCAGCGTTCCACCGGCATTCGCAGGATGGTGCAGCCTCGATCGGTCAATCAGCGGCAATATCTGGAGGCGATTGAGCGATCGGATATGGTGTTCGGCATAGGGCCGGCCGGTACGGGGAAAACCTACCTGGCGGTGGCGATGGCGGTGGCAGCGCTGACGGCGAAAAAAGTTTCGCGGCTGGTGCTGGTTCGTCCCGCGGTAGAAGCCGGAGAGCGGCTTGGATTTTTGCCGGGAACGCTGCAGGAAAAAGTCGATCCATATTTGCGGCCGCTGTATGACGCCCTCTACGATTTGCTGGAACCGGATCGCGTGGACAAAATGCTGGAGCGCAGCGTGATTGAAGTGGCTCCGCTGGCGTTTATGCGCGGACGCACGCTGAATGATGCTTTCATCATTATGGACGAGGCGCAGAACACCACCAGCGAGCAGATGAAGATGTTTCTCACCCGTATGGGCAATAATGCCAAGGCTGTCATTACCGGCGACATCACCCAGATCGATTTGCCTAACCCGCGCAAGTCCGGGCTGATTGAAGCGATTGAGGTGCTGAAGAATGTCGACGGCATTGACTTCTGCTACTTCGAGCAGGGAGATGTGGTGCGCCATCAACTGGTGCAGCGCATCGTTTGTGCTTACGATGGCTACACCCGCGGCCAGCGGGAATTGCCGCTTGAAATCGCGGAACCTTTGCGCAGCGGGACAGACGACAAGTCGCCGGTACAAACGCAGTAACGCGAGGATGGATACGACTCCGGCATTTTCTGGCAACAGGATCGACAGGGGCGAGTTGACGCACAGTTGCAGTCCCATGCAGCCGGTTGTGACTGAAGCGCTTCTATTCACTGTTCCAGCGAATGCTCTGCGATATCATGCTTCATGCGATGATCATCATCGACCCTGAAGCCAACAGCACTACCAAAGGCAGAGCAGACGCGGCGCTCGCTCTCTCCGCGCTGCGCCTGTTTCTACGGCGAGCAAGAAATTCCGTGCCTGTGGTTGGCCAGGTCTCCGTGTTGTTGGCATCTAACAATGCAATTAAGCGCCTCAACGGAAAATTTCGCGGCAAGCATCGCCCCACCGATGTAATTTCTTTTCCCGCGTTTGAAATGCTGGCGCAAGAACCGTCCTCGCGCAAACGCCCGGCGCATCCTCCAGTGGCTGGCGATCTTGCCATCTCACTTGACGCTGCGGCTCGTCAGGCGCGGCGATTCGGCCATCCTGTCGTCGCGGAGCTGAAAATTTTGATACTGCACGGGCTGCTGCATCTCGCAGGATATGACCACGAAACCGATGCGGGAGAAATGGCCGCCCGCGAAGAACAGCTGCGCCATCGCTTTCGCCTTCCCACCACGCTGATTGCCCGCACCATGGCCCGGCCGATTTCCACCAAACAGCTCAAGGCGAAAAGCGTCGCACGGACGCGAACCGCTCGCACCAGCGCAGTCAGAGAACGGGCTGGCCGCGTATGACCATCCTGCAATTCATTCTGATTCTGCTGCTGCTCGCGATTCTTACCCTGGCCTCCTACGTGAACCGGCTCTATTCCGAGATGGGCAAATTTCTGGCGCGCGAGTTTCAGGAAAATATCGATGTTTGGGAGCAGCAAATTGAACCGCGCCTGGGGATGACACGCGAACATACGGCTCAGTCAGCCTCCATTCTGACGTTATTGTCGTTGTCGTCGCTGGCGCTGGTGTTTGCACACATCGCGTTACACGCCCATCAAGACTATTCCGCGTCCTTCGCAAGTAGCGTTGCGCAAACGGTTCTCGCCATCGTTCTCACCATTCTTTTGTTCCATGATTTTTTGCCGCAGCTGTTTTTCACTCGCACCCGCGGCCAGTGGGTGGTGCGACTGACGGGTGTTTTGCGAGCGCTTTTCTACCTGGTGTTCCCGATCACGCTGGTTCTGGGTTTCCTGCTTTCGATTGCTGCCCTGGCGGAATCCGATCAAACCCCGGTTGAAGAAGACTCTGCGGAAGCGGTAGAGGCGCTGATTGAAGCCGGCAAAGAAGAAGGCATTCTGGACGAAAGCGATCGCGCGCTGGTCCGTTCGGCCGTCGAATTTGGCGACAAAATTGTGCGCGAAGTGATGACGCCGCGCCCCGCAATTTTTGCTGTGCCCGCCGGCATGAAGCTGGCTGAATTTTCTGAGCAACTCCGGACCCATGCGTACTCCCGCGTGCCCGTGTACCGCAGCAACCTCGATGATGTCGTCGGAATCGCGTTCATGCACGATCTGCTGCACATTTCCGACATTGAAGCTGCCAGCGTGACCGTTGGCTCGATCGCGCGGCCGGCTATGTTTACGCCGGAGACAAAAAATATTCAATCCCTGCTGCGCGAAATGCAGCGCGATAAGCAACATATGGCTCTGGTCATCGATGAGTATGGCGGCCTGGCTGGACTGGTCACGATTGAAGATATCGTGGAAGAAATCGTCGGCGCCATCAGTGACGAACACGAGACGGCCGTCGCCGAAGAAACTGCGCAGCCGCAGCCGGATGGATCGTACATCGTGCCAGGAAATTTTGAGCTGGGTCAATTGGAAGAACTGTTCGACGACTCGGTCGCAATGCCTCCATCCGAGGATTACGAATCGACCACAGTCGGCGGCCTGGTCACGGAAGAGGCGGGCCACATTCCGTTTCCAGGAGAGGTGATTGAATTGGCGGGTCTGCGGCTTGAAGTTCTGGAGGCTTCGCACCGCCGTGTCGACCGCGTGCGAGTGCGCCCAGTTGCGGATGGCGTCGCCTACGACACGCCGCCGTCCCCGTAAAAAGCAAGCCGTCAAATCGTCGGCATCCAAACTATCATGCGAAAGCATCTCGCCACTTTCGTCGAAGATTTTGAGCGGCACGGCAAACAGATCGCCATCGTCAGTTATCCCGGCAATCGCCGTATCGCTACGACCTATGCCGAACTGGCAACATTGGCGGGACGCTTCTCGCGCATGCTTGCAGATCGCGGCATCGCGCCCGGCGAGCGCGTTCTGCTTTGGGGCGCCAACTCCGCGGAATGGGAAGCAGCTTTTTTCGGCTGCGTGTTGCGCGGTGTTATTGCCGTCCCGCTGGATGCCGCGGGGAGCGTCGACTTTGCGACCCGCGTGATTGCGGATGTCACTCCGCGCCTGATTGTGGGCGACCAGGAGCATCTGCAAAAAATATCGCAAGAATCGATGCCGGAATCCGCCGTGAAAATTTCCTTCGAGGATTTTGCTTCCACACTGCCGCGCTCGCCGATGTTTGAGCCAGACCCTTCGCTTAATCCGGAAACGCCGCTGCAAATTCTGTTTACTTCCGGCACCACGTCGACCCCCAAAGGCATTGTCCATACGCACGGCAACGTTTTGTCGAGCGTCGAAGTTCTGGAGCGTGAGATCAAGAAATATCTGCGCTACGAGCGCTGGTTTCATCCGCTGCGCTTCCTGCACACCCTGCCGTTGAGCCACGTTTTCGGCCAGTTTATGGGCCTCTGGGTGCCTCCGCTGCTGGCTGCGCAAGTACATTATGAGGACAACCTGGTTGCCAGCCACGTGTTGGATCGAATCCACCGCGAGCGCATCTCCGTCGCGGCCGTGGTGCCACGCGTGCTGGAGTTGCTGCGCGTTCATTTGCTCTCCAGCGATCCCCGGTTGCAGAGTCGTCTCGATGCCATCCAGAACCAGCGCGTCTGGAAAAAATGGTGGCGCATGCGTGACGTACATCGCCGCTTCGGCTTCAAATTCTGGGCCTTCGTTTCCGGCGGGGCGTCCTTGCCGGCAGAGGTAGAACAATTCTGGAATGCGCTTGGCTTCGTGCTGGTGCAGGGCTATGGCATGACAGAGACGACCGCGCTGGCGACGTTGAACCATCCTTTTCATCCCGCGCGCGGCAGCATCGGCAAACCACTGGCAGGGCGCGAAGTGCGCGTAGCCGACGACGGCGAAATCCTTGTGCGCGGGCCCATGCTAGCTGCGGGAACATGGCGCAACGGCGGCATCCAGCCGCGTAGCGGGGAGTGGCTGCACACCGGCGACCTGGGCGCGGTGGACGCGTCCGGAGAAATGCATTTCCTTGGGCGTAAAAGCGATGTGATTGTCGCCGCCTCCGGCATGAATATTCACCCTGAGGATTTGGAGCAGGTAGTTCAGTCACAGTCGCAGGTACGTGATTGCGTAGTCGTAGGATGGGAATCGCCGCGTGGCCCGGAGCCCGTCGCTGTTGTGATCCTGCAGGATCGAGCCGAGGATGCCGACCTGGCGCAAATACTTTCCAACTCCAATCGCGCGCTGCAGGAGTTCCAGCAGATTCGCAACATTCTGCGTTGGCCTGCGAATGAATTTCCCCGCAATACGATGGGGAAGCTCTTGCGCCGCGAGGTGGCCGCGTGGGTCTCGCAACAGCTTCGCGACGAGAATAGCTCGTCGACACTAACGGCCAGCCAGGACCCGCTGCTGCGCCTGCTGCAGCAGGTCACCGGGCAGGGAGTCGAAGGTCTCGACGATTCGGCCGAGCTTGCCACTGATCTGCATCTCGATAGCCTCGGGCGCATGCAGTTGACCATGGCGATGGAAGAGCAGTTCGGAGTTTCGATCAGCGATGCTGCCGTGGCCGGCGCGCGAACGTTGGCAGATTTGCGCCGGCTGATTCGAGACGCTCAGCCTGAAATTCAAAACGCATCACCGAGCCCAGCTGTACGCGCGACTCAAGCGCAACCTTCGGCCTCGCCGGTGACACATGTAGCGAATGAAACTATTTCCCGCGTCACAACCTATCCGCATTGGCCGTGGAGCGCGCCGGTGCAATTTCTGCGCATGGCTTTCATTGAATTGAAGCTGCGGCCGCTGGCGTGGCTGTTAGCCAATCCCCGCGTTCGCTGCGATCGCAACGCATTGCCAACACAACCATCGATTTATGTTGCCAATCATGTGACCGCGATGGATGTGCCTCTTGTGCTCTACGCACTTCCACATCGCGTGCGCGCGCGCATGGCCGTAGCAATGTCCGCCGAAGTGCTGGCCGCCTGGCGACGACGACGCGACGCAGCTGGAGTCGGCACGGGACCGCTGCGATGGTTCGCTCCGCTACAGGCCTTCCTGGTGACGGCGCTGCTGAATGTTTTCCCACTGCCTGCAGGCGCGGGCCTGCGGCGAAGCTTTGCACACGCCGGAGAGGCGCTCGACCGCGGTTATAACGTCCTGGTGTTCCCTGAAGGCCGCCGTACTCTCAATGGTGAACTGCAACCATTCCAGACTGGCATCAGCTTACTTGCGGAGGAATCTCGCACCCAGGTGGTACCCGTCGCGCTGGTCGGATTGTGGACAGCTGCGCAGCGGAAAGGCTTTTCGCGACTGCGGTCACCTGGGCTTGCAGTGCGCGTCGGGCGACCCCTGCAAAGGCAGCCGAACGAGTCTCACGCGGAATTTTCCTCTCGCCTGCATGACGCCGTCGCCGAATTATTGAATTCATCCATTCCCAATTAGCCCGGAAAACGGGAAAAACGCCCCGGGATAGTTTCACTGGATTTTCAAAAGTCAGAGCAGCCGCTTATGGAAACGGCCGCATCCGCCTCCCGCTAGGAGGGTCCATTCATGGCGACATGACAAAGATGCGGACGCGTACGAACCCGCGAAATTTTCGCGCATCTGAATCTTCCAGAGGAAGCGAAGAAAGCGTCTAAAATCAAATTACCTCTTCATGGCTGTGACCCAGGTCCAGGTTTTGCTCGCCGTTTTGGATACGGCGCATTCCGCATCGTTGGCGCAAGTGCTGATGCAGGCCGGTGCAACGGTGTCGTTGGTCCAGGTGTGCTCAGCGGAACATCTGCTGGAGCAACTACGGGACCGGACGCCAAATCTGCTGGTTTTGGAACTGAATCAGGACGGCAGCTTGCTGGAGCAGGTTCGAGCCCGACATCCTTACTTGCCCATCGTCGTGGCATTATCCCGGCCCACGGAAGAGATAACGTTCAGCATCTCCCGCCTGGGAGCGGAGGATGTGTGGACGCTTCCACTGGATACCAGCTCCATGGTGGAGCGGGCGCAGGGAGTGTTGGAGCGGCTTCCAGTCCCAGTCACCACGGGAGCCGGACAGCATGGAGGCGATACCGCCGCTGCTGGAACCGCGGTGGCTCCGGTGATCGAAGACGGCGAAGAGGTCGATCCTTCCATGCCGCTGTTGCCGCCGCCGGCCATGGTGGGCGCCAATCCGCGCATGGCGGAGATTCGCAACACGGTGGAGAAAGTTGCCGGCACGGATGTCACCGTCCTGATCCGCGGCGAAAGCGGAGTGGGAAAAGAGGTCATCGCGCGCCTGTTGTTTGAATATTCGCGACGCAGGCAAAAGCCGTTCATCAAGGTCAATTGCGCCGCTATTCCAAACGACCTGCTGGAGAGCGAACTATTTGGCTATGAGGCTGGCGCTTTTACCGGCGCCATGCGCGATAAGCCTGGCAAGTTTGAATTGGCGAACCACGGCACGCTGTTTCTGGATGAGATTGCCGAGATGCACCCCATGTTGCAGGCCAAACTGCTGCACGTGTTGCAGGACGGCACATTTTCCCGCCTTGGCGCCAAGCGCGATGTTGCCGTCGATGTGCGCGTAGTCTGCGCTACCAATAAATTGCTGGAAGAACGAGTCCGCGACGGGCTGTTCCGCGAGGATCTGCTGTATCGCATCAATGTGGTCACCATCTTCCTGCCGCCGCTGCGCGAACGCCGCGACGAGATTCCCGTGCTGACCGAATACCTGTTGCGAAAGTATGCGATTCAATACGGTCGCCCGCTCCGTCGCTTCAGCCCGGAGGCGGCCGATCGCATGATGCAATACGATTGGCCCGGCAATATTCGCGAACTGGAAAATCTGTGTAAGCGGTTTGTGATTGTCGGCGGCGAAACCCAGATTCTCCGCGAGCTTTCCAGTCATCGAGATGGGCAGGACGCTTCATCCGCCGTCGTCTCCTCAATTGAGGAACCGATGGGCAGCCTCGCAGCCCCGGCTGTCGGCGGAAACTCTGGCAACTCTGGCTTGTCTTTGCTGGAGGTGGGCCGACGGGCAGCGTGGGAGGCGGAACGTCGCGCGATCCAGCAAATGCTGGAGACAACTCACTGGAACCGCCGCGAGGCTTCCCGGCGCTTACAAGTTAGCTACAAGGCATTGTTGAATAAAATCAAGCAAATGCAGTTGGAAGACCACGCCTCCAAGGAACTTGGCACTGAAATCACACGCGAGAACCAGTCTACCCATTAGTGGTATTCGCATGCCACTTTTCCACAGACAAACCACGCCGTGATTTTATCTCACAGCATGCGTGGACAGCATCGTTGGATTAACCAAACTTTATGATTATGAATGAGTTAGTGACGACTGTGGTTCATTTACTACGGAATCAGCGACGGATGGTCTACCTCCGCTAGATTTGGCCTTTCATTTGCTTCATTTGTTGTCAAGATGAGGCATTCCAATCAGCAGTTCTCTTTCAGAATTTATTCCCGCTATCTCTGTCGCTCGATAAACTGAGTGGCTCCCATCCCGTAAGCTCCTGCCATTTTATCTTCGCTAGCCTCGATGCAGGGCCCGCCGACGCGGGCCTTTCGCGTCTTCATGTCCTCCAAGATGCGTTCCCGGCTTAAAATTTAGTTGTGGCAGCAAAGACATCTTCCCAATCCAACCTCACCAGAATCCAGGAACTCGACGCGCTGTTCCGGCGTGGCGGCCTGACCCGCGGTCCTCACAAAAAGCCCATCCGAGCGCCGGGCAGCGGATCGAAGAAAATCCCCTCGATGGCGGTAAAACGCGCGGATCGGGCTGCCGGAGCGCCGAAAAATCGAGCCATAAAGGCCCTCGGCCCGGATATCCTTCGCGTGCCGCAGTGGCAGCGGTACGATTGGCTGCTGCATGGCTTTAGCACACGCGCCGGAGGTGTCTCGACCGTCTATCAGCCGGGAGCGCGAAAAGATAAGTGCGGCGAGCTGAACTTAGGCCTGACCGCCGCTGATTTGCCGGAGAATGTGAAGTGCAATCGAGAACTGTTTGTGCAGGCCTTGCTGGGCAGCGCCAATCACAGGTCGCAATCAGGACAAACCGAAGCGCCGAAACTGCGGCTGCTGCGCCAGATTCATTCTGGATTGGTGCATCGAGCCGGCGTGGATGAAAGATCCGCCGCCACTGAACCTCTGCGAGGCGATGGATGGATTGCGACCGAGCCAGGAGCGCTGCTCGGCATACAAACCGCGGACTGCATTCCGGTGCTGGTTGCAGATGTGCGTCAACGAATCGTAGCTGCGTTTCATGCCGGGTGGAGAGGAACGCTCGCGCGCATCGTGGAGCGAGGCGTCGGTCGTCTGCGGGCGGAGTTTGGCAGCCAGCCAAGCGATCTGACAGCGGCCATTGGTCCGGGAATCGGACGCTGCTGTTACTCCGTGGGCGAAGAAGTACGGATGGAATTCGCCTCCCAATTCAGCTACGCCGAAACACTATTTGAAGAAGTCTTCGACCTGGATCCGATCAAGGAAAAATATCCCATGCTGTTTCTGACGGCGCGCGCACCTGGACACAGCAATCTGGGACCCAGCCTGCATCTCGACCTGGTTGAGGCAAATCGGCGTCAATTGATGGACGCGGGAATCGCGCCGGAGAAGATTCACGCGCTGAATCTTTGCACATCTTGCGATACCAGGCGTTTTTTTTCCTATCGTGCCGAACAGGGTTTTACCGGCCGCATGGTCAGCGCCATCGGTACCCGGGCGTAATTGCTGCGATCGAATCATTGCACCAGCATCAGTTGCGTGTCGAGCGAGATGATTCGATCACGCCCCTCTGCCTTGGCCTGATACATCGCCGAATCGCATTGATGCAGCAGGTCTTGAACGGTGGTCGTCGGATCATGCCCGAAATATGTGGTGACTCCAACGCTGACCGTAACCGTGATGTTGTGTCGCACTCCGGTGTCCCGCAAGCGAGGGCTGGGCACCACGATGGAGTCGACATGGTAGCGCAATCGATGGGCGACGATCATCGCCGCTTCGGCGTCTGCCTTCGGTAGCAGCGCCACAAACTCTTCGCCTCCCCAGCGACCGACAATGTCGATATTGCGTACAGAATTTCGCAGCTTCTCCACCACCGCGCAAAGAACCGTGTCCCCCGTGCGATGACCATAGTGATCGTTGATCTGCTTGAAGTGATCCAGGTCGAACATGATCAGCGAAAAGACATCTCCGGTGCGCGACGATTTCAGTAGCTCCTGCTCGCACAAGGCAATGAATGACCGGCGATTGTGGATACCGGTGAGTGGATCGATGTTCGCCAGTTGCTCCAGATCCAGCCGCATCTGGTGGCCTTCCATCCAGAACACCCCAAAACCCAGACCGATAGCCGCGCCAAGAAACACTACTGCGGACGTCGCCTGTAATGGATTCGGCTGTTCTAATATTGTCGGCGTTCCAACCACAAGAACAATCACACTTCGAATAAGATTAAAGACGGCGAAGCCCAGCAGGAGTGCAATGTTAAACCACACTGGAGCGTCCATCCACCCTTGGTTGGTCTTCTTCAACAACAAGGCGCTCTCGCCAGCCTGTACAGCCATCAGCAAGCCGAGAGTTACGGCGGAATATAGCCGCAATTCGTGCACGTGCAGATAGAAAAGACAGCTCAGCGCTTGCACGATGAGCAGCGCGATCCCCAGGCGGGGCACTCTCGACTCGCTCTCGCTCAATTCCAAAAAGCAAACGTGCAGAAATACAAACGCCAGCAAAATCAATGCATCTGCGGCCATTAGGAGGGAAGCCTCACCCCGAGCAACAACGGCTGCAAATGCCACGGCCCCCAGCGCTCCGGCTGCAAATGAGGCGCCCAGCCAGCCTGCGCCTTTGAAAAATGGATTGGTCAGGCGCACAATCGCCAGCCCGATGCATCCGCCGGAGAGCAGAATCGAGGCCACTACCAGGATGATGTGAGTTTCCATGCCAGACACTAGGGGGACGAAACACAATCCGCCGAAGATGACACGCCTCTAGCAAAATTGTGAATTGTCAAGCAGAGTGTAGCCCGGTTTGGCAGGAGCCGCGAGTGACGAAAGTTTGAAGACCGCTCATGCAGCCCGATTTGGGAATGCGTTGCGGAGATCCCTCGCAACAGCGGTCGCCAAATCCTCCGCACGAATTTTTGTATGTCGGCGCGTCAAGAAATTGGGCACCACCGGGGTTCTACTCCCAGGTCAGCAAAGCCGCGCTTCCAGCGGGAATCTCGCATTCCGCCGATCCGTTGCTCACGGCGAAATGCTCCACCCGGCTTGGCTGCAACGAACCCGCCGCCCCGACTGGCGAGCCGGCAAAGGTCGTATCCTGCTCATCCTCCAAACTTGGAGCGATCAGGCGTTCCAGCGAAACCCGTTCGCCGGCAGAATTCGACTGCAGCTTGAGGCGCACATTCTTTTCGCCGTTTTTATTGATGGCCACGGCACGCAGTTTGCGTTGAGCGTCCTGCGCGGCGTAGGCAACAAACTGCGGCCCCGCATCGCCCGCATCCAGTTGACTCGCAACCACGCGCCCTCCCAACATCTGGGCCATCACCAGCAGCGCATAATACTCCGGACGCGCGACGAACCCATTATCAATTGTGCCGACAATCGGTGCATACCAACCATATCCGCCCCCGTGGAAATTAATGCCGCTGCCTCCGATCGCCAGCAGCTGGAACATCAAATCGAGCGCCCATAGTGACGACGCAAACGTGTTGCTGACTCCGGGCTTGCCACCGCCATAACAGGAGTTGGTTTCCGTCAGACGATAGGGCAGATGCGATTCCGCCATTGCCTGCCGAATCTTCGGCACTCCCGACACCCATCGTGGATTGTCCGGGCTCAGCAGCCGCTGGATGGTCATGGAAGGATCGCTGGGCGGCCCCAAAGCGTAGTAGTGCGTAGACAATTCGATAATGTCTTTGCCAAACTGCTGCGCGAACTGCACCAGCCAGTCGCTGGTGCCCGCCGTGTCCGGACCGGCAAACTTTGCCTGTGGCACTCGCGCCTTCACCGCGTCATAGAATGTTTTCCATTGTTTTGCAAAATCCTGGTAGCTGTACCCTGGCGGACGCAGCCCATTATGAGAAAAAAGATCGTCTTCGTTGCCGATCTGGAAGCTGATTAAACGATCTCCCAGCGTGTCAAACACAAACGCAGCTTCTTCCGCAGCCTGCTGTGGGGTTCCCTTGCCGAAATTCAAACCATACATCGCACGCCAGTCGACCATATCTAAAAACTGCCGCAGATTGCGAATGGACTCAGGCGTGGTCTGGGTGTTTGCTGGAGGATGGTGGCCTTTGTCGGGCCCGATCGGCGCGGTCGACTGTGCGGCTGCATTTTTCGACGGATGGGGCGTCCAGAAGGCATATTCGCTGGAGTTGCCGCCAATGCGCAGCACACCACGCCCCAGAGGACGCAGGAATCCCGCCAGGTCATTATTCTTGGCAGAAAAATATTCCGGATGCGACAGCTGTGCCGTCTCATAGCTCAGTCCCAGAAAATTCTTTGGAATCGGTTGCCCCGGCTGATTCATCTCGATGGTGAGCCTCGCGGAAGCGCTCACTATGGGATCGGCTTGAAGAATCTTCGGGAACGCGGATACTGCGGCGGTGGCGGCGGTTGAGCACAGAAATTTTCGACGATTCATGACGCTGACCAGTGAACCACCCGGCCCGCCGATATGCAAGCTGGCGACTTTGGTGGTCCAACCTGGGTTGCGGAATCGTCCCGCCAACATTTCTCGAATCGATAGCAGAGAAAGATAGTCCGCCGAATCGAGCGCGGTCAGGATAGCATGGAGAAGTAAATGATTTAGTATGCATCCAACCGCCTCAAAAAGCGTCTAACGCTATAGCACTCAGTCCCAAAATCGATAAACCTTTATTTCTCTGTTACAGGAGCATAGAACTTGCCTCGAGATAGCTTGATGCCCCCACTATGCTCTCTGCTGTCTGTCAAACCTCCATCGGACTCTCTGGTTTTGTCGGCGCATGCGACAACCCGGTTGCCGGCGGCGTCGAAAGACAGACCGAAGCTTTACTCGAGGGGTGCCCGATATGGATGCTGGCTTATCTTTCTCGCGATGGCGTTGGCAATGCCTGCGATAGCGCAAGAGACCCCGAACACCACTCCATCATCGGCGACCAGCTCTTCCGGCACGATGAGCAGCACCTCAGCGCTGCCGGACAATCCCAAGCCGGGGTCTGCGGCGGATGTGACTGGAAAACAAACCAAACGCATCCTCTACGTGATCCCCAACTTCCGTTCCGTCTCAGTCGACGTAATACTGCCTCCGCAAACTCCGAAGCAGAAGTTCATTCTGATGTTGCAAGATAGCTTCGATTATTCTTCATTTCTCTACGTTGGCGGGGTCGCTGCGGTGGCCGATGCGGAGCGATCTTATCCGGAGTTCGGTCATGGAGCCGCCGCATATGGCCGCTATTATTGGCACTCGTTTGCGGATAATGTGAACGGCAACCTGTTCACGGAAGCGCTGCTTCCCATCGCTACCCACGAAGATCCACGATATTACACGATGGGGCGCGGAGGCATCTTCAAACGCAGCGTGTATTCGATCAGTCGACTCCTCATTACCCGCACCGACCTGACCGCAACCAATAACGCGCACGATACCTTCAACTTCTCAGAGGTTGTTGGCAATGGCGCCGCTGCGGGGATCTCCAACCTGTACTATCCCAGCCGGGAGCGCACCTGGACGAAGACCGGACAAAAATGGATTGTCCAGATCGGCCTCGACGGCGGGTCCAATCTCGTCAAGGAATTCTGGCCGGACGTGAACGCCCACATCTTCCACAACGCGAACTGGTAGAGAACTCTCCAACCTCCGCATAAATTGCGCCGCGATGAAACGATGCCGTCATGCGGAGAGATGACTTACAGTCTGTACCTCGGTGGGGCGATCGACGACAGATCCAAGCCGATCCGCGCCATCTCCAAACTTGTTTCGTAGAAATTTATTCATGGGCTCCGAATAAAAGCGGGCAACGACCTCGCCCAGCAGTCCCGAGAGAACAATGACTGTTACAAATAGCGCAGGAACTGCAACCAAAGGCTTGCCGAGCGCCACAAACAGAGCGAAGACTGCGATCACAAGAAACATGTGGGTCAGGTAGACCTCATAACTGCGCCGCCCAAGCCAGAATATTGGAGCAAAAATTCGCGGCCCACTCCATTGTGTCTCTGCGGATACCGCGATCAGCAAACATGTTCCAACCGCAAGAATTGTCATGTCCAACCCATTGCGTTCCAGACCCCACACGTAGGCAGTGCGCGAAAAACCCAGGATAAAGGTGACAAGAATCGCGCCAAAGATGCCGCACATCCAAAGCTGTTTTCGCGCAAGATGCACGTGAGCGATCAACAGTGCTGTCAGGCAGCCGAGAGCAATCGCATCCATCGCCCCTAAGTAGGAGTACTCATGCCAGACGGGATTGCCGTGGGCGAGTACGGTCCTGCCAAACGGCCCAAGAACCACGAAGCCGAGCAACAGCGCGACTAATAATTTCCCGCGCCCAAACAACTTGCAAGCCAGCGGAAAGAAAAGATAAAAGGTTTCTTCCACCGATAGCGACCAGAGGATGTCCCAGCTTCCCGGCAGATATCCGCGCGTCGCCTCCAGTACATTCACGCGAAACGTAAGTGCCGCCAGCAAGGCAGCTCCCAAGCCTCCCGTTTGTGGGTGGATGACAAAATGTTCCACGTGCGCCAGGTGAAGTACGCTCAACACTGCCAACAGCAGCAGAAGCAACGGCGCAATGCGAGCGAATCGAAGCAGGTAGAAATCGCGTGGCCGAACTTTGTCAGGCGAGCCCCATCGCCGCAGCGTTGTGGACGTGATCAAGAAACCGGAGACAGCGAAAAACATCTGCACGCCGAACTGGCCATTCCACACCAGCGAGGAGACAAGTTGTTTTGGCAGTCCCTGCGTGTAGGGAACACGCGCAAACAGCAGCTGCATGTTCACGTGATTCATCAGCACAAACAGGATCGCGAGCCCTCGTATGAGGTCGACACCATCCAGCCGTTTCCAACTTTTCGCGAGGGCGCGGTGCGCAGGACTCATCCCACGAGTGTGTCAAACTTGACGCCCGCATGGACAAAATTCTTGGCGGAGCTTGTTGATTAATCTTCCGGCGCGGAATAGCAGGCGCGGCCTGGACCGCAGCGAGCCAGATGAACATAGTTCTCGTCCGGACCGGCGGGTCCCTGCGTCAGCAAACACCAGTAGGAGGAAGAAGCACTGACTCCCGGCAGCCAGTTCTCCGCCGACTGCGGACTGGTGCCGTAGGGGTTCTTGGTGCGAAGGCAGCGGCAAGGCGGCGACTTGACTCCAGCGGCGGTTTCAGTTGCGCTCATCATTTTCTCTCCTTGCAAATCATCCTGCGGCCCGTGGGTCGCGACCCATTTTTCCGACAACCAGCATCACCGTGCGATAAATCGCCACAGGAAACATCTGGACCTTATACGCGTTCATCGAGAGCGGCTGTGCGCCTTCCATCGAAGCTTTCCCGGCGGCGCGCGCAGTTTCTTCCGTGATCGGCTTGCCCGTCAGCGCCGCTTCCGCCTGCGCCGAACGGCGCACGATCGGCGATGCAGCGCCCATCGTCACGACTGCACGGCGACACGTGTTACCGTCCATCTCCAGCAGCACCCCCGCGTCGGCAATGGCCCAGTCGAAGCTCTGCTTCTCGCCGTATTTTTGATACGCGGAGCGCGTACCTGCAGCCGGCTTGGGAATCATCACCGCGGTCAGCAATTCATCCGGCTCGAGCACGTTAAACTTTGTCGGGTTCGCATCCGGCAGCACGTACAGCTCCTTGATGCCGACCACACGCTTGCCGCGTTTCAAGCTGGTCAACTCCACCTTGGCATTCAGCCCCAGCAGCCCCACGGCCGCCGATGAAGGCGCGACGGCCGGGCAACCGCCATAGTCCATGATCGAGTGATATTGATTCAACCCGCCGAACGCAAAGCAGATTTCTTTTCCCTTGCGCAGGCATTGAAAATCTTTCGAGCGAAAATACCAGCAGCGATTTTCCTGCAGCAGATTTCCGCCCAGCGTGGCCATGTTGCGGATGTGCGGAGTGGCCGCATTGCCGCAGGCATCGGAAAACATTGTGTATTGCGACTGGATCAGCGGATGTTCGCTGATTTCCGTCAGCGTGGTCAGCGGGCCGATGTGCAAGCCTTCCGGCGTTTCTCGAATGCCGCGCAGCGAGGAGATGTTGCGAATATTCACCAGCTTGGTCGGCGATTCCAGACCCTCTTTCATCCGATCCAGCAGGTCGACTCCGCCAGCCTTGACCACAATGCCGTCCTTCGCATTCTGGCTCAGTTGCGCCAGCGCGCCGCTTTCGGTGGTGCAGTCTGCAAGTACGAACTGGTTCATGCGTTGCTCCTTTGCGAAGCCTTGCTCAGGGTTTCCAGCACCACCGCAGGCGTCATCGGTGTGCTGCGAATGCGAACTCCAGTAGCGTTGTAAAATGCGTTGCCGATGGCCGCTGCCGCAGAGATGATTCCTGCCGCTTCACCAATGCCGGAAGCATCGGTCGAACTCTGTCCAATGTAGCTCTCCACCAGCTGCACATGCAGCTCGGGAATATCGCGTGAGCCCGCGATCTTGTATTGATCCAGGTTCGGATTCACCATCAGGCCGTAGGTTGGATCGAGCAATCGATTCTCGTAGAGTGCGTAGGAAGTGCCCTGGATCAAGCCGCCGTTGATCTGGTTGATGACCTGCAACGGGTTCATCGGGCGTCCGCAGTCATGCACGGCGAAAAATTTCTTCACGTGGATGATCCCCATTTCCGTATCCACCTCGACCTCTGCCACATCGACGCCGCCATAGGTGTCGTAGTGTTTCGGATCGTAGTCGGGAATGCGCCGCGCCTGTGCGGAAACCTCGCTGGTGTCCATTTTTGCTGCCGCACGGCGGAAGCTGATCGGCTGCATGTGTCCACTTTTGCTGTGAACTTCGCCTTTCGTCAGGACCAGGTCATCCGGCGTCGTGCCCAGCGCGGGAGCAATGCTCGCCAGAAATTTCTGCGAAGCCTGCCATGCCGCGTCGCGAACTGCAGGAGTGAGGGAAGCTGTCGTCACGCTGCCGCCCGAGTTCGGCCCGACCGGATAATTTGTGTCGCCAATTTTGACTGAAACCTGCTGCGGCGGCACTCCAAACTGCTCTGCCAGAATCTGCGCCATCACCGTCTTGATGCCGGTGCCGATGTCCTGCACAGCGGAGAGAACTTCCACCGAGCCGTCGCGATGTACCCTCACTTCCGCGGAGGAATCCATGCGGATGAACCGATACCACACCGACTGCGAAAGTCCGACACCACGCTTGATGGGACCCGGATCCGCATTCGGCATTGGATTGCGCGATTTCCAGAGAGCGCTTTCGCGAACAATCTGGCGTTCCACACGTCGCACTGGGTTGGTATCAATCTTTTCGCGGAACTCCAGCGGCTCCATGTTCAGCTTTTCCGCCACCTCATCAATGGTCTGTTCCAGCGCAAACGCTCCCTGGGGATGCCCCGGAGCGCGAAACGCAGACGCAGGCCCCGCGTTGATGAAAACGTCATTTTCTTCCGTATGCAATGACGCCGACTGATATAAATTGCTCGCCGGTCCAGCGCAACCCGCGCCGGTTCCGCATCCCGCCGTGCCGAAGCTGATCAGTTGGATGGCCGTCAGCGTGCCGTCTTTTTTTGCGCCGATCTTCAGCGTCTGATCGGAACTGGGACGATTGCCGACAGAGAGCTGCTCTTCCTTACGATCCAGCATCAATCGCACCGGCGCGCCGGTTTGCTTTGACAGGGCGGCGGCGACTACGCCCGGATTTCCCGGGCCAAATTTCGCGCCAAACCCCCCGCCCATAAACTCCGTAATTACGCGCACCTGAGACTTGGGCAGCTTGAAGAAGTCAGCCAGTCCTTCCCTCACGCTGGCGGTGCCCTGTGTGGAGGCCCACACCGTCAACAGGCCCGGCTTCCAGTCGGCCACCACGCCATGGGTTTCCAAGGCGTTATGCACCTGCACCTGGGTGGTATATTTCGACTCCACAACTACGTCGGCGTCCTTAAAACCCTGCTCGATATCGCCGCGCTTATGCACGGAAGGCCCATGAATGTTGCCCTTTTGAGGCACATCGGCAGCGCCGCCGCCGCCGCCCGCCGATCCACCCTCATTGGCCGGACCAGGAAAGACAGGCGGAGAATCGGGCTGTCGCGCCATTTCCATGTTTGCTACAAAAGGCTTGGGATCGTATTGCACCTTCACCAGCAGCGCCGCTTCTTCGGCGACGTGCGGATGCGTCGCGGCTACCGCCGCAATCGGCTGGCCGGCGTAGCGCACGATCGGATAACGCGAGACCTCCAGCGCAGGATTCAACAACTTGGCCCCGCCCTCCACGTGCTGAATGACGAACACGCCCTTGACTCCAGGAAGCTTCTCGGCTGCGGAGGTATCAATCGAAACCACCCTGGCATGAGGAACGTTCGAGTTCACCATCTTGGCGTACAACATTCCCGGCAACTGAACATCCGCCGTGTAGCGTCCGCTTCCGCTCGCTTTGGCGTGCGCATCCCAGCGCTTGGGAGATTTGCCGATATACTCCAGTTCCGCGTTGATGGGCAGAACCGGCGGTTCAGTCGCGGGAACCTGACGCTGAACATCATGCAACGTGTAGCCCGGAACTCCGTACGGCATCGTGACGGTTTTCATCGACGTATCGGTTGTTGCAGCCGCTGCCGGATGAGATTTTTCTGTCGCCATGTTCTCTCCTACGCGTTACGGATGGTTTCTTTGCCGGAGCCGCCCGCTGCTTCCAGCGTGGCCGCAAAAATTCTGGGATAGGTGCCGCAGCGGCACAGATTACCTGCCGTCGCCTGTCGCACATCGTCTTCCGTGGGATTGGGGTTTTTCTTCAATAACGCGGAACAAGTCATCACCATCCCCGGAGTGCAGAAACCGCACTGCATGGCGTCATGCTTGATGAAGGCGGCCTGCACTGGGTGCAGTTCGTCCGGATGTGCGGATGCGTTCGACAATCCTTCAATCGTCGTTATCTTGTGCCCGATCGCGTCGATTGCCAGCGTCATGCAACTGTTCACTGGAATGCTGTCCAGCATGACGGTACATCCAGAACACGTTCCGCGATCGCACACCACCTTGGTGCCGGTCAGACCCATGTTCACGCGCAGGGCATCCGCAAGCGTGGTTCGCGGCTCCAGCTGGATCGTCTGTTCTTTGCCATTCACGTTCAAGGTGACGGGCACTGCGCCGGGGCCAAGCTCTTTCACACCATGGTGCTCACGGGTTGCAGCAACCGCTTCGCGTGTGAATACCTGCGCGCCTTCCAGCAACGCAGTCCCGGCGGCGGCAACTCCGGCGCCTTTCAGAAATCCGCGCCGTGTAATTCCCTTGGTGGCTGGGTGGTCAGCGGCCTGTTTGGGTTCCGCAGGATCAGAATTCTGCGGTGTATTGGACGTGGAGTCGTTTGCCTGCGGAGGAAACTTCGGTCCTGACATTTGTTTCTCCTGGTTTCGGATGAAAAAGGAGCGTGCGGCACATCGAGCGATTCGCGTGATTTGTCGGAAACAACCTCAAGCGATTCGGGCCAGCCTAAAAAGAACTCACATCAATTTCAGCTCGTCTGCGAGTGAGCTTCGCGATGGTTCTAGTCTGACACTCCGGGCGACACTTCCGCAACTCGGGGACGGCTTCTCATTCGACGTGCCATCCTTCGCCAAAGTTTCATTTCACTTTTATGAAAGTTATTTCTTCGGATTTGCCTCCACGGCCGCGTGCAGGATCGGGTGGCCCAGCCCCTCAAGCTTCCGGCCGGGTTTCCCATCCAGATCGAAAACGACGACCTCATTTTGGCCTGGTTTCAGCCATGGCGCGGGAACATAGAGCGTCTTCTGCGGGCCAATGTTCCAGAATCGTCCGAGAGCGCGGTCATTCAGCCATACTTCGCCTTTGGTCAGGGCGCTGGTATCCAGAAACGTGTCTTTCGGCGTGGTTACCGTAAAGCTGGCGCGATAAAAACAGGCTCCACTGCACGGTGTTTTCGAGTAGGCCAGCTCGTCCGGCTTCAACATTGGCAGCGGATAGATATCCCAACCCGTCAACACCCTTTGCCCCAGCTTGACCCGGCCGACGATGCCGGCTCGTTCCAGCGGCAGCGACGGGCCAAAGTTCACTCGACCCGTGTTCTCGACCAGAACGTCCAACCGCGCCCGAGCGGAAGAGATATGCAACGGGAGTTGGTATTGTCCCAGCCGTCGATCGACCGTGCCCACCAGTTTGCCATCGACGTAGATTTGCGCGTAATCGTGCAGCATGTCGAAGCTTAATTCGCCATTGAAAGGTCCATTCACATGGGTGCGATACAAAATGTATCCATACGCCTGGCCCAGTGCTTCCATGGAGACCGGCCGCTCGGAGTGGGTTGGAGCGGGCAGCGAATTCCACAGTGAAACACCCTCGGCGAGCGAAATTGTGGGCAGCGTCATCGTCGGCGCCACGGCGGGCACAGGAGGCGGCTTGATCCCCGTGTCCTTCGCGATGATTTCGCGGAAACGATAATACTTCGGCGTCGGGCGGCCGCTCTCATCCAGAGGCGCGTTGTAGTCGTAGCTGGTTACATCCGGCTGGTAGTTCTTGCCACTCGAGTTCGCCCCATTCATCCAGCCAAAACTCGTTCCCCCGTGAAACATGTACAGGCTTACCGAATATCCCTGTCGCAACATCCAGTCCAGATCCTTCGCTTGTTGATCCGGAGTATCGGGCAGGTGCGGTGCGCCCCAGTGGTCGAACCAGCCATCCCAGTATTCGCCGGTCATCATCGGCCCATTCGGCCGCAGTTGTTTCAGCTTGGCAAATTCTTTCTGTGCGTCGCCCGGTCCAAAATTGATCACCGCGGGCAGCTCCGGCAGCGAGCCGTTCGGAATCTCATCGGCACCATCCGCCGTATATAACTGCGCCTTGGTAAATCCCGCATCGATCAACATATGGTGGATGTCTTCCATATAGGCGCGGTCCTTGCCGTAGGAGCCATATTCGTTCTCCACTTGCACTGCGATGATCGGTCCACCGTTGCCAATCTGCAATGGCGCCAGTTGCTTGCCGAGTTGCATCAGCCATGCCCGGGCTGCCGCCAGAAACTGCGGGTTTCTGGATCGCACCACCATGGCCGGATCCTTCAGCAGCCACGCGGGAAAGCCGCCGAAGTCCCACTCTGCGCAGGAATACGGACCAGGCCGCAGGATGACATACAGCCCCTCCTGCTGTGCCTCGCGCACAAACTCCGCCACATCCCGATTGCCGGAAAAATCGTAGACGCCGGGTTTCGGCTCATGCCAGTTCCAGAACACATAGGTCGTAATCGAGTTCAACCCCATCGCCTTGGCCATTCGCAGACGGTCGCGCCAGTAAGCTCGCGGAATCCGCTCATAATGCATGGAACCGGAGATGATCTGAAACGGTTTGCCGTCCAGTAGGAACTCCCCATGCCCAGCTACGAAGGTTTGCGGCTGCCTTTTTGCGGCTGCGAAAGCCGGCAGGGTTCCAAGGCTAAAAAGCAGAACAATCCACGCCCATCGGCGCTGAAAAGCCATCATTCAAAAACTCCTTTTTCGCTGCAAACGGGAAGCCGCCTTGCTGCTTCAGCAGATTTCAAACGGTTGGATCGATTTGCCCCAAAAAATTTACCCACGAAAATATCTGCGCTTTTTAGCCTACTCCAGCTAGACTGGTGCCCAAGGATTTCAGCCGGGTTTTCGGAGACGAGGAAATCACATGACAGCCATGGAAGCAGCCATGCAGCAACCTGGGGAAATTGCCGGCCTCAGTCAGGTGGAACGCGTTGTCGACACGTTTGTGGCGCCCACCAAAACCTTTACCGATATTCGCAGAAATGCCAGTTGGTGGCTTCCCTTTCTGTTGGGCATTCTCGTCAGCTTTGCGTTTGTCAGTTCCATTGACCACAAAATTGGCTTTGAGCAGGTCGCGCAAGCCAACATCAACCGCAGCACATCTGCACAGCAGAGAATGAGCACGCTGACAGATGCGCAGCGAGAGCAAAGTATCCATACAATTGCGGCCTTTACCCGGGTTGTCAGCTACATCTATCCGGTCGTGGCTCTAATCTTCGCCGTGATCGGTGCCGGCATCCTGATGGTGACCTTCAATTTCGGGCTGGGCGCCAAGGCCAGCTATAAAGAGTATCTTGCGGTGTGGTTCTACGCAGGGCTGCCATTTCTCATCAAGTTCTTATTGGCGGCGATTGCCATCTTCGCCGGCGCCAGCGCGGAGCAATTCGACATTAACAACCCCGTTGGAACCAATATCGGCTGGTATCTCACGTCGGATAGTCCCCTGTGGCTGCGCACCCTGCTTTCATCAGCTGACGTCTTCACAATATGGGTGGTGCTGTTGTTGATCGTCGGCTGCGCAACCGTTGCCCGGGTCAAGCGCAGCAGCGCCGCCATCGCCATTATCGGTTGGTGGGTGCTGATCATTCTGGGCGGCACAATTATGGCCGCGATCCAAGGTTAATCGAGTCCGCGTGTCCACCGACTGCATCGAACCCAGAGAGCGAGGTGGTGCGCGGATGAGTGAGTGGGTCAGGTTGTGCGGTCGGCAGGAGCTTCCGGCCGAAGCCGAGGCGAAGGAATTCTCAGTTCAGGGGCATACTCTCTGCGTGGCCATGCTGAAGGGAACTCCCCTGGCGCTGGATAATGTCTGCCCACATCGCGGCGGTCCTTTGGCAGAAGGCACCGTTGAACACGGCAAGATTGTCTGCCCCTGGCACCAGTGGGAATTCGACCTGGCAACGGGCCAAGCGACGCACTCTCCGGACAAAAAGGCCACCTGCTATCCGCTCCGTCTCCAGGGTGACGATGTCCTGGTGGAACTCTAGAAGTTGCGCCTCACTGGAAATGCTGCCGCAACAAGGTGGAAGAAATCTTCGACCCTGGCCAAGCGCGTCGATTGCAGGTCATTTCTTGAAGAACTTTATTCCGCTGCCACCTTCAAGACGTTCGGACATTTCGCCTGCATCCACTCTCGATAGCTCATCTTGTCACGCTTGGGATTGAATTCTTCTCCCGGGCACACCGGACATCCTACCGCTTCGCGCAACTGGTCGCTCCAGGAAGAATGTTTTTCGCGCCCATTGGGATCCCACAGGTCCTGGGTGCTGTCTTCTGATGAAGCCAAGGAAACGGTGTAACTGGGAGTGATGCCCTGCGTCCAGTCTGCAGCCGGCTGTTCTGGTGCGTCGCCTCCCACAGTGTAGGAAGACTTGCAGTCCATGGTGCCACCTTTGCCATCGCTACACGTTGCCGAGGCGCTGCGCTTGGGACTGCTATGGGCGTTGCCCAGTGTCTGCGCCTTGGGCTGCGAACCGAAAATATCGGGTCCGCCTGAATCGCCTCCGACAGAAGGCAGTGCGATTCCCACTTCCAAAATTGCGTCGGCCTGCTTTGGGCTGGAGACAATCGTCAGGCAAGTATCCTGATCCAACCGCGTAATAGCAGCATTCGCCATCACCGGCGTCCCCGCATCCACGTACACTTTGCGCACCGGCTTTCCATCCGACGCGGTCAGGACTCTCTCGGCTTTCTTTGCCGCGCCAGTCCCAGGCATGCAAGTGAAGACCAGAATTCCGCAAACGATGGGCAGCATCGAAGTGCTCATGCCGCTGCCCGACCGCATCGTTCCTCGCGCGTTCAGCACCGCTCGCTTCATCGCCATCTCCTCCAGCTCAACCGGAATTATTTTCGAGCGCGGCAAGAGTTTTGTCCAGACTTGCGACGTTCTCTACATTCAGACAGATCCGGCTTGAATCCAGTGGACGCATCAAGCCACAGAGCACCTTGCCCGGACCCACTTCAACAAAGTGCGTCACATCGGCGGCAATCAATTGCCTCTCGCACTCCACCCAGCGAACCGCACCGGTCACCTGGCGAATCAATGCATCACGCGCGGCGTTG
>Ga0335075_10002122_pt1 | contig 32097 bp, 23 predicted proteins | sample Lox_Sample_24_FD_206723 | JGI IMG/M metagenome (GOLD analysis project Ga0335075, IMG submission 206723) | Soil microbial communities from Loxahatchee National Wildlife Refuge, Florida, United States - Lox_Sample_2.4 | ecosystem: Environmental > Terrestrial > Soil > Wetlands | place: USA...
AGTCGAGATTGACCTCGGCAGGGCAGCCTGAGGGGTTGCCGCATTCGGCTGGATAGCTGACGGAGCCTTTCGCGGTGATTCCGTTGACCGAGATGGTAGCGTTGGCCCAGGTGATGGTGTTGGGCTTGGCGGAAGCAGTCGATTCGGGGGCAGGACGGCCGGGTTGAGCTACAGGATGTGCTGCGGGTTGCGATCCGAACTGTACGGTGGCAGAGGCGATGTTGATGGGTTGAGGCAGCCAGCCGGGTGAGAGCTGGGCGTGCTGGAGACGGACGAATCCGCGGAGCTGGCTTTGCGATGCCGGGCCTGGTTCGAGGGTGACCGGCAGAAGCCACGGACCAGATAAGGTAAGGTCGGACTCCGCGCTGCCTCTGGGAGCGAGTGACTGGAGCGGCCCCAATTGGGAGAAGTCGCCAGTGACCGGTTGCAGGCGGGCGAGAGAGGCGTCTCCCGTGAAGCGCAGGCTGAAGCCGGCGCGCGAGAGCTGCGCGGAGACGTGCATGGGAATGGGTGCTCCGGCGGAAAAAGTGGCGGGCCGGAGAAGAATGATGTCGCTGGAAGGCGGTTGGTTTTCACGTTTCAAACGCGATATGTGGGGCACCCGCTCCCGTTTATGCGACGGCGATGGCGGTGTCCAGTTGGGCGTGGCGAAGATGAGGGATGGGAAGGTAAAGGCCTGATCGACATTGGCGAGGTGGATGGAAACGTTGTCGGCGAGGGCGTGTCCGGTGAGGACGCTCCGGGCAGTTTCGTTCCCGCGTGTTGAAAGCGAGGCGAGGGGCGCCGATTTGCGTGCCGGAGATGAAGGCGGCGTCCAGGTGAAGGTTCCATTAATGTCGCCGGAGGCACTTAGATCGGTGGGCAGGGTTCGGCGCAGCATGCCGAGGATGCTGACGACGAAGGAGGCCGGCATATGGTTGATTTCGAGATTGAGGTCGGGGTGGGGATGGCTGAGTTCGGGGACGGAGCCGGTGAGGAGGAGGTGTCCGCTGCCGGTAGGCAGCAGACAGACGAGATGGTCAAGGGAGTGGGCGGGCCGGTGGTAGATGGCGTCGCAGAAAGCGTCAATGTCGAGCTCGTTGAGTGGGGTGAATTCGAGGCGGTGGGCGTTGATGATGTGGAGGCGGGGATGGATTTTGAGGTTCTCCATGTCGCCGGTGATGTCGGCTTCGAGACGGAGGGCGCCACGCCAGCCGCTGTCGAAGCCGAAGAGGAGACGGCTGACCTGGCCGAGCTGCGCGCCGGTCCATGAGACCTGAAGGTCGAGCGGAAGCTGTTCGAGCGATGGCGCGCGGGTAAGGGAGCCGTCGAGGCGGAGGGTGCCGGTGTCTTCGAGGTCGAGGTCGAGATCGGTGCGGACGGGCTGCGCCTCAAGGCGTATGCGCCAGTGGTTGGAGTCAGAGAGCCAGAGCGAAGCGTCGGTGTTGAAGAGCGAGAAGGGCTTCTTCTCATAGCCCTCTTTGAAGTTGATCCGCGCGCCGCTGAAGTCGACGTAAGGGAAGCGCAGAGCGGCGCTGGTATGGTGCTGGGCAGTAGGAGCAGCCCTGGAGCGCGAGGCCTGGAGCAGAAGCGACGAGAAGTTCCAGCGACCGGCGGAATCGCGAACGAGGTTGACGCTGGCGTTGTCGAGGTCGATGCGGCCGACTTCGAGGCGGAGGGTCCAGAGTGTGGAGAGGCGCGGGTAGACGGTAACAGTGGGCGCGATGAGAAGCGGCTCGGCGCCGAAAGCGGGGTCTTCGTCAACGGTGAGGTCGTGGATTTCGAGGCCGGGAAGGGGAAAGAGCGTGAGGTTGATGGAGCCGATATTGACGTTGTGACCGAGGCTGCGGGAGAGCGAAGCGGCGATGGTGCTGTGATAGTGTCCGAGGCTGATGAGGGGCAGCAGGAAGACAGCGAGGATGAAGATGAGGGCAGTGACGAGAATGCGACGGCGGCGGTGACGCGCTGGAGTGGTTGCGGACGCAGTCATTGGCGATCGAAAAAACTGTTCCCCATCAGGGGCGCAGGCCCCGGCGATTCCTTTTGGGCAGCATGTTACTTCACCAGATGGAAGGTGCGGCCCCAGCGGGTGTCGCCGAAGAAGTGCAGGACGACGTGACCGAGAGAGCCGATGCGAGCGATGATGCCGGTCTGGCCGTAGTCCGCCTCAGTGGACTTGAAGGACCAGTAAACAAACATGGGGCGGCCGACGATGTTGGCGCGCGGAACGAAGCCCCAGTAGCGGCTGTCGAGCGAGACGGGGCGGTTGTCGCCCATGGCGAAGTAGTCGCCCGGAGGGACGACGAGGTCGCCGTTCCTGATGTGGCTGGGGAGATCGAGTGCCCACTCGGCGGTGACGTCGCTGCCGGGCGGCGGCGGAACGGCGGGGAAGTCGTCGCGGTAGGGATAGGGACTGGTGGCGACCTGCGCGTAAGGCTCTTTTTGCGCGACGCCATTGACATAGACGGTGCCGTCGATGAGGTGGATGTGGTCGCCGGGGATTCCGACGACGCGCTTAACGAGGTAAAGATGTGTCCCGTTGGACTCAAGTGTGGGTTTGTAGAAGACGATGATGTCGCCGCGATGAACGTTGCGGTAATAGACAAACGGCGCCCAGCGAGCGGGAGGGGCGAGAGTGATGCGATCGACGAGAACGTGGTCGCCGATGAGGAGGGTCTTCTCCATGGAGGAGGAGGGGATGACGAAGTTCTGGAAGACGAAGGCAAAGGCGAAGAGGACGAGAACGATGACGCCGCAGATGGAGGCAAAAGCTTCAAGCGGAGTTTCGTCCTGTTTTTTAGTGGCGGCCGCGGCTTCGCGTTCCAGAGTCTGCTCCATTGTGTGTGCGTGCGTCTCCTGGGTGGGGTATTGCGGGTCGGGCTGCAGGACGGGCATCAGTGAATGACGTGCAAGATGCGCGACCAGCGGGCGAAATCTATGATTTTCTCGAAAGGCCCTTCCTGATTGAGTCTATCACCCGATGAGGGCAGAGCCCGGGCCTGTGGGAACGTGGGGAGATCGGTGGTGGAGGGTTCGCGGAGCGAGAAGTAGATGATGAAGGGGCGTCCGACGATGTCGGCGCGGGGGACAAAGCCCCAATAGCGGCTGTCGCGGCTGTGGTTGCGATTGTCGCCGAGAACAAAGTATTCGCCGGGAGGGACGACGATGTTGCCGTTGACTTCGTTGCGATGCAAGCGAACCCACCAGTGGGTATCGACGTCGGGATTGGTGTAGGCGCCGATGGGGAAGTTGTCGCGAAAAGGATCGGGGAAAGCTGGTTCGTCGACGGCGTAGGGCTCGGTCAGGGGTTTGCCGTTGCGGTAGACGATGCCGTGGGAGAGATGGATGCGGTCGCCAGGGATTCCGATGACGCGTTTGACGACATGCTCGGCGGGATTGAGCGGAAAGTAGAAGACAGCGATGTCCCCGTGACGGATGGGGCGATAGGGGAGCAGCCAGCCGAAGTGGCCGGGAGGGCCGTAGATGGTTTTGTTGACGAGCAGGAAGTCGCCGACGAGCAGGGTGCGCTCCATGGATTCAGACGGAATACGAAAGGGCTGAATGATGAAGGTGAGGATGAAGAGCGCGACAACGAGGATGGAGGCGAAGGATCGGGCCGCCTCAAGGAGTGTGGGGTACAGGATGCGGATGGGATGAGGCGAAGGCGCACGCGGATCCGCCGCGCTGGCGCCGGAAGTGGTGTCGGGCGCGTCGAGCGGAGTTTCCGCAAACAGGTTCATGCATGTTTCTCCGATACGGCGCCATTTTTGGATGAAGCGGCAGGGGCAGACTGGAGTTTGACGATGGCGCGGCGAGCTGCCTCCTGCTCAGCCTTTTTGCGGGTGGTGCCGACACCGCGGGCGAGGACCTTGCCACGGACGCCATCCTGACGGGCGAAGACCTCGACGAGGAAGCGCTTACGGTGGTCGGGGCCACTCTCGGCTTTAATGGCGTATTCAGGCTGGCTATGGTTGTGGGCCTGGAGCAGTTCCTGGAGCGCGGACTTTGAGTCGCCGATGGTCTTTGCACCGCGCATCTGGTCGCGGAGGGTAGGTGCTGCGGGGTCGAGGATTTCACGGAGGATGAAGCTGCGGGCAGCGTCAATGCCGCCGTCGAGATAGAGCGCGGCGATGACGGCTTCCATGCAGTTGGCGAGGAGCGCGGATTTCTTGCGGCCGCCGCTGCGCTCCTCTCCGCGGCCGAGGAGCATGAATTCGCCGAGATTGAGGCGTGCGGCGACCTGGCCGAGATGGCGCCGGCTGACTAGCTCGGAGCGCAGCCGGGTGAGCTCGCCCTCGCGCAGTTCAGGGTAGCGCTGGCAGAGGTCTTCGGCGACGAGGAAGCCAACGACGGCGTCGCCGAGGAATTCAAGCTGTTCGTTATCAGCAGTTGCAGCGGCAGCGCGGGCGGAGGAGTCGATTCCGGTGAGCCGGCGCTCGTGAGCAAGGGAGCGATGCGTGAGCGCGCGGGTGAGCAGGTCCGGCTGCGAGAACTTGTGCTGCAGCAGGGACTCAATGGTTGTCGCCGGCTCCGGTTTCTCTCTCAAGGCATCAGTCCTTACAACGGCATATTCGGAAATTGTGCGGCCATTTTGCCTGGTTCCAGGGTTACCGCTCCCTGCTGGTCGCGGTGACCTGATGTCCTTCACTTCGCATTCCATGATTTCCGAAAATGCGGGTGTTTCCACCAGAATATGACGTATCAGGCAAGATTGTGTTGCGCCGCCGGAGATTATTGTGGCTGCGTGGAAGGCGGTTGGGCAACAGGAGGCTGGGACGCCGGTGGAGCCGCGGGCGCGGACGCGGGGGTGCCGCTGTTGTCGGTGTTCGCGCTGCCGTCGTCGCTGGACTGCTGGGGCTCGCCAGGAAGAGTGAAGGGCTTTTTGAGGCCATCCTCAGCGGCTTGTTTGGTGTCCGGCTGGCCGTCACGAACGGCGAGGGCTGCCTTGTATTCTGCGATGGCCTGATCGCGCTGCTGCATGACGTCATTGATGCGGCCGAGGTAGATGTGCGACCAGGCGAGCAGGCGGGGATCGTGGCCGAGCTGGATGGACTGCTGGAAGGCGGGGATGGCTGCCTGCATCTTACCGTCCATGAGGTCAGCACGGGCGAGGATGAAATTGGCGCGCGCGGGATCGGGCGCGTGACTTTTCAGCGCGGATTCGGCGAGCTGGGTGGCGGTATTGGCATCGCCCTTCTCCAGGTCAGTTTCGGCGATGTCAAGGCTGGAGGGCGGCGGCGGAGGCTGTTGGACGACGTCGGGCGTGCTTTTATCAAAGAATTGGATGTGCTTTACACGGCCGACTTCCTCGGGAACGTCCATGCCATAGACGATGGCCCCGATGCTTTGGTCGAGGCTGACAGGCGTTTTCTCAAACAGGATAAGCTGCGAATAGAAGTACTGGGTCAGGACGAAGCCTGAGAGCATGTCATTGGTGACGGTCTGCTCGCGGATGGCGGCATCTTGGGCAAGGGCGTCCTGGTGGATACGGTAGGCGGCGGCGAGTTCGTTGCGAGGCGTGTCTGGCCGAATGGGTTTGAGATCGACGCCGGTATTCATAGTACGGGCCTCGACGGCGCGAATGAGGCACTCAACGACGAGCGTAGTGATGTCTTCCTTATAGCGAAAGGCTATGGGCGCGGTCTGCACGATGCGGAGGAACGGGCTGAAGCGCTCGATGGCCACGGGACGGGCGTAGATGAGCGGTTCGATCATGTAATGGAGGTAGACGTGTCGCACCTCATGCATGTGGATCTGGTCGGTGGCGGATGGCGAGGTGACGACGACATAGTTGGTTCCGTAGATGCGGGCGTTGGTCTGGCCGGGCGAGAGCAGCGGAGCGATGACTACAAGGAAGCGGCGATCGGCGTATGTGCTGGCCGGCATCTTGAGGTAGATGTTGGTGCTGCTGATCATCTGGGTGAGCGGATCGTGGAGGCGCTGCAGGATGGCATCGTATGCAGGGCGATCGGTGATCCAGATGACGTGCAGGTCGATGTCCGTGGCGAACTGGCGGAGGATGGGCAGGATGCCGATGACCTGGGTGGAGTCAGGGGGCATGTCGGGCTCATCAGTGCTGGGCTTGAGCTCGGGCGGGGGAGTTACGTAGAGGCCGAGCGAGACATACTGCGCGAGATCAAGGCTGGGGTCGGCGAGGTGGTGCTGATCAATGAAAGCGCAGAGCTGGTCACGGTCGTCGCGGGCCTTTGCGGACTGATCAATGGCCTGATTGACCTGGAGGCGGACGCGGGCGCGGATGGGGTTGGACTCTTCGAGACCAGTGTTGTATCCGCAGGCGTTGAGGGCGACGCCGATGTCGAAGAAAGCCTCACTGTCGGTGAGGCTGACGGTGGGTCCGGAGGCATCAATGAGAGCGGGAGCCTTGGGGCCGGTCGCGCGTTGGGAGGCGTCGTCCTGAGCCTGGGCCAGAGACGACACAGCGAGCAGCAACGCGATGAGGGTAAAAGCAACGCGACGGGAAAGAGAACGGTGAGACATGGTGGAAGAAAGCCGCATTCTGTGAGGGTTTTTGAGTATTGGGTGTAGGGTATACGGCACAGGGTGCGGGGTGCAAGGAAGAGGGAAGCGTAGTCTCCTGAAATATAACGATATTGTGCGACTTATGAGTCTATAATTGCGCCGAATGGCGCTGGCTTCCGGGACAAAGCTTGGACCCTACGAGATCGAATCGCACGTTGGTTCGGGTGGAATGGGTGTGGTGTACAAGGCGCGGGATATTCGTCTAGACAGGTATGTGGCGCTGAAGCTGCTGCCGGACGAGCTGGCGAAAGATCCGCATGCGTCAAGCCGGTTCCAGAGGGAAGCGAAGTCCGCGTCGGCGCTGAACCATCCGAACATCTGCACGATTTATGACATTGGCGAAGCCGACGGCCACGCCTATCTGGCGATGGAGTTTCTTGAGGGCAGAACTTTGCGGCAGGAGATTGCGGCCAGGGCGCTGGAGCTGGACGAGGCGCTTTCGCTGGGGATCGAGATTGCCGATGCGCTCGACGCCGCGCACTCGGCGGGCATTCTGCACCGCGATATCAAGTCGGCGAACATCTTTGTGACGCAGCGCCATCATGCGAAGATCCTCGATTTCGGGCTGGCCAAGGCGGTTTCCAGAGACGGACATGTTCCGGGAGCAGTCGATGAGGCGGCGGAGACGGTTCCTGCGGAACAGTTGACGAGCCCGGGCGCGGCGATGGGCACGGTTGCGTATATGTCGCCGGAGCAGGTGAAGGGCAAGGAGCTGGATGCCAGGACTGATCTGTTTTCGTTTGGGGTTGTGCTCTACGAGATGGCGACGGGAAAGCTGCCGTTTCGCGGATCGAGCACGGGGCTGGTGTTTGATGCGATTTTGAACCGCGCACCGGTGGCACCAGTGCGGCTGAATCCCGACTTGCCGGTGGCGCTGGAAGAGATCATCAACAAGGCTCTGGAGAAGGATTGCGACCTGCGGTACCAGCATGCTTCCGACATGCGCGCCGATCTGAAGCGACTGCAGCGCGACTCGGATTCGGGGCACGCGCATGCGAGTGGGTCGGGGGCACATGCGGCGGTTGCAGAGGAAGCAGGGCCAGCGCAGGCGGGCGGGAGAAAATTCTCAAAGAAGACGCGAGTGCTGGCGGGAGTGGGGTTGGCGGTTGCAGTGCTTGTGTTGATTTATCTGTTGCGGCCGGAGCTTCCTCCTCCGCAGGTGACGGGCACCACGCAACTGACGCAGGACGGCGTTCCGAAGGTATGGGGAGATGTGGATCTTCCCACAGAGATGTTTACGGACGGTTCGCGCATCTATTTCCAGGAACACACTCCCGGCGCCGCGCCGCTGACGGAGGTTTCCACGGAAGGCGGTGAGACGGTTCCGGTCGATGTCCCCCTGCCTGGGGATGCCGGTGTCCCCATGTCTGGGTACTCTCTAGAGGGTATCTCGCCGAACGGGCTCGATCTGCTGGTTTCGTCAACCTCCAGCTCCAGCCGCCGCCCGCTCTGGCAAGTCCCGCTGCCCGGTGGGCAGCCACGCCGCATCGGCAACCTGCTCTCGTCATATGAGATGAACGCATGGACGCCGGACGGGAAGCTGCTGTATTACGGTTTGCTGCAGTCGAATCGAGTGGAACTGTCCGTGGCCGACGCCGACGGCAGCGATCCCCGAAGCCTTGTCGCCCTACCAGGGTATCCCTTCTGGCTGCGCGTCTCGCCGGATGGGCGTCTGCTTCGCTTCACAGTCGAAAACACCGCTCTTCACACTGCTTCCCTGTGGGAAGTCCGCAGCGACGGCAGCCGTCTGAGGCAGTTGCTCTCCGGCTGGAAAAAAGGCGCCAACCAGTGCTGCGGAACGTGGACGCCGGACGGAAAATACTTCATCTTCCAGGCCACTCATAACGGGATCTCCAATTTGTGGGCTATGCGGGAAAGCGGGGATTTGTGGCACAAGGTCAGCCGCGAGCCTGTGCAGCTCACCCATGGGGAAATGAGCGCTCAGTTTCCACTGCCCAGCAGGAACGGAACCAGGATTTTCTTTATCGGCGCGCTGCGCCGCGGCGAAGTGATGCGGTACGACGTCACGACACATTCACTGGAGCCGTTCCTGCCTGGTTTTTCGGCCCAGGGCCTAAGCTTCTCGAAAGGCGGACAGGAGATTGCGTACGTCTCTTATCCGGCCGGGATTCTCTGGCAAAGCAAAGCGGACGGCAGCGATCGCACGCAGCTGACGTATTCGCCGATGGAGGCCGGTCTTCCGCAATGGTCGCCGGACGGATCCCAGATCGCCTTTACCGCTCGCACGCCCGGCAAGCCGTGGCAAATTTTTCTTATTCCCGCCGGCGGGGGCGATCCGCAGCAACTCACCTCGGGCGAGCTGGACTCCGTGGACCCTCAATGGTCTCCGACAGGCGAGTTCCTTGCGTACTCGGGGACGTATGCACAGGTGCGGGGCCTGGATGTCCCGATACATGTTCTGGACATGAAGACGCGCGCAGTGACGACGGTGCCGGGATCGGCGGGACTGTTCTCGCCGCGATGGTCGCCCGACGGACGCTATCTGCTGGCGACGCCACCGAACGGCAGCAGGATCATGCTGTACGACTTGGCTCTGCACACCTGGCAACAACTGAACAAAATCGTAGTGAACGCGAATTACCCCATCTGGTTGCCGGACAGCAAGTGCATTGACTTCAACACGCCTGGCGAGAAAGGCAGCCCGGAATACCGGATCTGCCTGGCGGATCGGAAGGTGCAGCGGCTCGCCGATATGGGGCAGGCCGGCAGCCTGGCCTTCGGCGACTTCGGCTGGTGGACGGGGTTTGCCCCGGACGGCTCCATCCTTGCCACACGCGATACCAGCACACAGGAAATCTACGCGCTGAAGGTGAAGTTTCCGTAGGTAGCCAATAGCCAATTGACAAACACAAGTTAGATGGTGGGCGCGAGGGGGATGCGGACGACGGCGTCGCAGCCGTGGGAGTCGGATCGGTTGCGGAGGTCGAGGGTTCCGCCGTGTGCTTCGGCGATCTGGCGGGCGAGGACGAGGCCGACTCCGCTGCCGGCTTTTTTGGTGGTGTAGAAGGGCACGAAGAGATTAGCGGAGTTGGGCATGCCGGGGCCGTTGTCGCGGACGGTGATGGCGAGGAAGCCGTCGCTGGGAGCAGCGTGGATGCTGACGGCGGGGGCGAGAGCGACCTGTCCGGGCGCGGGCGGCTGTTTTGCGGCAACGGCCTTCACGATGGATTCCTCGCGGGCGCTAAACGCGGCTTCGACGGCGTTGCGGACAAGGTTGATGAGAAGCTGCTCGAGCTGGTCCGGATCGGCGAGGATATCGGTGGGGATATTGGGGTCTGGGATATCGACGAGTTCGACCTCGAGGCGCGGTTCGAGGTTTGCGACGCGTTCGAGCAGCGGGCGCACGGTGACGCGGCGCAGCGAAGGCGCGGGGAGCTGTGCGAGCTGACGGTAGGCCTGCACAAAGCGGTCAAGGGATTCGGCGCGGCTCTCGATGACGTCGAGGCCACGGTCGAAGTCGGGCAGCGAGCCGTTGAGGGCCTGAGGCAATCGCGCGCGGAGGGTTCCGGCGATGGACTTGATGGGCGCGAGCGAGTTGGAGATCTCGTGGCCGAGGACGCGGATGAGGCGGCGCCAGGCGACGCGCTCCTCTTCGCGGAGTGCGGTGCTGACGTCGGACAACAGATATAAGGTGTGCGGGACGCCGCGCTGGCGGAACTGGCTGGCGTGGACCATCCAGCGGGAGGGTGCGCGGGCGAGCTTATTGTCGATTTGCAGGACCTCGTCGCCGGGGTGAGTGAGAAGCATTTCGAGGTGCAACTCCTCGGCGGTGCTGCCGAGATCGCGGGCGGCGTTGATTTTGAAAAGGCGCTCGGCGGCGGGGTTGATGAGGCGCAGGCGTGCGGACTGATCAAAGGCAAGAACGGGCGCGTCAAGCTCGGCGATGACGCGGCGGAAGAGCGCGGCGGCCTCGAGCGAGCCGAGGCGCTGCGACTGGTGCGCGTCGGCGAGGGCGTTGATTTCGATGGCGAGGTCGCCGAAGGGGTCGTTGGAGCGCGCTCCACGGGCTCGGAAGGAGTAGTCCTCTTCGCGCAGCGCGGCAACGACGTTGGCGAGGGTCTGGAGCGGGCGAACGACGTGGTCCATGAATGCGGCGACGGTGAGCAGCAGAGTGAGCGCGACGATGACAAGGATGCTGACGATGGCCGAGGCGGAGAGATGCAGGAGGATGAGCAGCGCTGCAAGCAGCGCGACGATAGGGATGCAGAGCGCCAGGCTATAGATGCGGAGACGTGTTTCGAAGCGGAGCGGCTCCTGTCCGGGATCAGATTTAGTTCGAGTGGGTGGCCTGGATGCCATATTTTTCCATTCGCCTATAGAGCGCGCCGCGGCTGAGGCCGAGGGCGTCAGCGGCCTGGCTCACGTTTCCGGCGGAACGGGAGAGGGCCTTGCGAATGAGGATACTCTCAACGGACTCGAGGCTCATCTCGTCGAGGGATGGAGTAGACGCGCGGGGGGCGTTAAGGCCGAGGTCGGCGGCTTCAATCTGCGGGCCACGGGCCATGAGCACGGCGCGCTCAAGGGTGTGGTCGAGCTCGCGGACGTTGCCGGGCCAAGGATGGGCGAGCATGATTTGCACGGCGGAGGGGTCGAGGCCTGAAACCTGCTTGCGGTAGCGCTGCGCATATCGAGTGAGGAAGTGCGCGGCGAGGGGAGGGATGTCTTCACGGCGCTCGCGCAGGGGAGGGAGTTGGATTTCGACGGTGTTGAGGCGGAAGAGCAGGTCGGCACGGAAGCGTCCGGCTTCGGCTTCGGCGTGGAGGTCTGCGTTGGTGGCGGAGAGGACGCGGACGTCGACGCGACGGGTTTTGGACGAGCCGACGCGCTCGAGCTCGCCGGTCTCAAGCACGCGAAGGAGCTTGGCCTGCTGGCGGGGCGGGATGTTGGCGATTTCGTCGAGGAAGAGGGTGCCACCATCGGCAAGTTCGAAGCGGCCGATGCGTTCGGAGCGGGCGTCGGTGAAGGCTCCCTTAACGTGGCCGAAGAGCTCGCTTTCGAAGGTGCCTTCGGGTAGCGCTCCGGTATTAACGGCGACGAGCGAGCGCTGGGCGCGGGCGGAGATGGCGTGGAGGGTCTGGGCGACGACTTCCTTTCCAGTCCCATGCTCGCCGGTGATAAGGACATTGGCGTCCGAGGGTCCGATGCGCGAGATGGTGTCGAGGACAGGTTGCATGGCGGGCGCGGTGGCGATCATTGCCGGCAGTCCCTCGGCGCGCAGGATGCGGTTTTCGGCTTCGAGGCGCTGGGCGCGGCGAACGGCTTGCTGCAACTCGATCTGGGTGCGCAGGATGGCGAGCAGGCGGGCGTTGTCCCAGGGCTTTTGGATAAAGTCCTGGGCGCCGCGGCGCATGGCCTCAACGGCCACGTCGACGCTGGCCCACGCGGTCATGACGATGACGGGTATCTGCGGGTCGATGGACTTGATCTGCGAAAGGAGGTCGAGGCCTTCGTCGCCGGAGGTGGTGTCGCGTGTGTAGTTGAGGTCGATGAGGAGCGCGTCGTAGGAGCCGGACTTGAGGGCTTCGAGCACCATAATGGGCGAGCGGGCCTTTTCGACACGGAAGCCCTCGGGCTCGAGCATGAGATCAAGCGCGTCGAGGATGTGGGGCTGATCGTCGGCGGCGAGCAGGACCGGGCGCAGGGCCGAGGGCGCTTGGAGCGGCGGTTGCGCCAGATTCGTGTTGGCGGCGTTCCTCATAAAGCTGATCTTATGCCCTCTGCGCGATACAGCAGGCTTAACAAAATGACTGTGAGTGCTTTCGCAAGCCTCAGGGGCTAAAGCCCCTTTTGTAAAACGCTGATTTACGGACGGCCTAAAGGCCGTCCCCTTCCAAAGTGTGACTGACTCAGGCCTTACCTTACGGCATGTGGGTTACGACTCCGCTCCGGGCGTCGTCGATGGAGACGTGCATGCGGTCGAGAGTGGAGCCAGTGGAGTAATCGAGGTTGACCTTCGCCTGCTCGAGCTTGGTTTGCGCGGCGTAGAGGTTGGATTCGGCGACGGCGAGGGCCTGCTCGTCCGAGAGCGTGTCATAGGCGGACAGGGCACCGAGTTTCTGCTCCTGCTTGGCGATGTCGAAGGTGCGCCGGGCGAGGTCGCGGGCCTGGTCGAGCGCCTGTACCTGGGCTTCGGCCTGCTGGAGCGCATACTGCGCGTTGCGAACGTCGAAGCGGATGAACTTCTTCTGCTCTTCGAATGTGACTTCCTTCTGGCGGTAGTCGAGGACGGCGCGGAACTGGTCAGCCTTGGCGATGCGGTTGCGGAGGGTGACGTCGAGCTTGAATCCGACCTGATATTCGGGCGATGAGTAGTTGAAGGTGTTCTGGAAGGCCCCGCCGAAGCCGGTTGGGAAGGAGCTGATGCACTCGCCTGCGGGAAGCTGGCAAGAGGGATTGAGCTCGCCGCCGAAGCCTGCTCCGGCATATTGACCATAGAGCGAGAGCGTGGGCAGCAACTCATTGCGGATGGAGCGGAGGCTGGCCTGCGCGTTCTCCATTGCGATCTGGTCCTCAGCGACGTCGGGGCGGTTCTGCTCCGCCTCAGTGATGAGCTGATCGATGGGCTTACCGGCGTTGGGGTCGGGCGGCCCTTGAAGATCGAGCGGGATGACGGGCATGTCGGCGAGGGCGGGGTCGATGGTTTTAGTGAGGGCGTTCTTGATGAGCAACTCGTTAAGCTTGAGGTTGGCACGGGCGACGGTGAGGTCGCCTTCGCTGGTGGCGACGGCGGCCTGGTCCTTCATTACCTGCATGGCAGGGACATTTTTAAGCTCAAGCTGTTTTTGGTCGTCAGAGAGGGTTTCTTTTGCGAAGGCGAGCGAGCGCTCCTTGACCTGGACATCCTGATAGGCGCCGGCGAGAGCCCAGTAGATGTTTTCGACCTGGGTGAGAGTGGCGATGACCTGTGCACGGAAGGCGAGGTTGGTAAGCTGGATGTTCTTTTTGGCGATGTGGATATAGCGCTCGTTTGTGGCGAGTCCGAAGCCCTGGAGCAGGGGCTGATTGATGGTGAAATCGAAGTCGGTGGTGAGCTGAGGACTAAGGATGTTGTAAACGCTGTTTGTGGTCTGGCGCTCGCCGTAGGCAACGACCGAAAAGTTAGTGCCGAGCGAGAAAGCCTGCGAGTAGCCGGTGTAGAACTCGATGGTGTTGTTCTTGAGGACAGGCACGCCGTAGTTGATGGTGTTGACCTGCTCGAGCGTGGTGTGGTCGACAAGCCCCTGGACGAACAATTGCGGATCGAAAGGAATGATCGCGGAGCCGGCGCCGAGAGTTGATGTGACGAGGCCGCCTGCACCGGCGGCGGTGACGCCGCTGGAGGCCGCGGAGCTGTTCGACGTGCTGGCGCTGAAGCCGCCCTGAGTGGAACTCGCGATGCTGGTGTTGACGCCGTTGGCGAGGCCTCCGGCCTTGGTGCGCATGAGGTCGGCCTGCGCGATAGGCAGGTTGTAGCGGAAGTACATCAGGTCGAGGTTGTTCTCAAGCGCGAGGGCGATGGCGTCGCGGAGCGAGATGTAGAGCCTGCCGTCACGCTCGAGATTGGTGAGGCGCGGCGAGTTGACGAGGTTGAGCGGCGGTACTGTGCTGGGCATGTAGGGCGCGAAGGGGTTGCGAGAGTGGGGCAATTCAACATGGAAGGGAATCTGCTGCGCGGAGACGGGCTGTACCTGCTGTGCGGCGGCGGCCTGCTGAGCGATCGTCTGCTGCTGCGCTGGAGCGTCAGCAGGCGCGGGGGCATTGGGCGTCTGTTGTGCGAGCGCGCAGGGGGCGATGATAAGGGCGAGCGTAAGGGCGCGCAGTTTGAGGTTCCAGCGAAGTGACCGGTTTGAGGGAAAATCCATGCGTGTGCTCCTACAGGCTTCTTGCTTCATTTCGGTCCGGTGGCAGGGGTGAGTTCAGGGTTCGAGGTGTCGCGCGTCATCCAGCCGTCGCGCACCTCGATAATGCGGCTGCCGTAAGCGGCGTTCGTCTCAGAGTGTGTGACCTGCACGATGGTAGTGCCCTCGTTGTTAAGGTGGCGGAAGAGCTCCATAATCTCCTTTGCCTGGCTGGAGTGGAGGTTGCCGGTGGGCTCGTCGGCGAGCAGAAGGGAGGGTCTGTGGATGACGGCGCGGGCGATGCCGACGAGCTGCTGCTGTCCGCCGGAGAGCTGTGAGGGGAAAAGGTCCTTTTTGCCGACGATGCTGAATCGGTCGAGGGTGTCAGCGACCAGGCCCTGGCGCTCGGAGCGAGGCATGTTCTTGTATGACAGCGGCAGGTCGATGTTTTCTGCGACGGTGAGGTCGTCGAGCAGGTGATAGCTCTGAAATACCATGCCGATGTTGCGTTTGGCGAGCTCGGCGCGCTGTTTGCGATTCATGATGTGGGCGGGCTCGGTGCGAAACCAGTATTCACCCAGCCATTGATCGTCGAGCAGAGCGAGTATGTTCAGGAGCGAGGATTTTCCGGCCCCGGAGGGACCCATGATGGTGACGAATTCGCCCTCGCGGATTTCGAGGTTGATGCGGCGGAGGACCCAGGTCTGTCCGGCTCCTGTTTTGTAGCTGCGCTCGATATTTTTGAGCTGGATCATGCAGATTCCTAGCGGTTCTCAGACGAAAGTGGTAAGTGGTCAGTCATCAGCTTCCAGTCTTCAGGCCACAAATCAGACATGTCGTTGGTGAACGCCAACAACTGACAACTCGGTATTAAGAACTTTCTCTATCGCGTTTCGAGAACCTGCTCGAGCGCGTCTCCTTCGGCTACGACCTTGCCATCGAAGAGGTGGACCTGACGCTCGGCGTGGCGGGCGAAGCGCGGATCGTGCGTGACCATGCAGATGGTGGCGCCTTCGCGGTGCAGGTTCTGTAGCAGCTCCATTACGGCCTCGCCGTTGCGGGAGTCGAGGTTGCCGGTCGGCTCGTCGGCGAGCAGGATGGAGGGAGAACCGGCAAGAGCGCGGGCGACGGCGACGCGCTGCTGCTGACCGCCGGAGAGCTGGGACGGATAATGTTTCATGCGGTGCGCCATGCTGACGCGCTCGAGCGACTCCTGGACGCGCCGTTTGCGCTCGGCAGCGGACATGCCGGTGCGATATGTGAGCGGCAGTTCGACGTTTTCGTAGACGGTGAGGTCGCCGATGAGGTTGAAGCTCTGGAAGATGAAGCCGATTTCCTGATTGCGGATGCGGGAACGCTGCGCGAAGTTGAGGCTTTCGACGGCATGGCCGTTGAGCAGGTATGTGCCGTTGGTCGGCGTGTCGAGCAGGCCGATGATGGAAAGCAGCGTTGATTTGCCGCAGCCTGAAGGGCCGGACATGGCGACGTACTCGCCCTTATTGATGGTGAGATGGATGCCGGAGAGAGCATGCGTCTCAATCTCATCGGTGTAAAAGACCTTGGTGAGACCTTCGATTTCGATCAGCGACTGTTTCTGTTCTGCTGTTGTTACCGTTTTTTGTTCCATGTCTTAAGCCCTCGCTCCTCTATGCCGTGCAATTTTATTCGAGACGGACCTGGTCAGTGTTGTCGTAGCGCGACATGTCTGACAGGATTACCCGGTCGCCTTCCCGGAGTCCGCTCAGGATTTGAATCTCGGTTACCGATGCTTCGCCTACCTTTACCTGAACGCGGGTCGCGGTTTTGCCGTCGGGATTGATCCGGAACAGGCTGATGGTTGAATTTGCGTTGCCGAACGCCGGACGGCCGACATAGAGTACGTCACTTAGACGGTCCAGGTCGATGGTTCCGTCGACGCTCAACTGCGGAACCGCACCCTGAGGCAGCGGCCCATCGAGTGATACGTCAACGGTGCGCGTTCCGTTCACTACAGCGGGATCAATTCTGGTAACGTGGCCCGGAACGATGCCGTTGTGGGTGTCAATTTCCGCGGGCTGGCCGAGCTGGATGTCGTGGGCCTGGGTTTCGGCGATCTGCAAAGCAGCCTTGAGCTTATTGGGCTCGACAACTTCAGCCAAGGGGGTTCCGACGGCGACGTGCTGGCCGACCTGAAGGGGCGTGGCGAGAGGATTGAGCACACCGCTGATGCCAGCGCGAACCTCGAGCGCGTCCTCCTGCTTTTGATAGAGGTCAAGCTGGGCCTGAGCCTGTTCGATCTTGGTCTTTGAGGAGTCGAGCTGAACTTTGATGGCGTTCTGGTTGACCTCAATCTGCTGCTGGCTTAGCTGGTGCTGAGTGGTGAGCTGGTCGGCGGTGCTTTGCGACTTGTCATATTGAAGGCCGGAGATGACGCCGAGATGGTAGAGCTGCTCGTCGGTTTGGGCCTGTAGCTTGTCCTGGGCGTAGCTAGCATCGACAGCGGCAGCCGAGGTTTTCTTGTCCATCAGGCTGCTCTGCAGCGTCGCCTCCATGCTCTTATAGTCGGCCTCGGCCTGCTTGAGCTGGAGCTGGGCGTTGAGAAGCTGCTGCTGGAGCTGCGGGTCGGAGAGATCCATGATGATGGTGTCCGGAGTGACCTTGGCACCGGGCAGGACACGGATACGAACGACAGTGGCGTCAGTCTGCGCGGGGATAAGCTCAATGGAGTCTTCGCGGGGGACAAGGGTGCCAAGACCACGCACCTGGACGACCAAGGGGCCGCGCTTGACGGTGTCCGTATAGATGGTGCTGGAGTCGACGGTGGGTATGGCGGGCTTGAGGCGGGCGATACCTACAGCGGCGGCCGCCACAGCGACGACGGCGACAGAGCCCCAGATGATATTGCGGCGGAGCTTCTTCTTCTTAATGTCGGGCCGGATGATGTCCATTACGTTGATGCTAGAGCACGCGGTTTGCCATGCGGTAGGTTGAGGCTAAGCCCTAGCAGCGGATATGGTTATGCATGTCGAGACGGAGTGGCGTCGGGACTCAAAGTGCCCGATTCCGGAATGAGGTGTCCGTTTTCGGACATACTCTGAAGCGGAACATGGGCGTGATTTGCACTGGAAGTGGTGCAAACCGGGCATCTTTCTGCTTTGGAATGGAGAGATGGCTGGGAGGGTGAAACCCCTGAGGACGAATTCGGCATCGGTACAGAGAGAATGCCGATTCACATACTTGAAAGCCTGAGAGCCCACGCTGGCCACTGGACGATTGGTGTGCTTTTACTGGCCGCCGCGGTGGTGCTGAGTTCGTTTGCCCGTCCGATTCTGCAGAGCCTAGTCCTGAAGATTCGATTTTTCAGAGGTGGTCCACAGCATGTTCTGAAGATTGTGACCCGGTTGCGGCGTCCGGCGCAGGCGCTGGTAATGATCACGGGAATCGGGCTGATGCTGCCGGTGATCGATGTTTTGCATCCGTATTTGAACCCGCTGCAGAAGGGGCTGGCGGTGCTGTGGTTTATTGCGCTGGGCTGGCTGATGATCTCGCTGGTGTACTGCGTGGAGGATGTGCTGATCCTGCGGTACGACATCTCTGTTGCAGACAACCTGCGGGCGCGGCGGGCGCGGACCCAGATGCAGCTGATGCGGCGCATGGCGATTGTGCTGCTGATTGTTGTGGATGCCGGGCTGGCGTTGTCGGTATTCCGTGACTCGCAGATTTGGCATTACGGGGCGGGACTGCTGGCATCGGCAGGGTTGGCGAGTCTGGTGCTGGCGACGGCGGCGAAGTCGTCGGCGTCGAACTTGCTAGCTGGGTTGCAGATTGCGCTGACGGAGCCGATTCGGCTGGATGATGTGGTGATTGTTGAAGGCGAGTGGGGAAAGATTGAAGAGATCACGACGACGTACGTGGTGATGGCAATCTGGGACCAGCGGCGACTGATTATTCCGTTGAGCTATTTTATTGAGAACCCGTTCCAGAACTGGACGCGACAGACGGCGGGATTGTTGGGGACGTCGTTCTTATACGTGGACTACTCGGTTCCGGTGGAGCCGCTGCGGCAGGAGTTTACGCGGATACTGGAAGGGTCAAAAGAGTGGGACAAGCGGGTGAATGCGGTGCAGGTGACAAATCTGTCGGAGCACACGATGGAGATTCGCTGCCTGATGAGCGCGGCGAACTCGGGCGACGCGTTCGACCTGCGGTGCATTGTGCGGGAGAAGATGATCGAGTTCATCCGGGAGAATTATCCGGATGCTTTTCCGCGGATGCGGTTCACGGCGACACCTGTGCCGGAGGGGATGACCCTGCCGGAGAAGGTGCCAATGGGGATGGGGTATGGGACGAATCAAGGATAGGAGGGCGCGACCGACATGACGGATTCAGGCACAAAGGTTCTGTTTATTGCGGGTTTTGGTCCGATCGATCGCAGCATTAAGGAAAGTCGCGAGCTGTATGGTGACAGTTTTGGCATTTCCTTCTGCGAGGATTCTGGCGGCTACCTATATACCAGCACCCTTCAGGGAGCAAAGCACTTTGCTCTCAGAAATAGCCTTTGCTTTCGTAGGGGCCAGCTGCTGGCGCCGTCTCGAGACTTGTGCATTTCCGATGTAAAAGGCTACAAAGACTGGTATGCCCAGAGGAAAGAAAACGGAGCCGCTGCGGGACAAGAGCGAGTTTTTGCCGAGCCGTCCGATTAGTTTGAAGGTGCTGGGGGACTATCTGGACTTGTCTCCGGCGACGATTTCTCTGGTGCTGAACAATGCGCCGGGTGTGAAGTCGATTCCGCAGGAGACGCGGGAGCGCGTTCTGGCGGCGGCGAAGAAATTTGACTACCGTCCGAGCTTTTATGCGCGGTCGTTGCGGAACCGGAAGAGCTTTTCGATTGGAGTGCTGGTGCCGGAGCTGAGCGACGGCTATTCGGTGCTAGTGATGAGCGGCATTGAGGAGGTGCTGCTCGAGGAGGGGTACTTTTACCTGGCGGCGAGCCACCGGCGAAAGGCCGACCTGATTGAGGAGTATCCGCGGCTGCTGATGGACCGATCGGTGGAAGGGTTTATCGCGATCGATACGGCACTGCAGCATCCGCTGCCGCTGCCGGTGGTGGCGGTGGCAAACCACAAGAAGATCGAAGGCGTAACCAATATCGTGTTGGACCACAGGAGGGCGGCGGAGCTGGCGATGCGGCATCTGTATCAGCTTGGGCACCGGCATATTGCATTCATGCGCGGGCAGACGTTCAGCTCGGACTCAGACGATCGCTGGAGGAGTTTTATGGCAGTCGCGAAGGAACTGGGCCTGGAGGTTGATCCGGAGCTGGTGATCCGGCTGGAGCTGAATCTTTCGTCGCCGGAGCTGGGCTATCCGGTGGCGGAGCGGCTGCTTGTGAAGAATCGTCCGTTCACCGCACTGGTATCGTTCAACGACATAGCAGCAATTGGGGCAATACGGGGATTTCAGGACCATCACCTGAGAGTGCCGGAGGATGTGTCGGTGATGGGGTTCGACGATATTCAGGGCGCGGCATTCCATAATCCGAGCCTGACGACAATCCGGCAGCCGCTGCACGATATGGGCACCGCGGCAGCGCGGCTGCTGTTGGAAAAGCTGCAGGGGAAGAAGGACCATCCGGAGCAGATTGCGATTGTGCCGGAGCTGATCATTCGCGAGTCGACGATGCCGCCGAATCCGAAGCGGATGGGACGGCACGGTTGAGGCGATGACGCTGCGCGAGGCGGCGCCGCGCTTTGAGTCACTTCCGGCGGCGCAATATTACTTTGGAATGGGGATCAGCGGGTTTGTAACCGTTCTGCTGGGGCCAGTGCTGCCTGTTCTGAGCGCGCAATGGCGACTGACGGATGTGCAGGGCGGATGGCTGTTCGCGGCGCAATTCTCGTCGTCGACGATTGGGGCGGCGTTCTCGTCGCATTTTCCGGGAAAGAGTGTGGTGTGGGGGTACGCGTGTGTGTGCGCGGGCGTGGCGATGTTGCTGGCTGGCGACTACGCCGCGGCGCTGGCGGGCTTCGGACTGATCGGGCTGGGCACGGGGCTCGCAGTGACGGCGACGAATCTGATTTTTGGGACGGAGTATCCGGAGCAGCGCGGCGTCCTGCTGACAAGGGTGAATTTGAGCTGGGGGATCGGTGCGGTGCTGGCTCCGGAGCTTGTAGCGCTGGCGGAAAAAGCGCATGCGCTGCGGACGCTTGTGCTGCTGCTGGCGCTGACGGCGGCGCTTTCGTTTGCGTTGTTTGCTCCGCTGCTACGCGCGGGAAGGATAAGCGCAAAGACGGCAACGAGCGCGGCGGATCGGGACGCAGGTGCGGGCATTCGCATTTTTGCGCTTTTCAGCGTGATGCTGTTTCTGTATGTGGGGACGGAGACGACGATTGCCGGGTGGATTGCGACCTATGCGCACCGGCTGAGCGGACTGAGCATGGTGCGGGCGAGTCTGCTTGTCTCGGTGTTCTGGGTGTCGCTGCTGGCGGGACGGTGGCTGGTTGCTGTGCTGCTGCGGTGGTTTCCAGAAGCGGGTGTACTGCTGGGCGGACTTGCGCTCGCGATGGGCGGAGTGACGATGCTGCTATTTCCGCACGCCGCGTGGATGGTGCTGCCGGCGGTTATGGCGGCGGGGCTGGGATGCGCGCCGATTTTTCCGTTATTGGTGTCGCGGATGCTTGCGCGGACGGGACGGACGCGACATGCCGGTTGGGTGTTTGCCATTTGCGGGTTGGGTGGCGCGGTGGTGCCGTGGATTACGGGGCTGATTTCGCAGCACGGAGGCGGTTTGCGGGCGGGATTCGGGGCTCCGCTGACGGCGCTTGGCGGGATCCTGATATGCGCGCTGATCGAAGGTTCGATGGGGGGCGCGATGAAGAGGCCCGCAGCAGGTTTCGTTGAGTAATAAACAGTTTTACTAACGCATTGCACGGATGCTAGGATGTGTTTTCTCTTTTGAGGAGGATGCTTCCAGGTGATCAATCGACGTCAATTTGTGAGCTATACGGCCGCGCTGGCAGGAATGGCTGCGCTGTCCCGGTATGGAATCGCAGCGAACCCATTCTTTGTGCCGGAGAATGCGGAGATTCCCGCTATTGACATTGCTTCTGCGCGGTTTCCGGAGAACTTTTTCTGGGGGACGGCGACGGCGTCGTACCAGGTAGAGGGCGCGTGGAAGGCGGATGGGAAGGGCGAGTCAATCTGGGACCGCTTTGCGCACACGCAGGGCAAGATCAGGGGTAGCGACAACGGCGATGTGGCGTGCGACACGTATCACCGCTACAAGGAAGACGTGGCGATCATGAAGCGGCTGAATATGAAGAGCAGCCGCTTTTCCATGGCGTGGACGCGGATTCAGCCGACGGGCAAAGGCGCGGTGAACCAGAAGGGTCTGGATTTCTACAATCGCTATGTGGATGAGCTGATGGCGGCGGGGATCCGGCCCATGTGTACGGTGTTTCATTGGGACCTGCCGCAGGCGCTGGAGGACGAAGGCGGATGGCCGAACCGCGAGACCTACAAATATTTTGCGGATTATGCGGGCATTGTTGCGAAGGCGCTGGGCGACCGCGTGCAGACTTGGGCGATCTTTAACGAGCCGTGGGTGTTTACGAAGCTGGGCTACTGGACGGGGATTCACGCGCCGGGGTTGAAGAGCGAGGGCCTGTTTCTGAAGGCGTCGCACACGGTGAACCTGGCGCAGGGCGAGGCATTTCGGGCGATGAAGGCGGCGAGCCCGCAGGCTAAGATCGGGTCGGCTTTCAGTATGGCTCCCGTAGAGCCGGCTACGCAGAGCGCGGCGGACGAAGCTGCGGCGGAACGGTTCCACGCGGTGAATAATGTGTTCTTCCTGGAGACGGCCCTGAAGGGGCGGTATCCGAATGCGTTTGTTGGGCCGCCGCCGTTCGACATTATGGGAGTGCGGCCGGGCGACGACAAAATCATGCACGCTGCGCTGGACTGGGTGGGGATCAATTATTACAACCGGCGGATCGTGTCCGACGCGGGCAAGGGCGGCGATCCGCACTTCCACTTCAACGAGTGGATGCCGGCGGTTGGTCCGATTACCTATAACGGCTGGGAGGTGTGGCCGCGCGGGATCTACGACATTGTGATGCGCATTTCAAAGGAGTATGGCAAGCTGGTCATCGAGATCACGGAAAACGGGTGCGCTTACTCGGATGGGCCGCTGCCGGAGAACATGCAGAACGTTCCCGACCCACGGCGGACGACCTTTTACAAGGAACACCTGGCGGAGCTGGCGCGGGCCATGGGGGACGGCGCAGATGTGCGCGGCTACCATGCATGGAGCGTGCTGGACAACTTTGAGTGGGCCGAGGGCTTCAGCCAGCGGTTCGGGCTGACGTATGTGGACTTCCGCGATCTGCGGCGGACGGTGAAGGACTCGGGTTACTGGTATGGAAGGGTCGCGGCGAGCGGCAGACTCGCCGTCTGAGGTGCTTGCCGCACAGGCGGACGCGCTTCGCGCCATCGTGACGCCGGAATATGAGGCGCTCCCGTTGGTCGCGGGGCGATGGAGCGCTATTGGTTGCTGATGGAGAGCTTGTGGATGTCGGCGCTAACTTCGGGGACGATGCCGTTGTTGACGATGACCTGATCGGGAATGCCCTGGACGAGCATGCGATGAACGGTGCGCGTCTGCGCGGGCAGAAGGACGCGTTCTGTGAGGGTGTTTTCGGCCGAGCGGACGGTAACAGGGACGTCGGTTTCGGCGTAGCCGTTGTTCATGATGTCGACGGCGGCGAGGTAGAGTCCGGGGCCGGACGCAGGGCTGGAGTGAACGGCGGCGATGGAGAGGTCGGGCAGTCCGCGGTCTTTGTAGACCCAGTTATCAAAGAACCACTGCAAATCCTTTCCTGATGTGCGCTGAATGAGGCCCTGGAAGTAGGCGGGCGAAGTGTCTGCGGCAGGGTTGTAGGCCTGGAGCGCGGCGGCGAGCTGATCGTCCGTGGTGAGGTCGCGGAGCATCCAGAGCACGAAGGTGGCCTTGGTGCGGTAGTAGATAGGGTCGGTAGCGTGGATAAGTGGCTCGCCGGACGAGTCGCCGGGAGAGGCCGGCTCGGCGAGGGCGAGAGCGCGGCGCTCGGCCTCAAGCGATTCGAGGGCGCGGTTGCGGGAGCTCGACTGTTCGATCCATAGGGTCTGCATGAAGGTGGCGACGCCTTCGTTGAGCCACTCGCGTGGAGACTGGAAACGGGAATGGGCGAGGGCGCGGCTCATCATCTGAGCATATTGGGCGGCGTAGTTGGCGGTGGGCTGGTCTTTGGACGTGGAGGGGATGGCGGTGAGCAGCAGCGTGCCCTGCTCCCAGGTGAGGTCCTGTGACTCAGGCAGATTGATGATGATAACGGGCGATTTAGGCTTGGGGCCGAGCCAGTGCGACACGAGCGGCTGCACGGCCGAAGCGGCGTTCATGAGGGCCTGGGCGCTGGCCTGGTCGTCGCTGTTGGTGTAGATACGGATGCCGTTGCCTTTCGAGAGGGTTCCGTAGCCGAGGAAGAGAGAGGGTGTGGCGAAGCCGAGGCGCGTGGGTGGAAGCGAGCAGGTGAGGACGCCCGGATAGTTGATGGTGGGCGTGACGGAAGGTTTAGGGACGGGGATGGGGTGTCCATCGAGGACGATGACGGTGGGCGGTGCCAGGTAGTACTCAAGGGTGAGGTTGATCGCGACGGTGGCGTTGGCGGAGCGAAGCTTTTGTGCGCCGATTTCAGTGAAGACTTTGTCTCCGTCGCCGAGCAGAGCGGGGATGGAAGCGACGGGATACCAGATGACGTTGCCGAAGCCGCGGAGTCCGGTGAAGTCCTCGGAGATGCGGTCCCAGTCAGAGTGGTCGGCGACGGTGTCGGGCGACCCGAGGGCTTCGAGGCGCTTGCCGGTGACTTCGATGATTCCGCTGTAGGCGACCTGAAGGGCGGTGGAGCTTCCCGGCGCGAGCGGTGCGGGGAGCTGGATGATGGCTTCGCGGAGCTGTCCGGTGTGGTCGGTATCGCTGTTGATGGTTTGCTGAGCGAAGGGCAGGGCCTTGCCGTCGCGGCTGACCCCGTCGAAGTTGAGTGACGAGGATAGCTGAAGCGGAAGGACGGGGAGCGGCGTGCTGCCGGTGTTACGAATCGTGAGATGGGCGAGCGCGGAGATGGAGTGGTTCTGGGGTGCAAGATGGACGTCGAGCTGGTAGGCAGTGAAGGCGATGGCAGTGCGCTCGGCATCTGTAACTTTCTCAGTTATGTTTGTGGCAGGAGTGGGAGGGGCGGTCTTTTGCGGGGCGGTCTGAGTGTCGGAACGCGAGAAGAGGATTTGAGTATTCGGGGCGGGGTGCGCGAGCGGGGTCTGCTGTTGCGCGGCGACGCTGAGGGCAATGCCGCAGGCGAAAATTGCGGCGGTAAACTTCAAGGACATCGACTTCAAAGACACTTAGGAACCTAAACCCTTTTGCTTTTTTGATGGCGCGACTGCTGCGACCACCGGCCGGGCCTGCGCGCGGCGCTGGCGCGCGGCCTCAAACATAACGACGGCTCCGGCTGCTGAAACGTTGAGCGAAGAGACGGCTCCAGCCATGGGGATACGCAGCAGGTGGTCGCAGGTGCGGCGGACGAGGTCGTGCAGGCCGTCTCCTTCGCGTCCGAGGACGATGACAGTGTTGGAGGTGAAATCGTACTGGTCGTACCTGGTGGTGCCGCGTTCGTCGAGGCCGACGCACCAGATGTTGTTCTCTTTGAGCTGCTCGAGGGCGCGGACGAGGTTGACGACGCGGGCGATACGGACGTGTTCGGCGGCCCCGGCGGAGGCCTTGACTGCGACGGGGCTGAGAGGCGCGGCGCGGCGCTCAGTGATGAGGACGCCGTCGACCCCGGAGGCATCAGCGGTGCGGAGGAGCGAGCCGAGGTTCTGGGGGTCTTCGATGCCGTCGAGGGCGAGGAGCAGGCGAGGAGCTGGATTTGAATCCGGGCAGGTGAGCAGGTCTTCGAGGTCGAGAAACTCGCGGGTGCGTACGACGGCGACGATACCCTGATGGGCGGCCGTCTTGGCGAGGCGGGTGAGTTCGTCTTTGGGCTCGAAGCGGAGGCGGATGTAGTTCTGGCGGCAGGTGTCGATGACCTTTTGCAGGCGCTGGTCGTGCCGTTCACGGGCGATGCAGACGTGGTCGAATTTGCGGCTGCCGGAGCGCAGGGCCTCTTCGACGGGGTGCAGGCCGTACAGAATCTCCATCTGGCTAGTGTATCGGGTATTGCCTCAGGGGATGCATGGCGGTCATACTGGACGAGTTAAGGCATTTCTCCGATCGTTGCAGCCCTTTTTGGCAGTGTTCCGAGAGGTCTTTTCCTTAAGGAATAGGCCACTTCACGGCGCGGGCTTCGATATGCATCTATCTGAGAAATGGGTTGGCGAAAAAGCCGGGCCTTTTTTCGAGCGTTGCCGGCGGATTGGCTGAGGATTCCCGGTGTGAGCTTTGTTCGAAGGCTCGAAAATCTGGTCACCATGAGCGTCTTTCCAGCGCCGGTATCCGTCTCTGAAAACGAGATGATTACGGCCGCATTACCTTTGGGGGACCGGGCAGCGAGCGCAGAAGCGCGGGCGGAGAACCTGGCGGTTGCGCGGGGGTTGAAGCGGCATGACGCCGAAGTGCTGGACTGGTTGATTGTGCAGTACCAGCACCGGCTGATGCGGTACCTGCTGTTTTTGACCGGGGACCGCGAGATGGCCGACGATCTGTTCCAGGAGACGTGGATGCGGGTGCTGCAGCGGGGCTCGCAGTACAACGGCGCGGCACGGTTCGACACATGGCTGTTTACTGTGGCGCGGAACCTGCTGATCGACATGCGGCGCAAACGCACGATGCTGAGCCTGGAAGAGCTGTGCACTGCGGACGGCGAGGAATATACGTACGAGATTCCGAGCGGGGAGCCGAATCCATTCGACCGGTATCGCAGCCAGGAAGAGGCGCGGAAGGTGGCGGCGGCGCTGCTGACGCTGGATCCGCTGCACCGCGAGGTGCTGATGCTGCGGTTCAACGAGGAATTGTCGCTCGAAGAGATTGCGGCGGTGACGCGCGCGCCACTGTCGACAGTGAAGTCGAGGTTGTATCGCGGGGTTGCCGCGCTGAAGCCGAGGCTGGACGGGGAGGGGTTATGACACCGTCTGCTGACCCGAAATTGTTGGACGCCCTGGCAGGGCTGGACGCCGAGGCCAACATGGAAGTGGTGCAGCGCACACGGAGGGCAGTGATGGAGGCTGCCAACCAGATGCGCGAAGCCGAGCGACGCGGGCGTCGCAACTTCGGCACGGTGCTGCTGGTAATGGGTGCGCTGGTGGTCTTTCTGACACCGACGCTTTGGCTTATTGCCGAAGACATTTTCAGTGGCGAAGCCTGGCAGGATGCGCAGACACTGGCGGCGATGCTGGTGATTAGCACGGCGTCAACGATTTTTGCATCAGTGCTTATTCAATGGAGCATCCGCTCACGGGGCGAGAACGCGTAGGGAAGCTGGTGAGGTCCTCGGTGTGAGATGGGTGACAACTGCAAAAACGAGAACCGGTTTTCCGATGAGCTAAGGCTGATTCCGCGCTGGTCGATTGCGGGCGCAGTGGCGGCTTTTGGGTTGGTCGAATACTACTTCTGGATTGCGCTACCTGCACACGCGCACCATCCGAGCCGGCTGCCTTTTGCACTCCACTTCTATTTACTGATTTCATGGGGGATTCTTGCGGCACTGTCGATGCTGGTGATGGGCTACATCAGCAACGATGCGCCGCGGCGCGGCATGAGCGCGGGGCTATGGATGGTGTGCGTGATTATTCCGGGAGGAGTTGGGGCAGCGCTGTATTTCCTGCTTCGGCAGCCGATTCTGGCGTCGTGCCCGTCCTGCGGCGCGCATATTGAAGACAACTACCACTACTGTCCACAGTGCGCATATCAGGTGACGGCGTGCTGCGGGAATTGTCACAAGACGGCACGGATCACGGACCTCTATTGCGTGTACTGCGGGCACGAGCTGGCGAAGGACCATCCGCCGGCGCGGCTGCACGCGTTCAGCAAATAGGGGCCCGGTTGACGGGTAGGGGTTAGGCCCCGCCGGCGTTTTAGGGGCACAATGTGACCAATCGGTGACCCGACGCATCTTCATTGTCGAGGAGGTGCTGTCCGATGCAAACGCTAAAGGATGCATTGCAGCAGGCCGAGCGGCACGGCGTAGCGATTGGTCATTTCAACGTCTCAGATCTTGTTCTTCTGAAAGCCGTCTTCGCCGCTGCGCAGGACCTCAAGGTTCCGGTCATCGTTGGGGCATCGGAGGGTGAAAGGGCCTTCATGGGAGTGGGCCAAATCGCAGCCCTCGTAAAACGCATTCGCGATGAGTTTGATTTCCCGATCTTTCTGAATGCGGACCACACCCACTCCTTTGCGAGCGCAGAGGAGGTGGCAAGAGCGGGATTCGATTCAATTGTCTTCGACCTCTCTGCCTTGCCGTTTGAGGAGAATGTTCGCAAAACGAAGGAAGCTGTGATCGCGCTTAAATCGATTCAGCCATCCATGCTTGTGGAGGGAGAGATCGGTGACATCGGCAGCGGATCTGAAATTCACGAAAGATGCCTGATCGTTCCCAGGGGCTGACCACTCCCGAAGAGGCAAGACAATTTGTTGCGGAAACCGGCATTGACATTCTCGCTCCGGCTGTGGGGAACATGCATGGCATGTCCAAAAGCATGGTTCAGGGAAAAACAAAGAAGCGCCTCAACATAGAACGAATCGCCGCCATCAAAACGGCGGCAGAGGTACCCCTGACCCTGCACGGCGGATCAGGAACCGACGACGATGATTTTCGCAGGGCCATTGCTGCCGGTATCAACATAGTCCATATCAACACAGAGCTGCGGGTTGCATGGAGGCGCAGCCTCGACGCGAGCCTGGCGGCAAATCCGGATGAGGTTGTTGCCTACAAGATTCTCCCGCCTGTCGTCGGATCGATAAAGGAAGTGGTCACCTCACGATTAAGACTTTTCAACAATTCAGCATTGATCAGTCAAGAAAACAGCGCAGCGTAACTCTGATCCTGCATTTGCGCGCAGGACGAATGCGATTCAGAAATCCTAACGATTGAAGACCTCCGCGAGGCCCAATTTGACCATTCGCGAAAAATAAACAGGGGGTGCGTTCTTGCCAAGCCCTAAGCCCCGGTCAGGCATGTGGTTGACGGGTAGGGGGTTAGGGCTGGCCAAAAATGCACCCCTCTGTTGCGAGAAATTGTGAACCTCAGAGGATCAAAGCTTCAGCCCTATTGAGACCTTCTCTGAATAACAAACAGAGAGTGGGCCTGCAAGGCTTTAGCTTGCGAGACACGTCCCGGATCTTTCTCGATAACTCCCATAAGCTTTTCTAGCGTTTCGTAGGTAGTGCGGGCGATCGATTCGTCGAAGAAACCCTCATGCAACTGCAGAGCATGAATCGTCCAGTAATGCTCAAATGGAGTATGACATTCCGCCAAGAATTGGAGCAGCCATCTTATGTTGCTGGGGCCGACACGTTCGCATGCGATCGCCAGCGCGATTATACGGTTCCCAGCCGAGTTCTTTTTCAACTGGTCGGTCAGTATGGCTGACACGACACCTGGGCTGAATTGAGCGATTGCTTTCTGGGCGCGTTCGACAACCGCCGTCATATTGATTGTTCTTTTGCTGCTAGGGCGCTGAGTTTCCCGAATCTGCTCATACTCGACAGCGAGAGCATCGAACCTCGCTTGAAGCTCATTCCAAGTCGGCTCGACTGCTTCAGAGGGCGTTTGAGAATCCGCGACATTCGGCGGCTGCGTTGAAACCGCGTGGCCAACCTCTGCCCCGTCCGACGTGACGACGGGAATTGGCATTGGAACTTTTGGAAGGAGCGATATAAGTCGACTTATATCTAGTTCAACGAGGGAAAATGGGTTTGGAGTATAGTGAGAGCCGCTCTCCGAGTCGGAGCGAGTATTGCGGACACCGTACAAGAGAACATCGCATACTGCCTTTTTGCGCAGCCATCGCCAGTACAGCTGATCAGGTTTAGCGTCTGCTGGCCAGGTAAGAGCAGCGTTTTCGAGGTCGCCAAGAAGCTCACGATTTTCAAAAAGAGCCAGTCGCAGGTCAGGAAACTTCATCGTGAGGGCGACAAATTTTCCAAGTTGCGGCGGTGTGACTCCGGATCGCCCTGGGTCGAGCCCGAGAATTCCCTGATCACTTGTGAGGGCTAAGGCCAAACGAAAAGTGCTAACAAACTGCTTGATACGCCGTGGGTTGTACTCAAACATTGCGCCAACCATGGAAACGATAGAACGTACGCCCGATGAATCCCTGTCTACTTTTATGCGGATTTCCCTGATCCTTCTCTCGGCATTGATCGAATCTGAGTCAGCCTTTCGAGTAGCGGTATCGCCAATGGTACTTTGCGCTTCGGCAGTTGTTTCAGAACGAGCGTGCGGTTCAGGGCGGCGTCCAAGATGCTCGTTTTTCCGATCGACTAGCCTCCGCTTCCAATATCCATTCACACGAATCAACCAGTTGGGGCTAGATACGTTCCGCCCCATACGGTCCAAGAACTTTTCAAGCGCAGCCTTATCGAAGATGACCGGGACCGTGAAGCTGAGCTGGATGAATTTTTCAAGATAGGAATATCCAAACGATAACGAACTTCCGCTGGTTTCGGATTGCCGTAGAGCCATGCCCGTTGTGTAATCAGGCAGGAATGGAAGCAAGTCCTTGTACTTCTGCGTAATGCCCGCAGCCACCTTTTCCCGATCCATTCCGAGAATGAAGACGAGCCGACCTACGTCGCTGATCATGAGATTGATGCCTTGCATTAGCTCAGCGGCACGAGGAACATCAGTACGGTCTAGATCGTCGATAAAAATGAAGATCCGTTTCGATCCGCCATATGCTTTAACGAGGCGCGCAAAGTCTTCATGGAAAGACTCGATAAAAGCCGTGTGGCCCGCATAGTCTGGAGTTGAAAGATACTTCTTTAGGTCTATGGAAATCGGAAGCTTTAGCTGCTTGTGAAACTTGACCAAGCCGGTGACCGCCAAGGCAAAAAGAAGTCCTAACGGTCCAAACTTCGCTGCTCTATTTAGAACGCCCTCCCACAACTTGAGGAGAGGTCTGTTCCTTGTTGGATCTTTTGTTTCGGCGAAAGGACTGACCAGAGGCTTGATATCGTTGGCAAGGCCCAGAAGATGTTGTTTCCAAATCTGCCCTCTCGCCCCGTAAACGGAAGAAAAGCAATAAAGAAGCAAGACGATTGAAATCAGTAGCAAACAGAGCTCAATCCACCCACGAAGCTTCGAGAGACGAGAAATGAATAGACGAACATCTCCCCACCACCCCCTACAGAAGCCGACTCGCTTGCGCAAGCTGCTTGCAAAGGAGAGGGCAAAAGCAGCCCAAAGTGCGTCCTGCTTGTCATGTCGCCAGGCATTGAAACGGATGGTCGGAGTGGTCTGGTGCTTCCAGGTCTTCCAAATGGCCTTCCATACGGAGCCGTGGTCAGAATATCCCCCTATCCATTCGGGCAGTTCTTTCAAGAAGATAGACTCTTTCGACGGTCCCGCGATCGCCTTTTCGAGCTGCAACATAAACGACGATTTCCCGCTGCCCCATTCACCTTCGATTGCGATGGTAAGCGGTGGCTCGGTGGCCGTGGAAGTTAAGAAAGCAGTGATGGCTTCGACGTAAGGGGTGAAGCCCAAGTTATCGTCTGCCGTGGGGCGATCACGCACGATACTGCTCTCCGCGGCAGCGAATTCTTTTTCGTCGAGGCTCCCGTCCTGGATTGGCATCTGGGGGGCACTATATTACGCTTTATGCGTTGACAACAATAAAGAATTGCGCGGATTTATGGCGAAATAGGACAACGGTCGTCTTCACGCGTGTGCCTTGCTTCCAGTCGGGCCATTTCATTTACAACTCCTACCAGCAGGGCATGTGGTTGACCGCCCTTTCCGCTGCTTCCTATACTCAAAGTTTGGTGGCCGCAACGACCATTTCGGCGCTGATCATCGACGACGAGCGACTGGCGCGCGAGGAGCTGAAGTATTTGCTGGACGCGGCAGGCAGCGTGGACGTACTGGCTGAGGGCGCGAACGGTATTGAAGCGGTGGAGCTGATCCGCGAATATCAGCCGGATGTGGTTTTTCTTGATGTGCAGATGCCGGGGCTGGACGGCTTTGCGGTTCTGAAGAGGCTGATTGAGCACCATGATCCGCTGCCGCAGATTGTTTTCGCTACGGCGTATGACCAGTATGCGGTGCGGGCGTTCGATGTGAACGCGATTGATTATCTGCTGAAGCCTTTTGACAAGAGTCGCGTGATGCAGGCGCTGGACCGGGCGCGGGTGCGGCTGCAGGAGACGGTACAGGCGGATCGCGAGCAGGCGGCGGAGGTCAACGTGAGCGCGCTGCTGCGGCTGATCGAACAGCAGCAGTCGCCGCGTCCACGCAGCGCGAAGATTGTGCTGCAGGCGGGAAGCCGGCTGCTGCTGGTGGACCAGAAGGACATCTGCTTTGCTGCGATTGATGACGGGGTGATCTCAGTTGCGACGCCGACGCAGGAGGGCCAGTCGAAGTGCCGAACACTGGAGGAACTGCTGGAGCTGCTGGATTCGAACATGTTCTGGCGGGCGCACCGGTCTTTCGTTGTCAATATCAACCACATCAAGGAAGTGGTGCCGTGGTTCAAGAGCAGCTACCAACTGCGGATGGCAGACCGGAAGCAGACGGAG
>Ga0335075_10002123_pt1 | contig 32089 bp, 30 predicted proteins | sample Lox_Sample_24_FD_206723 | JGI IMG/M metagenome (GOLD analysis project Ga0335075, IMG submission 206723) | Soil microbial communities from Loxahatchee National Wildlife Refuge, Florida, United States - Lox_Sample_2.4 | ecosystem: Environmental > Terrestrial > Soil > Wetlands | place: USA...
AGACCTCCTTGGCCGCGGCAGTGCGCTGGGTATCGACCGAAGTGCCGGGAACACCGGTCAGCACGACGATGTTGCCCTTGCCGCCCAGCTTCTTGACCAGCCATTCTGCGGTGACACGCCCCGCCTCCGGCTGGTCGATGTGCACGTTATAGGCGCAGGGCTCAGTGATCTCGGCGTCGTAGGCGATGATCACGACGTGCCGAGCGCACGCGTTCTTGACCACCTGATTGAGCGCGGTGGGCGAGATCGGATAAACGACAATTGCTTGTGCACCCTGCTGCACCATCGCATTGATCTGCTGGATCTGGCGCTGCGCATTCGGTCCGGCGACCTGCACTTCCAGGCTGACCTTGTCGCGATAATCCTTCGACGCCGCCATGGCCTTGACCATGTTCGCCGCCTCGGCCTGCCAGTCGTTGCCGATATAGCTCATCGACAGGAAGATCTTGAATTTCTGCTGCGCTTGGGCCTGATGTGCGGCCACGGTAAGCCCGAAGGCCATCGTCGCGGCCAGGGCGGTGCTGATCCATCTCATGGCATGCTCCCTCTTGCTCCGTGCGCCGCTCTCGGGCCGGGGTTGCCATCCCATCGGCTTCGGGCAGCATTTTTCTCTCGACAGCAATCTGATCATAGATCATGGATCACGACCGCTGCAAACAGGCGCCGTGGGAGACAGAGCGATGCAGCGCATGGTCGACACCGAACTTGTGCCGCGGAACAAGAAGCTGCCGCTGCGCCCGGTCGGCCGCGAGACCGTGCAGGACCGCGTCTATCGCCAGATGAAAGAGCTGATTCTGAACGGCGAGATCGAGCCGGGCCAGACGATCACCATCCAGCGCCTGTCCGATGCATTCCAGGTCAGTGCCATGCCGGTCCGGGAGGCGCTGCGCCGACTGATGGCCGAGCAGGCGTTGATGGTGGTCTCCGGACGCTCGGTCGGCATCCCGACGCTGACCCATGCGCGGCTGGCTGACCTGCAGCGGGTGCGGCGCGAAATCGAAGGTCTCGCGGTGGCCTGGGCCGCGGAGCATGTCACCACAGCGGAGCTACGCCGGCTGGCGGAGCTGGTCGATCGGATGCAGCTTGCCGCCGAGGCTCGGGACGGCGTGCGCTACGTTCCGGCCAATCGCCAGTTCCATTTCACCATTTACCGTGCCGCCGGCTCGGACGCGCTGCTCAGCATTATCGAATCGCTGTGGCTGCAGATCGGGCCGCATTTCCACGTGCTGCGCGCGTCCGACAACTGGAGCGCTGCCAACTCCGCGCATCGCGCCATGCTTGGGGCGCTCAAACGGCGTGATGGCAGGGCGGCGGCTGACGCGCTCCGACGCGACATCGACGAAGCGGCAACGACATTGAAAGTGCTGCTCGGTTGAGATTGTGCGCCGGCCAGGCGCGGTCTCTCATGATGCAACCTCGACCCCGAAGTAGGCGTCCGCGAGCGTCACGTCGCAGGCAATCGCTTCGAATGCCAAAACATCGGATGGAGTGGTGAGTACCTCCAGCTCCCAGCCGGTGTCCACGCGACGATAGTGCTCGGCCCGCATCTGGTCCTGGTATATGAACGCGATGTGGACCAGCGTCGGGAGCCGCTTGTAGAAGCGCAGCTTCTCTCCCCGATCGACGTCCATCGTCGAAGGCGAGAGCACTTCGACGACAATCAGCGGATCCGTGACAAAGCCCAGGCGCTCCAGTTGCCCGCAGCGTACCAGAAGGTCGGGCCTCGGCTTGTCGATGGCAGTGCGGCTTTCCGAGCGTTGCACCCGCATGCCGCCAAAGAATGCCTGACAGCCACGCGAGTCGGCCGCACGCTTGAGCCGGGCGCCGATGTTGCTCACGATCTGCTCGTGAACCTGGTTGGGGTTGGTCATGCCGATGATGCGGCCGGCGACCAGTTCCCAAGGTCGGTCGTCCGCCTGGCCGTCGAGAAATGCATCGAACTCCGCGATGGTGACTGGAGGATCGTCCAGCAGCAGCGCTTCGGACATGGTTTGGCCCCCGAAAGCCAGGCCCAGAGGGCAACTGACCAAAATCGGCAAAGAGGGGATAGCACGTATTGGTAGAAGGTTCGACCGGCTGTGCTGCGAGCTCAAGTCCAACGGGCGGTCGGCGCGTCACACCGGCCGATGCCGCGCTCGCACCCCACGCTCGATCGCCGCTGCCACCAGCGGGTCCAGGTGAAGCTCGTTCCGGACGAAAGCCAGCATCTCCAACGACTGCTGTCCGGCGACTTCGTCGGCGGCAATCACCTCGCAAGCCAGCGCGTAAGCCGTCTCGCGCAGGTCCGGGTCGAGCGCCGCGCGGATCAAGCAAGCAGCACGCCGCAACCCGTTCTCGTCGTTCAACAGGCTCACCGCGGTGTCGGTCGCCAGCGCAAGCTGGTCACTGGAGAAATCGCGGAACGCCGGCAGCGTCTGTACCAGTCCGGCCATCACGCCGATCTCGCGGTCAGTCATGCCGCCGTCGGCGGCGGCGACCAGCACCATGGTGCAGACCAGCGCCTCGGGCGCGTCGAGTTCCGCAGCCGCAGTCATAAGCAATCTCCAAGCAAGGGCGCGAACAGGAGCCTGAGCGAACCGCCGACAAGTTCAACCAGGCAGCGCCGGCTGGGCAAGGAAATCCCGCGTCTCCATGACGGCTTGTGACAAGCCCACGCGGCGCACGACGACGCCGGCGGGAAAAGCGGAGAGCAACCGGCCCGGTGTTTGCCGGTCCAACAGCACGAACACACCCCGGTCGGAGGCGCGCCTGATCAGTCGCCCGAAGGCCTGGCGCAGGCGCAGCCGGGCCACGCGGTCGTCATATGCCTTGGGATCACCGGCCGAGAGGTGGATGCGGCGCTCGCGGTGCAGGATGTCGGGGCGCGGCCACGGCACCTTCTCGAACACCACCAGCCGCAGCGCCCGCCCGGGAACATCCACCCCGTCGCGCATGGCATCGGTCCCCAACAGGCAGCTCTCTTCCTCGGTGCGGAAGATGTCCACCAGGGTCGCGTTGTCCATCGCATCGACATGCTGGGCGTAGAGCGGCAGCCCGGCCGCCTCCAGCGCTGGGGCGATGCGGGCGTGCACCGCGACCAATCGGCGGATCGCGGTGAACAGCCCGAGCGCACCCCCACCAGCGGCCAGGAACAGCGCGCGGTAAGCGGCGCCGAGCGCGGCCAGGTCCCCATGCGGCACGTCAGTGACAACGAAGGCACGGGTCTGCGCCGCGTAGTCGAACGGGCTCGCGACCGCGACGCGCAGAGCCGGGGAGGGGAGGTGTGGCGCCCCAACACGGGTTTCGGCAGCCGCCCACGCGCTTTCCGGATCTATGTCGCCGGAATCGCGCAAGGTGGCTGAGGTGACCAGAACGCCCTCGGCCGGGGCAGCAAGGGTCATTGCGAACGGCACCGTCGGGTCGAGCCAATGCCGATGCAGGCCCACATCCCGCTCCACGGAATCGCGGCGCTCCAGGCGGAGATACAGCACGTGGTCCGGGCGGACCCCCGGTTCGGCGGGCGGTTTCTCGATGTTGCGCAGCATCGATTGCCAGGCGACCAGCGGGCTGAGGGCGCGGCGGGTCAGTGAACGGCACGTGGCCTCGATCCGGTTACGCGTGGCGCTGTCCAGATCATCGGCCTCGTCGTCCAGGCGGGCGGCCAGGCGCTCCCGCAGCAGTGCCAGCGGCTCGGCGATACGGGCCAGCGCCCGTCCCAGGCGCTGCGCGATCACCGGAAGCTCCGGCAGCACGGGATAGAGGTCGCATTCCAGCGGCGTCGCACCGGCGGGCTCCTCGGCGCCGACGGTGCGGGCAAGGACCTGCTGGCGCAGCATGCGGAGCAGCGCCTCGGTGGGATTGGAGCGCCCCGGTTCCAGGCCGGCCAGCTCCGGCCCCTCCTGGGTCAGCCGCGTCGTCCAGCCCGGCGCCGGCAGGGCGCGGGCAGCCTGCAAGGCGGCCTCCAGCATGGTTTCCAAGGGCGGGTGGCCGCCCACCAGTTCGCCGATCCGCCAGGCAAGGCCGCGGGCACGCGAGCGGCCGCCCTCGGCACCCAGCAGCCAGCGCCGCAGTTCGGCGGTTTCCACCCCTGAGAGCACGGTCGCGAAGGCGGCGTCGGCCGCGTCGAACACGTGATGGCCCTCGTCGAACACGTAGCGAGTCGGCACAGTGGCGTCGTCGAGGCCGCCCCAGGCCGCTTGCGTCATGACCAGGGCGTGGTTGGCAACCACCAGCTCGGCGGCGCGGGCGCGGCGGATCGTGTGCTCGACGAAGCAGCGGCGCCAATGGGGGCAGGCGGCATGGATGCACTCGCCCCTTCGATCCGCCAGGGCCAGCACCGTGCCGGCGCCGAACAGTTCGGCGATCCAGCCGGGCAGGTCGCCGCCCTGGATGTCGCCATCGGCGGTCGCCAGCGCCCAGCGGGCGATCAGGCCGAGCGGCACGACAGAGACCGGCATCAGCCCGGTCATGGCCGGGCGCAGCGCGTCCTCGAGGTTCAGCAGGCAGAGGTAGTTCTCGCGTCCCTTGCGCACCACGACCCGGCGGCGGCGTTGGGCGGGATCCGGATGCAGGCGGGCCAGCTCGGCGTCGATCTGGCGCTGCAGATGGCGGGTGAAGGTGCTGATCCACACCGCGCCGCGGTTCTTCTCGGTCCACAGGCTGGCCGGGGCGATGTAGCCCAGCGTCTTGCCGGTGCCGGTGCCCGCTTCGGCCAGCACGAGATGCGGATCGCCGCGGGCCTGGCGCGGACTGAACGCCGCGGCGGCGGCCCCGGCATAATCCGACTGCCCGGGGCGCTGCTCCGCCTCCGGGCCGAGCATGGCAGCGAGGCGGGAGCGGGCTTCGGTCTCCGGTACCGGATGCGCCGAGGGTGGCGGCAGTGGCGCCGTATCCTCCCATTCCGGCAGGCGTTTCCACACCTTCAGGGCCTCGCTCGACGGGGCGGCATGGGGCTCGTCGAGCGCGGACATGACGAACGGCGCCCAGCCCCAGCCGCCGCGACTCATCCGTGCGGCAAGGCCGGCGGCGTCTTTGTTGAGCGCTAGCTGGCGGCCCGCCGCGAGCCGCCGCAGCAGCATAGCGGCGAGGTCCGGCAGAGCGACGGCCTCGGCCTGCAGCCCGATCGGCGGGTCAAGGTCCAGGGCGAGGCAGAGACCGCGCGAGGTGGGCGTGGCGTGACGGGCGGGGAGGACGAAGGCGAACAGTTCCAAGAGGTCGAGACATCGGCCCCGTCGAAGCCCAAGCCGGCGAAACGTAGCAGGGGCATGGACAAGCAGCGGCGGTCCGAGCGAGGCGAGCTGGGACGCGGCCTGCTCGGCGGTCAGCCGGAGCAGTTCGCCGTCCGGAGTGAGCAGCACCGCATGCCCATGGCCGGCGGCCAGGGCGGGGGCATCGGGCAGGGCCAGGCGCACGCCGGATGAGTAGAGGGATTCGGGGGCTGGAACCATGGGCCGGTGTCGGGGAGCGGGGCGAATATAATGTAACAGCCATGAAAGAATCGATCTTCCTGACAGCCGTGCGGCGGTTCATCAGTTGCATCGATCTGCTTCAGTGATTCGGCGTGGGCGTCCAGGAACATATCGACAAAGTGCTTCCCGCCAGCGCGCCCTCACGCGCCGCGCTTGCGCGGCGACCTGTCTCGGAGAGGGAAAGAGGTGTTTCGGTGCCGGTTCCCGGCGCAGTCACGGATTATCGTCGCGGCGCGCTGCTGGTGGGCGCGGCGGCGCTGTCGTGGAGCACCGCCGGGCTGCTGGTGCGCTGGACCGCGACCGACCCGTGGACAACATTGTTCTGGCGCGCGGTGTTCGCGTCGATGGCGCTTCTCGCCTGGCTGCGGATCGCCGCGCCCGGACGGGTATTGCCGGCGTTTCGCGGGCTGGGCCCGGTGGGGCTGCTGCTCGCATTCTGCTTCGCGGCCTCGATGATCACCTTCATCAATGCACTGGCGCTGACGACGGTCGCCAGCGTGATGGTGTTTCAGGCCGTGTCGCCGCTCATCGCAGCGCTGCTCGCCTGGGCGTGGCTCGGCGAGCGATTACGTCGGCGCACCATCTTCGCAATTGCGGCCGCGTTTGCTGGTGTGGTGGTGATGGTGTCGGGCGATCTCGGGGGCGGCGGCCTCGTCGGAGATGCAATCGGCTTCGGGATGGCGCTCACGTCGGCGCTCACCATCGTCCTTGCGCGCCTCGACCGCCGGGTCTCGATGGCGGCGGCGACGTTTGCGGGGATGGCGGTCACCGCCGCCATTGCGTTGCCGATGACTCGGTTCGTACTTCCGGTGGACGACTACGCGCGGCTGATGCTGTTCGGTGTCGGGCAGATGGCGTTTGCGCTCGTGCTGTTCACGACCGGCGTGCGGCTGATGCCGGCAGCGGATGCCGCGCTGATCACACTGCTCGAATGTGTGCTGGCGCCGCTATGGGTGTGGCTTGCGTTTGCCGAGACGCCGGAGGCGCGCACGGTCGCCGGCGGGGCGGTGGTGCTCGGTGCCGTTGCGGTATCCGCGATGCGGGAGCGGCGGCCGGTACGCTGAACCGACCGCCAGGGCAGCTTTGATGCTGCCGCCCGTCACATCGGTGGGGCAACGCCATCCTTGCCGACGATGACCCGTGCGGTGCTCAGGCTGCCATCCGCGGCGCGGGTCGGCGTGAAGAACACCGGCGCGCCGGGCTTGAGGTCTGCTCGCTGGGCCGGCACCGGCTCCACGATCGGAACGTTCGGCGGCACCACGACCTTCGTGCTGCCGCCCTTGTAACTTAGAGTGAGGTCACGACCTGCGCTGTTCTTCACCAGCGCGGAGATATTCGCGTTGACCATCGAGGCCCCGGGCGCGAGGTCCCAGGCGTAATTGCCTTCGCCAGTGCCGCGGAGAGATTCCGGGAACACCACGACTTCCATCGCCACCAGCTCGCCGTTCGGACCGGGCCGTGCGGCGGTGCCGATGAACGTGCCGGAACGGATGGCTGAGATGTCGAGCCGCTTCACCGTCGCGACCGTCAGCGGCTGCTTCAGGGCGACGGTGACGGTCTGCCCATCTCGTGTTGCGATAGTCAGCGAGTTTTCGCCGACCGTCTGGATGGTGCCACGGATGTGACTCTGCGGCGCCGGCTGAGCCATTGCCGCGGCTGATAGCCCAACCCACGCGCTCGCAAGGATCGCCAATCGTTTCTGCATGCGTCCTGTCCTTCTTCCCATGGGGACGGACGCGAGCGTGCCGCCGCTATTCCCGATCTGCTCTGTTACGGCGGAATGCGCTTCGCTTTTCCGCCCTACGGACTCGATTACAACATTCGTTGCAGAATGATCTTCTGCACGTCCGAGGTGCCTTCGTAGATCTGACACACCCGCACGTCTCGATAGATCCGCTCGACGTGGAAATCGGCCAGATAGCCATAGCCACCGAGCGTCTGGATCGCGGCGGTGCATACCGCCTCGGCCACCTCCGAGGCGAACAGCTTGGCCATGCAGGCGGCCTCCAGCGCATTGGCTCCTTCCGCCTTCAGGCGGGCGGCGTGCAGTGTGAGCTGGCGGGCGGCTTGCAGCCGGGTCTTCGCATCGACGAGGCGGAAGGCAACGGCTTGGTGGTCGATGATCGGCCGGCCGAACGCCTGACGGTCGCGGGCATATCCGATCGCGATCTCCAGCGCAGCCCGAGCCATGCCAATGCTCTGCGCGGCGATGCCGATGCGCCCAGATTCCAGAGTGGACAGCGCGATCCGGTAGCCCTCGCCCTCGGCGCCGATGCGCTGGTCCTCGGCCACCTCCATGTCCTCGAAGGCCAGGGCGCAGGTGTCGGAGGCTTTCTGGCCCAGCTTCGCTTCCTTGCGCAGCAACTTGTATCCGGGCGTCGCCTTATCGACGACGAAGCACGACAGGCCGCGTTTGCCGGCAGCCGGATCGGTCACCGCGAACAGCACGATGCTGCCGGGCAGGGCGGCGTTGGAGATGAACTGCTTCGATCCGTTGATAACGTAGCGGTCGCCGCGCCTGGTCGCCCGCGTGCGCAGATTGGAGGCGTCGGAGCCCGCCTGCGGCTCGGTCAGACCGAATGAGCCGACATCGCGGCCGGTGGCCAGCTTGCGCAGCCAGCGGTCTTTCTGCGCCTCGGTCCCATACTGCGCGAGCACTTCGCAGGTGGGGGAGTTGTGCACCGACACCAGCGTGGACACGGATCCGTCGCCGGCGGCGATCTCCTCCAGCAGCAGGGCGTAGGTGACCGGGTCGAGCTCGGAGCCGTCCCATTCGGCCGGGGTGGTGGCGCCGAGAATGCCGAGCTCGCCCAACTCGGCGATGATCTCCGGCTCGATGGCGGCGGCCTTCTCGCGGGCAGCGGCGGACGGAGCCAGGCGTTCGGCCGAGAAACGGCGGCCCATGTCGAGGATCAGAGGATCGGGTTGGGTCATGACATTCACCTCCCGGATGTAAGAGCGGCCGTCGGAACGGCAGCATCGCAGACAGTCACAGAGGCGAGTATCAAGGGTCCGCCGTCCCCCATGACCACCACGGCCACCTTACCCCATATCTGGATCAAGGTTCACGCGTCCGGTGGTTGCCGGGTCCACGTCGCCGCTGGCGCTATGTTGCATTCTGAACGCCCAGGGCGATCCGGCGATGCTAGGCCATCCCGATTTCGTCGCCGCGTACGCACCGGTACAGGCGGCCGATGAAGCGGCACAACGGCCTGCTGCCACGCCCATAGCCAGTCCGGTGCTGGAATACAGCTTCAATCACCTTTTGGGTCTGTTCACGGCCGGTGCCGCATGACGCGATTTCTCCGCGATGACACGGGAGGCCTACACGCGACGGTGCGCCATCCTGGACCGGTGGATCGGCCGCATGGGCGTGCACGCGTTCGAGCACCGGCACGTGCTGGCGCTCTGCGACAAGCCTGTGGCCAATGAAGGGGGCAGGTATTTGCCAAGCCCGATCTGGGCTGGCGTCGGGATAACCCCGCCCCTGGGCGTAAATGAGTTGCACACGGGCGACGGGCACAAGGCATGGTCCGCTCATGATGTCCGCGTGGTGCTGGGGCACCCCCGTGTCAGCGAGCCCTTGCGCCCGGCCGTCGCCTCGGCTTATCGGACAGGCCTGCGTCGTGCTGATCTCACCTCCCTACTCGCCACAGCGTGCCAGGGGGGCTTGATCCCGTAGACCCCGGCCAAGACGCGCCACAGCACCCGCGCTGTGGTCGTCATTTCCGAGCACCCCAGCTCGCTGCGATCCTCGATGCTGCGCCGGCCTGCGAAACCGTGCTGACGAACACCCGTGGGCGGCTGAGAGGCTGTCGCACGCTGTCACAGCAGCCGCGGAGTTCGCAGGGCGGCCGGGCTTAAACCTCGCGCGGGCTCCGAAAGGGGCTGACCGCGGCGGTGGCGGAGCAAGGTGCCCCGGATGCGGAGATCGAAGCGGTGATCCCGCACGCGGCCGTCAGACTCACGAGATACTACAGGGCACGGGCGGATCAGAAGCGGGTGGCGGCGGCGACCATGGCGAAGCTGACCGATCAGGGGTAGCCAGGGCGCCCGCGGCATCGGATCGATCGAGGCTAAGGAGCGACCAGGGAAGATTTCAGCTGGCTTGATAGCCGGATTCGATATTAAGCCCTTCGAGCTGTCGGCGCGTGTGCCACGATGCAGCCTGAGCCTGGTCAATCGGCACGATTTCCACCGCGTCGCCTAAAAGTTTCTTCTTTGTGCTACTTCTTATCCCACGAACGCCGCCGTGATACCAATTTTTCTGGACCGGTTCATGGTGAACGGTGGGGCCATGCTTACAAATTTGTCCAACTGTCAAAGCCGCTGCTCCTATGGCCCGGTCAACCGCGGGATACATCGCCGTGGCTGTTAGCCCATCTCGAACGAGCAACTGCTCGAGATCGCCTGAGAGGGAACCATCGGAACTCGATGGGCCAAACGCTTTGGAGGAGATGCGGTAAAGACCCTTGTGCTCATCAAATACAATATGGTCAGGGGCCTGAAGCGTCCTGACGAAGCGGAAATCAGGTTCCAATTCCGAAGGTGGCAGTTGCCGACGGAAATGGCACATCAGCGCCATTGTCTGATTTCGAAGCCACCCAGGGTGCCCAACGATAAAAGAGAGCACACGCCTTTTCACCCTCTCCTTCGAACTCTGCACCAGTGCGGTGATCGCGCCCCCAAATCCAGAAAGCCCCGGTTTTATCGATGTCCAGCTCAAGTTCACCGTGCTTCTCGTGCCACTCAATCTGAACGCTACCGTCACCGCCTGGGACAACGTATGGGGGGATGGCGCCATCAACGCCTTCTAAAGCACGTCGCACGATTTGAGCACCTTCAAAAAGTGCCTTACGCGCTATTGCTACTGAGGCTGGACCATCCCACCCCGGTCCGAGTCCTGCGACACGTCTCACATTTGCGGTAAAGACCGCGAGCCAACGTGGTTCCTGTACAACCGCAATCCTGGGATTTGTCGCCGCGAGATCGGTCCGAGCCCACAAGTCTAGTAAGGCTGTAGTCCCGGCAAAACTACATGAGCGCCGCGGCGTGGACCTTTGGACTACGTCTCGCAACGGGCCTGTTCCGACTCCGAGATCAAGGAAGACGCTTGCATCGAACACCAACGGTAGATCAAAGAATGTTGTAGCGCTCACAGCTCTTGGTCCCAGGCGTCGGAGATTATCGCGGCATCATACATCTCGCGGATACGTTTGTGCAGCGAATTAAGCATGTCAACCGCCTCCGCATCGGTTCCCAAGCCACTTACTGTGCCTAGCCCCATGAAATTGAACGCAAACACTACCTGATCAGGAGGGGCAGTACCAATCCCAACTTGCGCAGCCACTCGCGGCGAGTCTGGCCCTTCCGACAGAGATTCCCCCCAGGCTACCTGGAATTGGTTGAGACGTCTACCCTCGGTGTGGACAAAGCGGAACATTTCGGAAATATGCCGACGACGGCCTTGTGAATCGATCGGCGCGGCGTTGTGGTAAGAGATCTCAACCAAGCGGGCAAAAGGGATCGTCCCAATCTGAGCTTTGCTCCACTCTTCGAATTTTGCCAGGGTCACTGCCCATATACCCATCATAGCTTCATAGCCTGGATATTCGGCTGGCTCCCCGAGAGGATTCGACCGGGTCCATGCGAACGCAAAACGATCGCTCTGAAGCTGGATCGTAAGCTGGCTTGATGGTGATCGAAGCACTACGCGCGGCAACTCGCCCCCCGGAGGAGCAAAGCGTACGGCAGGCTGACCGATTGGATTAAGGTCTACGCGGGGGAAGGCCGGAAACTGGTGCACCTCGGGGAAATCGTCTCGGAAAGCCGCCATCCAGCTCGCTAGGTCGACCACGGACAGCGGAAGTTCGGACTGGAAGTGGTCAGCCAAGATGAATTCCAGAAGCGTGGACGTGGGCATCAGCTCGATCTCTTGCCAATTGGGCTAGCCTACGACGAGCCAGCAGGAAATGCTAAGGTATCAGGGCGCCTACGCTGCCTTCGCCGGCAGGCGCGGATGGTTGCCGCCATGTGTGCCGCGGTATCCAGCGACAAAGCCGCCCCGAGGTATTGCCCAAAGAGCGGCCCATACGCGCATCCGACGCCGACCTGCCAGGCGCCGATGGTTCACTTACCCCGAGACGATCGGCCTCGATTTCGGCCCTTTTTGTTAGAGATCAGGATCAGGCCCCAGACGAGGTCGACGAGCTTGCCGAGTTGCGGGGGCACGGCCTGATCGGGGTAGCAGGTTTCCAACACTACGGTAGCACAGAATTCGAGCCACGTAAGGAACAGAGTCCTGTAATGTGGAATATCCTCCGTTCCGCGTTGACGCCACAGTGGATGATCCCGCTTGGCCCCCCCCGCAAGGAAAGGGGTTCGCCCTGGCGGCTGCGTGGGGAGGGCCGCACGCGATTGCGCATTGCTGGCAGCGCGGGTTCAGGGTCACGTTGCGGCGTGCCATCCGGGAGATCGACATGAGCCACACATCGGACGATGCCCAGCGCCGGAAAGAACCGTTCCTCACCGACGTGAAGACGCTGCGGGAGAAGGCCCGCCAGCATCTGGCGCAGGGCGCCGTGACGTGGAGCTATGGCGGCGACGTCAAGCGGACGATCGAGATCCTGCAAACCGTGCTGGCAACCGAGATCGTTTGCGTGCTGCGGTACACGATGCACGCCGTGGCCGCGAGCGGCATCTCAACCGACAGCGTCAAGGCGGAATTCGCCCAGCATGCGAAGGAAGAGCAGCAACATATGATGGAGGTGGCCGAGCGGATCAATCAGCTCGGCGGCAAGCCGAACTTCAATCCGGAGGGGCTGGCGACGCGGTCCGCCTCACAGTACGCGGAAGGCGAGAACCTAGTCGATATGATCCGCGAGAACCTGATCGCCGAACGCATCGCGGTCGATCATTACCGCGAGCTGATCCGCTTTTTTGGTGATTCCGATCCCGGCACGCGGGTCATGCTGGAAGGCATCCTGCGGGTTGAAGAGGAGCATGCCAACGACATGCACGACCTGCTGGTTTCGCATGAAGGCAGGCCGATGCTGCCGTAATCGTTACTCCTTGTCGCGGACGGCGCTGGCCATCTTCTCGGCGATCATGACGGTCGTCAGGTGCGTGTTGGCACGCACCACCTCGGGCATCACCGAGGCGTCGATAACGCGGAGACCGCTGACACCTAGCACGCGGCACGCCGGATCGACCACCGATCGCGAGTCTGCCGGGTCGCCCATGCGACAGGTGCCGCTGGCGTGCTGTGCGTCGGAACATTCGCTCAGGATCCAGTCGTCGAGAGCGTCGCCCTCCAGCGCTTCGTCGATTGAGCGCCCGCTCGACCCGTATTCGACACGCTCGGCGATTCCGGCGATCGCCGGATGGTGCCCGATCTGCCGCAGCCGGCGAATACCGTCGCGCATCCGGACGAGATCGCTTTCATCCGACAGCATCCGCTCGTCCACCTGTGGATCGGTCGCCGGGTTGGTGGTGATGATGCGCACGCTTCCCTGGCTGAACGCCTGATAAACCGAAACCGCAATCAACCCGCGCGCGACGCCACCCTCGGCGTCCGACCGCAGGTTCATGGCGATCATGATCATATCGTTCTCGCCGGCATCCACGAGGCCGGAGGTATAGCGCAGGCAGCAGTTGGTATGCCGGTGCTCCGGCGTTGGGACGCGCGCCGCCGGCTTCAAATGCAACTTGATGCCGAGGATCGGATGGTCCAGCAGATTGTCGCCAACCGGCAGGTCGGCGACGACGGGCACGCCGATGCGCGCCAGCAATGCCGCCGGGCCGATGCCGGAACGCTGCAAAATCGCCGGCGAATGGATTGCGCCGGCTGACAGGATCACTTCGCGCGTCGCCCGCGCTGTTCGAACTTCGCCGCCGACACTCACACGCACGCCGTTCACGCTCGGCCGATTGCCCTCGAAGCTCAAGGCATCGACAAGGGCGTCGCCGAGGATCGTCAAGTTGGCTCGCTCTCGGGCAGGCTCGAGATAGCCGTCGTTGACAGAAACGCGGACCCCGTTGCGGCTGTTGATTGCGTACGGCGATGCACCGGTTCCGCTGGGCGCGTTGTGATCCTCACACCATCCGTAACCCAACGCCTCGGTGGACGATTTCAGCGCGAGATCGACCGCACCCCAGTCGTGCAGCCGCGCCCGGTGGATCGGAATTGGCCCGCCCCTTCCGTGATATGGGGCATCGCCGAAGTCCTCGTCATCTTCCAGCTTGCGGAAATACGGCAGCACGTCGTGCCAGTTCCATCCGGCGCAGCCCTGCGCAGCCCAACGCTCGAAGTCATCCGGCACGCCGCGGATCGCGATCTGGCCATTGATGGTAGAGCTGCCGCCGATCGCCCGCCCGCGCCACAGCAGCCGCGGTTGCTGCCGCTCGGTCCGTCGAGCGAGCAGCGCCGGCCAGCGATACGCATCATCGGCGATGACGTGCATCGGATTGGGGATGCGGATGTGGTCGGGCGTCTCGGCCGAGCGGAAGTCGCGGCCAGCCTCCAGCAGAAGGACGCGGCGGAGTGGATCCTCGCTGATCCGCGCGGCCAGCACTGCACCCGCGGAGCCGCCGCCGACGATGATGTAGTCGTACTCCGCCTGCATCTTATAGCGAGACGCCGCCATCGATCGTCATCTCGGCACCGGTGATATAGGCGCTGTCGTCGGACAGCAGGAACAGCACCAGCTTGGCCACTTCCTCGGCGGTGCCCATGCGGCGCATCGGCACCATCTCGATGCGGCGGCGATTCTCCTCGGGGGTGCGTACCTTCAGCATCTCGGTGTCGATCGGCCCGGGATGCACCGAGTTCACCCGGATGTTGCGCGGTGCCAGATCGATCGCGGCCGCCTTGGTCATGCCGCGCAGCGCCCATTTCGTCGCGCTGTACGCGACCGCGCCCGGCGATCCGCGAAGTCCGGCGACCGAGGAGATGTTGACGATGGAACCGCCGCCCGAGCGCTCCATCGCGCCGACCACCGCTTTCATGCCAAGGAAACACCCGAGCTCATTGACACGCATGTGCCGCTCGAACAGCGCCGCGTCGGTCTCCATCAGAGGGCGGGGGATGAAGATGCCGGCGTTGTTGACCATGCCGTGCAGGCCGCCGAGACGCTCCGCCGTCTCGACCGCCTCCATCCAGTCGGCTTCTTCGGTGACATCGTGGTGCAGGAACGCCGCGGCATTGCCGAGCTCGGCCGCGAGCCGCCGGCCGTCCGCATCCAGCACGTCGCCAATGACGACGCGGCCGCCCTCGGCGACCAGCATCCTGGCTTCCGCCGCACCCTGGCCGCGCGCGCCGCCGCTGATCAGAATGATCTTGCCGTCGAATCTGGCCATCTTTTTCTCCCGCGTCGTTTTTCGGACTGTGGCAGGTGGACGCGATTGGCGAAACCCTGCGGGGAGGAAGTAATTGGGATGGAGCGAAGTCGGACCGCAGCCAGCCGGCGCGCCGCTCAGCCGAGGTCGCGGATTTCGCCCCAGGGAACGTCAGGGCGCAGGCTGGAGGCGATGTCGCCGAGCTTGGCCGTTGCCTCACTGATGACCATCAGGGCGTATTTGACGGCGAAGGTGACTTGATCGTTTGCGGCGAAGGTTGCTGCGTCCAGGTCTCTGGTGAATTGCTGGATGCGATCGATATTATCGACAATATCGGTGAACCACTGAAGGGATTGCTAGAAGGCACGCACGATCTCGCGATCCACGCTTTAACGTACGCGCGGCTTGAGCGTTCCTTCCTCGATCAGATCGGCGGGCTGCCCGAGCAGGTCGGCAATCCGATTTTCGATCCCTGATCACATCGAGTAACGACAAGGGGTGGGCGTCATCGAACACCGCCTGCAGCTCAATGTCGGAGTCGGGGCGTGCCGCATCGCGTGCGGTGGAACCGAACAGCGACAGCCGCACAATGCCCGCGACGTTCAACTCCGCTTCATGCGCTTGCAGCGCAGCAATGACGGCCCCTCGGGTCATGACTGAATTCTACCAGTTGGCGGCTTCGCCCCAACCTCCTCTTGCCACAGCAGGCGCGGCGCAACCAAACATCTCGCCCACAAGATACTGGTCGCTGGCCCGCGGCGTTCGACTACCGCGAGTTGGGCGAGGCGTATCTCGACCAGATCGACCAAACCGGCACCGCCGCCACCTCAAGCACCAGTCTTGAGAGGCTCGGTTATGTCGTTTCCATCCAACCGAAGGAAGCTGCCATCGCTGCCCGATACATAGGCCGATCCAGGGCGTAATTTTCGTGGTAGAGAAAGCATCGGATCCGTTGATCCCGAGCGCCTGGTGATGGTCGGGTTCAACGGGATCTACGATGTTGAGGCACTCCGTCGCATGGGTGCTGCCGCGGGCGGCAACGGATATGACAGGCTGTCAGCGCGGGCGCGGTCACGACCGGCAGAATTAGCCCGGATCACGCAGGGACCAATAATCACTTTTCTTTCCCTCACAGATTTGATAGGGTGGCGGTCTGGTTTGCCCGACCCAGTCGGGCGTCCATGCGCGAGTGCCAGGGCGCAAGCCAGGAGGTCGCATCGGTGTCGAGTTCCACGGACGATCCTAAAGCGGAATGGGTGGAGCGAGTTCTTGGCTTCCGCGTGCAGCGCTCTTCACCGGCGACCGGGCTGGCAGGATGGCAGGCTGCTCGTGGTCAGGCAGTTGCGTCCCTCAAGGCGCTGGAGGATGCAGTTCGCCGCGGCGGCGATCCGGATGCCGACAGCGCCGTGATCCTGCTCCGAGCCATCCGTGCAAACCTAACCGAGGCGCCGACGACATCGAGACAGGTCGATGAACTCGACCGCTACCTTTCGTCGGACGACATTGTCGAAGCGGCGGAGACCCCGAATACCTATGGCGTGCGAGTGGACATCCGCGCTCCGCTGCTGAAGGCGCTGGCCGGCCTGCGTGTCGGCGCGGCCTAATGACAAAAGGTATCCCCCACTCCTGACGGCGGAGGCTCGGTCAGATGAGCGGCTCGGCAACCCTGCTGAAGACGGTCCTGCAGCGTCCGCGTAGCGGCGCAATCACCATCGGGGCAAGGCGCGGCGACAAGACACCGCCACGTCTGCCGCCATCGGCGACCAACCGCGAAACAAAGCTCGCCGATCCGGAGCGGGCGCGCAATATCGAAATGGCGCGTTACGTGGCCCAGCGCGCGATCGGCCCGGACGGCAAGGTCATGCTCGGTGCCGAAAACGGGCTGTCCAACCGCATCTTGCTGGAAACGAAGATGACCGGCATGACCGGGCAGAAGCCGACGCCACAGTCGCAGCATCTTGCGAAAGTGCTGAAGCAACTCGACAGCGATGAGACCTTGCGCAGCAAGCTGGCGGCAATCAAGGCGCCAACCGATCCCGGCAACCCAGCCCTTGGCATGATTCGAGCCACGCTCGGGCTGGCGCCGGATGCCCCCATAACCGACGCGCACGCAAAGCAGGCGGCCCTGAGTGCGCTGACTGCCGAGTTGCGCCAGCAGGATGTCGGTTCCTGCTATGGCACCTCGATCGCCATCCGCGTACACGACCGCCAGCCGGCGCAGTTCCTAGACGACATGAACGCGATCATGACGAAGGGAAGCCTGAGCCGGACGATCGGCGGCAAGACGGTCGAGGTGCCGATTCCGCAGCAGATGAGCCGGGGCGCGCTCGAAAAGCCGATGACCCTGCGTGCCAGCGACGGGAAGATGACCAAGGCCTCCGGCACAGTGCTGGATGCGCCCGTCAGCCTTGCGGATACGCCGCCGGTCGTCGGCGCGATGAGCGGCCTCGGAATAGCGCCTCAGGAGCGGCAGAGCAGCATCACCCAGGCGCTGAAGCAGCTCGGCAGGACCCGCGCCGGCGATGCGGCGATCGCCGCGCTGCCTGCGAGCCTGGATGCAAAGACCAAGTCAATCTTTGCCGAAATCCTCATGAAACGGCTTGGCCAGGACATCGACACCGCCGAAGCAATTCGCGGCGCCGTCGAGGCGGTGCCGGGCTTGGGCAGCGCGAACCGCAATCTTGTCAGGAATGCCGCGAAGGCGGAAATCGACAAGACCGAGGTCGAGATCAAGCCCGCGGCCCTGGTGCGCCAACTCGCTATGGACAAGGCGGGCGTAACCGAGGCCGATGTGCGGACGCTGGAAGCGATGCGCGCCGTCGCGGCCCAATGGCGGGCCGAAATGCAGAACAACCCTGACGGCCCGAAGTTCAAGGAACTTACCGCCGAATATGAACGGCTGCAGGGTCAGCTTGACCTCCAGAAGTTGGCCGCGTTCGAGCAACTGATGGTGTCGGGGCAGGACGGCTATACCGGCGAGGAGGATAACCGGCTGCTGCGTGCGTGGGAGTACAGCGTGACCCAAATGGCCGAAATCGGCCAATCGCAGTATCACGGGGACAAGATGCGCCTCGGCACCACGGGCGCCGTGCAATCGGAGATGGATCGGATCCCGGATTTTCTTCGGGATACCGGCGCCGTGGACGCGTCCAAGAAGCCAAAGGTCGTCGCCAAGCTCGGCGAGGTGACGGCCAAGCTGAAGACCGAGTTCGAGAGGCTCTACAAGGACCAGATCCAGGCCGGCTACAATGCCGAGATCGAAGGCGGCAAGTCGGCCGACGGCAGTTCCTCGCGGGGAGCGACGGTGCTCTACGACATCACCGATCCCAAACATCCATGGCCGATCAATGATGCCGCGAGCTTCGCGAAGATCATCGAAGGCCTGATGATGAACGCGTTCGCTAACCTCTATGGGAAGGAAAAGGACGAGCCAACCCGCGAGGCCGCGCGTGCCGTGGCCGAGGAAATGGCCCGCCGCGCCGCATCGGAGCGGTTCCAGACTGCGGCTGCGTCGAAAACGAAAGAGGCATACCGCTTGAGCGGTGAGAGCGACACGGATCTGCAGAAGCGTGCCGACCAGATGAAACTTACGCCCTGGCAAGCAAGGGAGGGCGATTTCTCCGAGCCGTTGATGAAGGCTTACTTCGGGAAGGACCCGGTCCCGCAGGCGGTCAAGAATCCCAAACCGACCGATGCCGCGGACCTCGCCGGCTTCGTGGTGTCAACCTTGAAGGGCATGTGGCCGGCGATCAAGACCGCTGTTCAGGCGGACCCCGAGGACGCGACCGTGCCGGTCAGCGGTGGCCCGCACGCGTTCCTGCTGACCCCCGGGCATCCCTCCATGCGAGAGGCCATGGACTCATCGGACGATCCAGCCACATTCCTCACCAAGAAGTTCGAGGCGGATCGACAGACTGGCCGCAGCCAACGCGCTACCCCGCTGACCGACGGTTTGGCGGATGCGCTGCTGGAGCAGATCGTACCGCAGCATTGGTCGAACCGGGATGGCTGGAAGGCCGCTATGAAGGCCAGACTGCCCCCGAATGCCACGGCAGCTGACATCAAGCAGGCGGCAAGAGACGCGCTCTCCCAAGACGAGTTCAAGAAGATCGTGGGCGATCGCGCAGAGTTCGCGATTGCAACCGAAGTGCCGGCGCCCTTGGCGCCACGTGGGCCTGAAACCGAGGCGAAGATCAACTCGGTGATGCGCGATCTGCAAGTGCCAGAAGGCGTGCGGGGCACGATCGCCTCGAAGGTCGTGGCCCGACTCGGCGCGGCAGCGGCCGGCAAACCAAGCGTCGATGCCTCTGCGATCGAGAAGGTGGTCCTTAAGACACTTGAAGACGAAGGAGCCAAGACCGCCGAGATGACATCGCAGAAGATCCAGGCCGCCTTACGCAAAGGTGCCAAGCCCCCCGGGATCGTGTTCGCTGATACGAACTGGGGCGGTGGAGACCACAACATTAAATTCGCGATCATGGTCAATCCGGTGACCGAGCAACCGGAAATGGTTCAGATGAACGAGGATGGCTCCGGCATCTCCAAGATGGACCCGGATACCTGGGTTAAAACCTCGTGGAGCATTGCGACTGACCCACCCTCTTTCGGCGGCATATGACACAAGTTCCCACAGCCTTCGAACGGGTACCGAAGCGGAGTTCCGTGCCTGTTCGGCGGACTTGCTCGTTGCTCGGCCATGCCGGGCGGCTCAGGTCGGCCAAATACTGCCGGTGGCGCAAAGCAACCCGCTTGGTTTCGATATAAACCTTTTGATATAGGGCGGATTATCCGTCGTGTGTGATGCGATGATAAGCGCGCGCATAATAGATCAGCCCCTCGTGTGCCACACCCAGTAGCACAGCGTCCACGATGCAGAAGAACACATCGTGGGTGCCCACCTCCACCGCCTTGTCGATACGGCAGTCGAACGCCACCGCGGCGTCCTGCAGCACCGGCGCGCCGGTGACCAGCGTGGACCAGATGCCGGCCTCAAACCGCTGCTCGACCGAATGGGACGTCAGACCAGCAAATACGGCCGACAGCTCTTGCTGCCCGGCCGTGAGCGTATTGACGCACACCACGCCATTAGCCTTCAGCGCGGGATAAGAATCGTTGCTGCGGTTGGCGCAGATCAGCAGCGTCGGCGGCGTATCGGTCACACTGCAGACGGCGGAGGCGGTGAAGCCGGCACGGCCGCCCGGTCCATCGGTGGCGATCACATTCACCGCCGCACCGAGCCGCGCCATCGCCTCACGGTAGGCTTCCTTGCTGACCGGCACCTGGCACTCCCTCGGCCGGGGACGATGCGGGCACTATGGCCCTGCATCGTCCGAGGCGTCGAGGTTCGCGCCCGGCCGGGAGTCGTGTGGCCTTACGGGTTGCTCGTGCCGCTGGTTCCGGCGGGTGCGCCTGGGGTGCTCGAGCCACCCATCGGGGCGCCGCCAGACGAACCCATGCTGCCGCCGCTGGAGCCCATACTGCCGCCCGCGCCCATGTTCATGCTGCTGCTCGAGCCGCCGATGTTCATTGCCGACAGCGTCGCCTGGTCAAGATGGCCGGTCGCCTGGAGGTTGTTCTTCTGCTGGAAGGCCATCACCCCGTGCTCGGTCCTCGGTCCCCACTTGCCATCCACCCGGCCGCGATAGAGACCCTGCTGCTTCAGCGTGGTCTGCACCTCACGCAGCGTGGACGGCGCCATCGGGTTTACCATGGGAGCGGGGGGCGGGGCCGGGGCGGGAGCCGGCGGAGGTGCTGCCGGCGGCGTGGCGGCAGCCTGCTGGTTGGAACCGCCGGAGCATCCGGCCAAGCCCAGCAGGGCAGCGGCTGCCACCGCTGGGGCGATGTTGCGGAACGTGATCATGGCGCTCTCCTTTTTGGACGTACGAGTTCAAACCCGCCGCGCTACGGCGTGGGCCGCCAGCGCAGCGTGGTCGCGGCAGTGATGCCATTCCGCCCCGGCTGACAAGCCACGCTGTGGCCGAAATCCGTCAACAAAGGTCTCTCTCGCGAGAGCGTGATCATGCCGCCATCCCGCCGTCGCCGGAGATCGTTTCGGTGTACTCCGGAACCGTGAAATAGACCCAGACGAGGTTCGCCAGCAGTAGGGCAGCGGTGACCAGGAAGACCCAGCGCAAGCCGAGCGTCGCCGCCACCCCGCCGCCGGTCAGCGGCCCCAAGGAGTTGCCCAGGAACGTCGCCGAGGCGGTCATGCCATACACTGTGCCGCGCTGGGCGCGAGGGACCATGCGGCCAACCAGCGCGTTCGCGGTCGGCAGGATGCCGCCGATGAAGCAGCCCACGCCGAACCGCTCGGCCACGAACGTCCAGTAGCCGTGCGCGAAGGCTTGCGGCAGGCTCATCACGGCTGCGCCAAACAGGCAGATCAGCAGCACTTTGCGATAGCCGATCTGGTCGCTGCGCTTGCCCAGGAACGGCGAGGCGACCAGATCGGCAACCCCGGTCACCGAGAAGGCGATGCCTGCCAGCGTCGCCAGATTCGCCGGATTGCCGACGAGCTGCTGCACGAACAGCGTCACCACCGGCTGCACCGTGCGTACCCCGAACTGCGCCAGCAACAACACGAAAAACAACGGCAACAACCCGGCGGAGCGCGTGAGCAACCCCAGGCTCGACAACATCGACCGTTGCCGCCTGCCCTGGCGCGGTGGCGTGAAGTGCTCCTGCACCATCGCCCAGGCCAGCACCATGGTCAGCAGGCAGATCGCCGAGGTACAGTAGAACGGCACCCGATAGCTGCCGGTTACGTCACTGACAGCCCCGCCGACCACCGGCCCGACCAGACCGCCGACGAGCTGGCCGGTGCTGAGCCAGCCGAGCGCGTAGCCAAGCCGCTGCTCCGGCACTTGGCTCGCCACCAGCGCAATCGCCGAGGCCGAGAACCCGGCGAAGGCCCCCATCAGAGCCCGGGCACCAAAGAACTGCCAGACGTTGAGGGATAACCCCATCAGGCCGGTGAAAAGGCTAATGGCGAAGCTCGACCGCAGCAGCATGAGCTTGCGCCCGCGCCGATCGGCCACACGGCCCCAAAGCGGAGAAGCAAAGGCCGCAACAAAGGACGTGGTGCCATTCAGGATGCCGGCCCACAGGGCGATCTGCGCCGGCTGCGTCACGCCCAACTCCGGCAGGAACAGCGGCATGATCGGGCTGAGGATGCTGAACGACATCGTCATGATGAACTGGATGCCCACCATGGCCCACATGGTCCGCTGCCAGTCGGGCGACAGCCCGGTCGCGTGGCGCACCGGCGCGCGGCCTTCGTCATCCATGGAGCCGAAGGATCAGGGGGCGCGTGGCGGTTGTAAAGCGCGGGCGTCCTGACTATCGGGTGCCGTCGGCAGCTCAACGAAGAGATGGATGCTGAGGGTCACCGCGTCGGAGATGAATGTCCGGTTGGCCACGATGCCGAAATCCGAGCGCTTCAACCGCCCGGTGACCGCGAATTCCGCGGTATCGACATGGCGCAGCTTGTCGGTCCGACGGTTCAACAGCCGCGCATCGAGCAACTGCGGGCGCGCGACGCCACGGAGCTCGAGCACGCCGTCTATTGCGTAGTGGTGGTTCGCAAGCGGGGCGACCGAGTTGCTGGTGTAGGATATCGACGGATAACGGGCGACATCGAAGAAGTCCGGGCCGCGCAGCATGGCGGTCGTCGGTGGCAGCAGCGTGTCAACCGAGTTGGCGTCGATACTGAAACGGAAGCTGGTATCCTGGGGCTGGATGAGGTCGAGGTGGAGACGTCCGGTGAAACGGTCGAACCGGACTTCCGACGAGAACAGCCCGAAATGACTGACCAAGAAGGCGATCGATCCGGAGTGCTGGTCGACGGAATAAATCTGGCCGCTCGCATTGGCGTCTGCTGACGCCAGTGTGAACGCCAGCGCGGCGCGGAACAGCATCCCGCTTAGCGATCGCAGAACGTCCTTCATCCGGTGCCGAACTCGGCCCGCACTTTGCCGGCCACGCGGTCGAGTTCGCTGTCCGGCATCGCCGCTACCACGGCATAGCCCATGCCCTTGGTGATCCAGGCGCAGCCGTTGATCCCTGCTTGCGCCATATCGGCTTGCGCCGACTTAAGATCAGGCGCCATCGGACGCAGGAGCAATGACAGCCGTTGGCCCGCGGCGTCGTCGTACATAAAGAGCGCCGCCGGCGCGCCTCGCTCAGTGGCCAGCAGGCGGCCGCCGATCAGGTGGTAACCCAGGGTCGATAGATCCGGTGGCGCGACCGTTCGCCCCAACCGGTTGGAGAGCCACTGCTTGAGATGCGCCTCATCCGATGCGCCGACCTCGATTGGATGGCGGCGATCGGATGCATAGACGAGATGGCTGGCGAGCGCCTCCTGCTTCAGCACCTGCATTGCGCGGGCGGTGCGATCGAGCACCGGCGGTCGGTGCAGCAACCAGCCGCCGACCGCGCCAGCCCCAAGCGAGAGCGCGATCGCCGCGGCGATGCGCCAGAGCGCGTACCGGCGACCCTGGCGCTCCGCGAGGATGTTGGCGAGCTCCAGCCGCGGCGGCAGCGTCTCGGCCGGCGAGGCGAGGAAGGCCGCCTTCAGCGCTGCCCGCTGCTCCTGGTATGCGGCGACCCGACGGGCGGCGTCCGGATTGGCGTCGAGATATCGCTCCAACATGGCGCGCCGGTCCGGCGCAAGCTGGCCATCGACGAAAGCGTGCAGATCGTCCTCATCGACCGGGCGGGAGAGGTCGCTCACTTGACCCTCCTGAGCACCGGGGGTCCCTCGGTTTCCGTCATCTGGCGCAGACGCTCGCGCGCGCGCGACAGGCGTGACATCACTGTGCCGATCGGAATACCGAGCACCTGGGCGACCTGGGCGTAAGAAAGGTCCTCGACCGTAACCAGCAGCAGCACGCTGCGCTGCTCTTCGGATAGGCTGTCGAGGGCGCGCAGCAGGTCGTGTGTCTGCATGTGCCCCTCCTGAGTCGCTCGTGTCGCCAGATCGTCTTGGTTCACTTCTTCGAGAGAGACCGTCTGACTCCGGGCTTTATTCCGACGTGCACGGCTCACAAACAGATTGTGCATGATGGCGAACATCCACGCGCGCAGGTCGCCGTCCTCGCGACGTGTGTGGAGCTGGTCGAGCGCACGCACGAGGCAGTCATGCACGAGATCATCAACCTCCTGACGGTCGCGCAGCAGCGAGCGTGCATAGCGCCGCAGCGCTGGCACGCAGGCCTCCATACTCGCCATCACGCCTGCCATCGCCAGCTAGCGCCGCCCCCTCCTGGCACAGTGCCGTACACGCACACTTTGTCGGTTTATTCCCGACTGCTCGCCGTGGGCGAGAAGAAATTGCGGCTGCACCAACAGGAATACCGCCAGAGGAGCGAGCGTCCGCCCTGGGTAAGACCTCAGCTCGATATGAGGAAGAAAAAAAGTCAAGGTTCCGACTGGAATATATCAGATTGCGTCAGAAGTGTCCTGAGAGGTAGTGGTGCGTTGTACCGGCTCGCCGCTGCCTGAACCACAGCTTCAAAATGCGGGGTGTTCCTTATGCGACCGAAAGCAAATCTGCGCAAATTTGTCACGAGCGCGGCGTTTGGCCTCGGCTCCGTGATCGCGTGCTGGTCAAGCGCCCACGCCGAATATGCACAGACAGACCTGGTCTCCGACATTCCGGGCCTCGCAGCCCTTACCGACCCTGCACTGGTAAATCCGTGGGGGGTTTCCGAAAGCGCCACGAGCCCGTTCTGGGTATCGGATGAAGCCACAGGCGGGGCCACATTGTACACGGTCAATGGCACAACTGTCGTGAGTGAGGCGACGCTTTCGGTCACCACCGCAAGCCCCACCGGCCAGGTCAATAACTCGACCCCGGGTTTCGTGGTCAGCGGCACAACCAAGCCGGCCGCGTTCATCTTCGCCAATCTCAACGGCACCATCACCGCATGGAATTCAAGCCTGGGGACCGGCCCCGGGACGCCGGCAATGGTCGAAGCGACGACTGCCGGCGCAAGCTACACGGGCCTCGCGATCGATCCGAGCACGCAGCAAATCTACGCGGCCAACGGTAAGGGCGCGGGTAGCATCGACGTCTTCAACAGCTCTTTTCAACGGGTTTCGCTCGGTGCCGGCGCATTCACGGACCCGCATCTGCCCGCCGGGCTGGTGCCGTTCAATGTGCAGGAAATCAACGGCCAACTCTATGTGACCTACGCGCCCTCGGGCCATCCGGCCCAGACCAGCGCAACCGCGGGCATGGGCGCCGTGGCAATCTTCAGCACCAACGGGACCTTCATCAAGCAAGTCGTCAGCGGCAGCAATCTTGCGTCGCCATGGGGAATAACCCTTGCACCCGCTAGTTTCGGCCGGTTCGGCGGCGATCTTCTGGTCGGTAATTTCAGCTTTGATGATAGTGGGATCAACGCGTTCAATCCCGCAACAGGCGCACTCGAAGGCACGATCCCGATCGACGTGGGCACCGGCAACACGTCCGGCGGCCTCTGGGATCTGACCTTCGGCAACGGTGGTTTAGGCGGCAGCCTGAATGACCTGTACTTCACCGATGGCATCAATGGCGAGACAGCGGGGCTGTTTGGCGCCATCACATCGATCCCGGAGCCGTCCAGCCTGCTACTGCTCGCACCGGCGTTTGCGTTCATCGCGAGCCGGCGTCTCTATCGGAGGCGACAGCAGCGCGCGTGATCCGTTGCTTCGGTAGCCGGCGTCCGGGCCGGTCTTGTTGTCCGGACGTGGACCCATTGGCTGGCTGCGTCGGCGCAAGAACGCACGCGCACTCTTGGCCTGACGACCAGCCTCGCTCTCCGCCGCGCCACCTCCCCCCCGCGCGGCGGAGAGCCCTGTCCGCTTGATCACCAGAACGGCAGGAGAGACCTCACTCGCTTCGGCGGCCGCATAAGCGACCGAAGAACCGCGCCGCGTACGTGAAGCGCATCAGCTTCTTCTCCGTGAAACTCCGTGGGGACTCAGTGCGCTCCGTGTCCACTTAATTATTCCGCCAACCGCGTCAGGCGACTTATTGACGTGACCGGCAAAGCCACATCCGTGCGTCTCCGCACCCCCGTCGCCCTGCAAACGCTCTACCGCCTCTCCGCCGCATCCTCCTCCGACGAGCCTGGCATGGCGGCGGCGAGGCCCAGCTTGCGCAACAGCGCCCCGATCGCCTGCAGCTCGGCAATGCTCAACCCGCCCATCGCCGCGGCGATTCGGCCAGCATGCGTCGGGAACAGCGCCTCGATGCTCCGCTGGCCCTCCGCGGTCAGCTCCACTCGCACCGCGCGGCGGTCGCCCGGCTGGCGGCTGCGTGCCACCAAGCCGCGGCGCTCCAGCTTGTCGATCACGTCGGTCATATTGCCGGCGCTGGTCAACACCTTGCGGCCGAGCTCGCGCTGGGTCAGCGGCCCCTTGTGCAGGATCGCCTCCAACACACCAAGCTGAGTTGACGTCAGTCCAGCCCGTGCCAATCCCGGCTCCAGCCGCAGAACCACCGCCTTGGCGGCTCGCAGCAGCTTCACATAGACCCGCAGCGCCTCCACCACCGCCGGGTCCGAAACCCCGAACGGGCTCGTGCTCACCCGGCCCTCCGAGCGTCTAGCGATTCATCATCACTGGCAGCGAGGCGTTCTCCAGCACATGGCGAGTAACGCCGCCCAGGATGAGCTGGCGCAGCCGGGAGTGGGAGTAGGCGCCCATTGCCAGCATGTCGCAGCCGAACTCCCGCGCCGCGGCCAGCAGTCCGGCGGCCACCACGCCGTTGATTGGCTTGAACATCATGATGTCGGCGCGGACGCCGTGCAGCGCGAGATACGCGGCAAGCTCGGGTGCCGCGGGTCCGCGCCGCTGGTAGCCTTCCGCTGACAGGATGCGCACCGCCTCGGCCCGCTCCAGCCAGGGCAGCGCACCGGCAACGGCCGAGGAGGACTCTGCCGTACCGTTCCAACCCAGGCAGATGCGCGTGCCGATCGAGGCCGGCGCCGTTTGTGGTGAGAGCAGCACCGGACGCCCGGAATCGAACAGCACCGCGTGCAGCGCGTCGGATGATGAAACGTCCTCTCCCGCCTCCGGATGCGGCACCACGGTCAGATCTGCCAGGCGTGCCTGTTGCGCAACCAGATCCTCCTCGCGGCCGGTCACCGAAGCGAAGCTGGCGGTCGGGCCGCGGCGCGAGCTGTGCAGCTCGGCAATCGAGACGTCATGATGCGCAACGAACCGGTCGAACATGGCGCGCACGGCATGGGCGCGTTCGTTGCTCTCCCGTTCGGTGGCCGCCATCATTTCCTCGATCATCGCGCCCGACAGTCCTTCTCCGGCGAGTGGCGCCACGTCGCGGCTATCCACCCGAACGTGCAGCGCGGTCACATGCGCGTCCCACAGTCGCGCGATGATCAGCGCGGTCGAGAGCGCAGCCTCCCCGGCAGCGGTGCCGGTCAGCGGCAGCAGCAGCTTGCGAATGGCCATGGCGGCATCCTTGCTTTCGCGGGTCTGCGTTGCGGTCCTAGCACGAGGGACCCTCACCCGCCACGCTTCGCGTGGCGATAGCGGCGGCGATCTGTCGGCGTGCGGCCGCCAGTGCCGCCTCGGCGTCAGTGGCGTCGATCACGCGCCACGTGCGGGGCGGGTACGTCTTCGCCCTGGCGGTGGCGCGCAGAACGGAGGCGGTGGCGTCCGACGCATCCGCCGTACGCGCCGCCAGCCGCGCTTCCAACTCCGGCAGCGGTGCGTCCAGCCACAGGCCGACCAACGGAACGCCGGCATCACGTGCAGCCGCCGAGATCGCACGGCGGTGCGCCGGATCGATGAAGGTCGCATCGGCAACCACCGCGTGCCCGCCGGCGGCGGTCTCACGCGCGGCATCTGCCAGTGCGGCAAAGACGGCGGTGCTGGCGGCCTCGGTATAGGCGGCGCGCGGCAGATGCTGTTCCGGGGCCGCGCCATGCTGGCGTTTGCGGATTTCATCGCTGCGCAGCACCAGCGCGCCGGGCGGGGCGCCGAGTTCTGGCGCCAGCGCACGCGCCAGTGTCGACTTGCCTGTGCCCTGCAGGCCGCCCACCGCGACGACGACCGGCTGTGCCGCCGGATGCAGATACGCCAGCGCCGCATCGAAATACGACGCGGCGAGCTCCGGCCGGTGCCGCGTTGCCTGCACATGCGCGAGCACCATTGCCCGCTGCGACAGCCAGGGCGGCAGCGCCCGCGTGAGCGCCGCATCGCCGGTACGCGCGACGTACCGGTTCAACACGCGGTTGGCAGCCGCGCGGTCGGCGCGGCGATCGAGGTCCATCAACAGGAAGGCGAGGTCGTAGCCGACATCGATGGTCGCCATCGCCTCGTCGAATTCGAGCGCATCGAACGGCACCGGCCGCCCATGCCACAGGCACAGATTCCCGAGATGCAGGTCGCCGTGACAGCGGCGCACGAAGCCGGCCTGCGCCCGCGCTGCCTGCCATTCCGCCAGACGGTCGAGCGCCGCAAGCTCATCCCGCTCCCACCCTGCAACCTGTTCCGCCGGCAGTCCCGCGTGCAGCGCCGAGCCCGCATTCCCCTGCGTCACCATGCGCATCGACCGCGCAACATCGATGTGCGCGGCCGGACACTGCGCATGATAGGCGACGACCGCATCGGCCAGCGCATCGAGCAGCTTCGCGTTCAGCCGACCTGCGGCGGCGATGGCGTCAAGGAAATCCTCCGGCGGGACACGCGCCATGCGCAGCACCCAATCGAGCGGCTGTGCTTCTGCATGGGCATCTTCACCCAATGCCAACGCGCCGTCCGGACAACGCACCACCGGGACGACGTCACGATAAAGACCCGCCGCAGCCGGACCGTTCAGCTCCAGCTCGCGCTCCGCGAAACGCCGGCGCGCCGCGGCATCGGTGAAGTCGAGAAAGGGCAGCCGCACCGCCTTCTTGAGTTTCCAGACGGTGTCGGCGCCGACGAATACCAGCGAGATGTGCGTCTCGACCGGCTCGGTACCCGCGAGGGTGCGCAATAGCGCGGCGGTCTCAACCTGTTCGGGTGGAATCGCCACCGGCTCAGGGGAACAGCTTCCCGACCGCCCATCCGCCGCCGGGCCGTTGCGTGAAGACGGTGCGGTCGTGCAGGCGGTAGGGCATGTTCTGCCAGAACTCGAAGCTTTCCGGGACGACCCGGAAGCCGGACCAGTGGGGCGGGCGAGGGATGTCGTCGCCGGGGTAGCGTGCCTCGTACTCGGCGAGCCGGCGCTCCAGTTCGCTGCGGGTTGCCAGCGGGCGCGACTGGTCGGACGCCCAGGCGCCCAATCGCGAGATTCGCTGACGGCTGGCGAAATAGGTGTCCGCCTCGGCGTCCGTGGCCGGCTGCACCCGGCCTTCGATGCGGATCTGCCGGCCGAGCGATTTCCAGTGAAACAACAGCGCGGCACGCGCATTGGCGGCCAGTTCGCCGGCCTTGCGGCTTTCGTTGTTGGTGTAGAAGACGAAGCCGCGTGGTTCAGCACCGGCGGGGTCGATCCCCTTCAGCAGCACGATGCGCGCCGAAGGCCGTCCGTCCGCCGCTGCCGTGGCCACAGTCATCGCGTTCGGCTCATTGGGCTCGGCGGCCTCGGCTTCCGACATCCAGGCCGCGAACTGCGTGAACGGGTCGTGCGTATCGGGCATCGGTCCCCCAAGGTCGCGCGGCCGCCTCTTGCTGCGCCGCACGGCCCTGTGCCACCACGGGCGGGCCGAGGACAACCCCTGAGGTCATATATGCCCCATAGCGCGCTGGCGACCGGCCCCGTGAAGGGCACGCTGCTGCAGGGGCGCCGCGGGCTGATCATGGGGGTGGCCAACGAGCGGTCGCTCGGCTGGGGAATCGCCGCGGCCTGCGCCGCCCAGGGCGCGTCGCTCGCCTTCACCTTCCAGGGCGAGGCGCTGGAGAAACGGGTGCGTCCCCTGGCTGCCTCGGTCGGGTCGGAGCTGGTGTTTCCCTGCGACGTTGCCGATGAGGCCAGCATCGATGCGGCCTTCGCCGGGTTACGCGGGAGCTGGGACGAGCTCGATTTCCTGGTTCATGCGATCGGCTTTGCCGACAAGGCGTATCTGCGCGGGCGCTACCTGGACACGCCGCGGGCGGCGTTCCTGCAGGCGATGGACATCTCCTGCTATTCCTTCACTTCCGTCTGCCAGCGCGCCGTGCCCATGATGCCGGCCGGCGGCAGCCTGCTGACGCTGACCTATCTCGGCGCCGAGCGGTGGATGCCGCATTACAACGTGATGGGGGTCGCCAAGGCGGCGCTGGAGGCGTCGGTGCGGTACCTGGCGGCGGATCTCGGCACCGCGGGGATCCGGGTCAATGCAATCAGCGCTGGCCCGATCAGGACGTTGGCCGCTTCGGGGATCGGCGATTTCCGCTATATCCTGCGCTGGAACCAGTTGAACTCGCCGATGCGGCGGAACGTCTCGACCGACGAGGTGGGCGGGGCAGGGGTATATTTCCTGTCCGACCTTTCGGCGGGCGTCACCGGAGAGGTGCATCACGTGGATTGCGGCTACCATATCGTCGGGATGAAGCATCCGGATGCGCCGGATATCGCGGTGACTGAATCATGAGGACCCCCGCCATAGCGAGAAGACCCCGTCATTGCGAGCGAAGCGAAGCAATCTCCCGCCGATTGCGCACTCTCGAGGGGATTGCTTCGTCGCTTCGCTCCTCGCAATGACGCGGTTGCCAGATATCGTCGCGATCGCAGAGTGAAGGCGTGAGCCACAACAGCTTCGGGCACCTGTTCCGCGTCACCACCTGGGGCGAGAGCCACGGGCCGGCGATCGGCTGCGTGGTGGATGGTTGCCCATCGCGCATCCCGCTGACCGAGGCCGATATCCAGCCCTGGTTGGACCGCCGCCGCCCCGGCCAATCGCGCTTCACCACCCAACGGCAGGAGCCCGACCAGGTGCGCATCCTGTCCGGCGTGTTCGACGGCGTGACCACCGGAACACCGATTTCGTTGGTAATCGAGAATGTTGACCAGCGCTCGCGTGATTACAGCGACATCGCCGGTAAGTTCCGGCCGGGCCATGCGGACCTGACCTATGAGTTGAAATACGGCATTCGTGACTATCGCGGCGGCGGGCGGTCCTCGGCGCGGGAGACCGCGATGCGCGTCGCCGCCGGGGCAATCGCCCGCAAGGTGCTGGGCGCGGGCGTCGTCATCCGCGGCGTGCTGGTGCAGATGGGGCCGCACCGGATCGATCGCGCGCGCTGGGACTGGCGGGCCGTGGAGGAAAACCCGTTCTTCTGCCCCGATCCTGTTGCTGCGGCGGAATGGGAAGCGATCCTGGCGGAGGTGCGCAAACAAGGGTCATCCCTCGGTGCGGTGATCGAGGTCATGGCCGAGGGCGTGCCACCCGGGCTCGGTGCGCCGATCTATGGCAAGCTGGACGCCGAGCTCGCCGCCGCGCTGATGTCGATCAATGCTGTGAAGGGCGTGGAGATCGGCGACGGCTTTGCCGCGGCGGCGCTGCGCGGGGAGCAGAACGCCGACGAGATGCGCATGGCGCAGGGTGTGGTTTCATTCGAAGCGAACCATGCGGGCGGGATACTGGGCGGCATCTCCACCGGACAGCCGGTGGTGGCGCGGTTCGCGGTGAAACCGACCAGCTCGATCCTGACGCCCCGGCGGACCGTGGATCGGACCGGGGAGGAGACCGAGATCGTGACCAAGGGCCGGCACGATCCGTGTGTAGGGATCCGCGCGGTGCCGGTCGGTGAGGCGATGCTCGCCTGCGTGCTGGCGGACCATTTGCTGCGGCATCGGGCACAGAATCCCGACGCGCCGGAGATAGCGAGGTTGCCGCGGAACTGACCGGCCCGGTCCCCGGAATGCCGGCAATCGAAAGGGGGTGGCTGTCCGAGCGGCCACACCATGCGTGCCCGACCACAACAGCAGACGCGTCGGTGGCCTCGCAGCCCATCCGGCCGAGCAGTTCGATGGTGCGCATCGACTGCTGCCTATCCCGGCGCAACGATTGATACCAACGGCCCTAGACACTGACACACGCCCACCCACGGGTGCCAATTGAGCGGATGCGGTCCGGATCATCGATCAGGAAGTTCCAAGCGTCTTTGCAAGCCTGAACGATTACCTCGTAGGTGTCCCAGACGCGGGCGCAGAGTTTGTTGCCGCGCAGATATTGCCAGACGTTTTCCATTGAGTTCAGTTCCGGCGAGTAGGGCGGCAAAGGCACCAACGTGATGTTGTCAGGAAGCTTCAGCTTGCCGCCAAGCTGGTGCCAGCCCGCCTGGTCGCAGAGCAAAGCAGCGTGCGCGCCAGGACTGACCTGAGTGCTGAG
>Ga0335075_10002124_pt1 | contig 32085 bp, 26 predicted proteins | sample Lox_Sample_24_FD_206723 | JGI IMG/M metagenome (GOLD analysis project Ga0335075, IMG submission 206723) | Soil microbial communities from Loxahatchee National Wildlife Refuge, Florida, United States - Lox_Sample_2.4 | ecosystem: Environmental > Terrestrial > Soil > Wetlands | place: USA...
TCCCGAGTTCATGGTGATCCTCGCCGGCGATCACATCTACAAGATGGACTACGAGATGATGCTGCGCCAGCACGTCGATGCCGGCGCTGACGTCACCGTCGGCTGCCTTGAAGTGCCGCGCATGGAGGCGACCGGCTTCGGCGTCATGCATGTCGACGGCAAGGACAACATCATCGCCTTTGTCGAGAAGCCGGCCGATCCGCCCGGCATCCCCGATAAGCCGGAGTTTGCGTTGGCCTCCATGGGCATCTACGTCTTCCGCACGAAGTTCCTGATGGAGCAGTTGCGGCGCGACGCGGCGACGGAAGGCTCGAGCCGCGACTTTGGCAAGGACATCATCCCCTTCATTGTTGCGCACGGCAAGGCGATCGCGCATCGTTTCACGAAATCCTGCGTGCGCTCCTCGATGGAGGCCGAGGCTTACTGGCGCGACGTGGGAACCGTCGACGCATACTGGGAAGCCAACATCGACCTGACGGACGTCACGCCCGAACTCGACCTCTACGATCGCGACTGGCCGATCTGGACTTATGCCGAATTGAAGCCGCCGGCAAAGTTTGTGCATGACGAGGAAGGCAGGCGCGGTTCGGCCGTGTCGTCGCTTGTGTCTGGCGACTGCATCATTTCGGGCGCCAGCCTGAAGCGCAGCCTGATCTTCACCGGCGCGCGCATCAATTCCTACTCCAAGCTGGAAGATGTGGTGATGCTGCCCGACTGCGTGGTCGGCCGCAACGTGCGGCTGAAGCGCGTGGTGATCGACCACGGTGTGAAAATCCCGGAAGGGCTGGTGGTCGGCGAAGACCCGAAACTGGACGCGAAGCGCTTCCGCCTGTCGGAGAAGGGGATTGCACTGGTCACCCAGCCGATGATCGACCAATTGAAGCTCTAGCGATGAAAGTCCTCTCGATCGCCTCGGAAATCTTTCCGCTGGTGAAAACCGGCGGGCTGGCTGATGTGACCGGCGCATTGCCGCTTGCCATGGCGCCGCTCGGCATTGAGATGGGATCGTTCGTTCCCGGTTACCCGGCCGTTCTCGACAAGCTGCGGAAAAAGAAAAGCGTCCACTCCTACACGGCGCTGCAGGGTGGACCAGCCGCAATCGTCGCCGGCACGGCGTCCGGGCTCAATCTGCTCGTGCTCGACGCGCCTCATCTCTTCAATCGGCCGGGCGGACCTTATGGCGACACGAGCGGCGCCGACTGGCCGGACAACTGGCGCCGCTTCGCCGCTTTCTGCCTGGCGGCGGGCGACATCGCCGCCGGCGCGGTCGATGGCTACAGGCCGGACGTGGTCCACGCGCATGATTGGCAGGCGGCTATGGCGCTCGCCTACATGCGCCATGGTGCGACGCCCGACACGCCGAAGGTGATCACCGTCCACAACCTTGCTTTCCAGGGCCAGTACGGCGCGTCGATCTTCGGCGAGCTTGGCTTGCCGCCGGAAGCGATGTCCGTCGATGGCGTCGAATATTATGGCGGCGTCGGTTACCTGAAGGCGGGTCTGCAGGCAGCCTGGGCGATCACCACCGTCAGCCCGACCTATGCGCAGGAGATCCGCACGCCGGAATTCGGCATGGGGCTCGACGGGCTGGTCAATCTGCGCGCCGCCGATCTGGTTGGCATCGTCAACGGCATCGACACCGACATATGGGACCCGGCGACAGACGAGCACTTGGTCACTACCTACACCGCCCGCACTCTTAAGGCGCGCACCGCGAACAAGCGCGCGATCGAGGATCGTTTCTCGCTGGCGCAGGATGACGGACCGATCTTCTGCGTGGTCAGCCGGCTGACCTGGCAGAAGGGCATGGACATCCTCGCCTCGCAGATCGACGCCATCGCCGGCATGGGGGCGCGGCTTGCCGTGCTTGGCTCGGGCGACCGCGCGCTGGAAGGCGCGCTTCTCGCGGGCGCTGCCCGTCATCGTGGCCGCATCGGCGTCGTCATTGGTTATGACGAGAGCCTGTCGCACCTCCTGCAGGGCGGCGCCGACGCAATCCTCATCCCGTCACGCTTCGAGCCATGCGGTCTGACCCAGCTCTACGGCTTGCGATATGGATGCGTGCCGGTCGTCGCACGCACCGGTGGTCTGGCCGATACCGTCATCGACGCCAATGAGGCAGCACTTTCGGCGGGTGTCGCCACCGGCTTCCAGCACGCCGCGTCGAATGGCGACGCCTTCGTGCATGGCGTTCGCCGCGCCGTGGAAGCGTTCGCAAACAAGCCAGCCTGGGCGGCTCTGCAGAAACAGGGGATGAAGGCCGACGTCTCGTGGGGCAAGAGCGCCGCGCGTTACGCCGATCTCTATCGCACGCTGCTAGCAGGAAAGACCGCATGATCCGCACCGTCCAGACCAAACCTTATGACGACCAGAAGCCAGGGACGTCCGGCCTGCGCAAGAAGGTGCCGGTTTTCCAGCAGGAGAATTACGCCGAGAACTTCATCCAGTCGGTGTTCGACTCGCTCGAAGGCTATCAGGGCAAGACGCTGGCGATCGGCGGCGATGGACGTTACTTCAACCGCGAGGTGATCGACATCGCCATCCGCATGGCGGCGGCGAACGGTTTCGGCAAAGTCATCGTCGGCAGGGGCGGCATCCTTTCGACGCCCGCCGCCTCGAACATCATCCGCAAGTACAAATGTTTCGGCGGCATCATCCTCTCGGCCTCGCACAATCCCGGCGGCCCGCACGAGGACTTCGGCATCAAGTACAACATCGGCAATGGTGGGCCGGCGCCGGAAAAGATCACGGACGCGATCTTCGCGCGCTCCAAGGCAATCACCGAGTACCGGATCGCCGACTTCGGGCCGATCGACCTCGATACGATCGGATCGACGACGGCCGGCGGCATGATCGTTGAGGTGATCGACCCGGTCGCCGACTATGCGGCGCTGATGGAGACACTCTTCGATTTCGATGCGATCCGCGCCATGTTCAAAAGCGGCTTCCGGATGGCGTTCGATTCCATGCATGCGGTGACCGGCCCTTACGCCAAGGAGATTCTGGAGAACCGCCTCGGCGCGCCGGCCGGCACGGCGCGCAATTTTGTGCCGATGGAGGATTTCGGCGGGCATCATCCCGACCCCAACCTCGTCCACGCCAAGGAGCTCTACGACGAGATGATGGCGCCGGGTGCGCCGGATTTCGGCGCGGCTTCCGACGGTGACGGCGACCGCAATCTGATCATCGGACAGGGGATTTTCGTTACCCCGTCGGACTCGCTGGCTGTGCTCGCCGCCAATGCGCATCTGGCGCCCGGCTACAAGGCTGGCCTGAAGGGCATCGCGCGGTCGATGCCGACGAGCGCCGCCGCCGACCGTGTCGCGGCGAAGCTGAAGATCGGCATGTACGAGACGCCGACCGGCTGGAAGTTTTTTGGCAACCTGCTCGACGCCGGCAAGGTGACGATCTGCGGCGAGGAAAGCGCTGGCACCGGTTCCGACCACGTGCGCGAGAAGGACGGCCTCTGGGCGGTGCTTTTGTGGCTGAACATCCTCGCCGTGCGCAAGGAAAGCGCCAAGGAGATCGTTTCAAAACACTGGGCGGAATATGGCCAGAACTATTATTCGCGGCACGACTACGAAGCGGTTGAGACCGAGAAGGCCAATGCGCTGATCGAAGAGCTGCGCGGCATGCTCGGCTCGCTGCCCGGCACGAAGATCGGCGCGTTGACGATCGAGGCTGCCGACGAGTTCGCTTATCACGATCCCGTCGATGGCTCGGTCAGCAAGAACCAGGGCACCCGCGTGATGTTCAAGGGCGGCTCGCGTGTCGTGTTCCGTCTCTCGGGCACCGGCACGTCAGGTGCGACGCTGCGCGTCTATATCGAGAAGTATGAGCCCGACGCAGCGAAGCATGGCGGCGACGCGCAGGAAGCGCTTGCGGACCTGATTGCTGCCGCCGACGAGATCGCTGGCATTCGCAGGCATACCGGCCGCGCCGCGCCGACGGTCATTACCTGATGCAGCACGCCGAAAGGCGCCTTGGAGCCGAAGTCACATCGGGCAGCGTCCGCTTCTCCGTTCGTTCCGAGACTGCTGACCGCATCTGGGTCTCGATCTTCGACTCGGCTGGCGAGCGTGAGACCGATCGCATCGAACTCGCGCGCGGCGAAGATTTCATTTTCAGCGTACTCGTCCCTGGCATCAGCGAAGGCACGCGCTACGGCTTTCGGGCCGACGGCGAGTATGCGCCGACGAAGGGTCTCTGGTTCGATCCCGACAAGCTGCTTGTCGATCCATATGCGATTGAGGTCGACCGCCGATATGTGCAGGATCTAAAGCTCGCCGCTCCGCGAGGGCAAGGCGAAGACACTGCGCCACTGGTGCCTAAGGCAGTGGTTCGAAATATCGAGCCTGCATCCGACCGGTCACCGATTTTCCAGCCCGGCGGATTGATCTACGAGGTCCCGGTCCGCGCCTTCACCAAACTTCACCCCGACGTTCCGGAATCCGAGCGCGGGACGATCCGCGCGGTCGCGCATCCCGCGATCATCGCGCATCTCAAAAAGCTCGGCGTTGGCGCTTTGGAATTGATGCCCATTACCGCGACGATTGACGAACGCCACCTTCCGCCGCTCGGGCTCGCGAATGTCTGGGGCTACAATCCCTTGACTTTTATGGCGCTCGACCCGCGCCTGGCGCCGGGCGGGATCGCCGACCTTCGCGAAACAGTGGCAGCGCTGCGCAAGGAAGGCATCGGCGTCATTCTCGACCTGGTCTTCAACCATACCGGCGAAGCCGACGTGGCCGGCCCGACGCTCTCATTTCGCGGCTTGGACAATCGCCTCTATTACCGCAACGACCGAACTGGCCGGCTTGTCAACGATACCGGTTGCGGCAACACCCTCGATTGCACACAGCCGGCGGTGATTGAGATGGTGCTGGCATCGCTCCGTCACTTTGTATTGAACGCCGGCGTCGACGGCTTCAGGTTTGATCTCGCGCCGGTTCTAGGCCGCACGGACCGTGGCTTCGATCCCAACGCGCCCTTATTGAGCGCCATCGCAACTGATCCAATCCTTGCGGACCGTGTGCTGATCGCCGAGCCTTGGGACGTCGGTGAGAATGGCTACCAGCTCGGCAATTTCCCCGCAAAATTCCTCGAATGGAACGATCACTACCGCGACGATATCAGGCGCTTCTGGCGCAACGACCGTGGCACGATCGGCCTGCTCGCGACGCGGCTTGCCGGCTCATCGGATATTTTCGCGCGCGGCGGGCAGTCAATGACGCGCAGCGTCAACTTCCTTGCCGCGCATGACGGTTTCACGCTCGCCGACCTGTCCCGATACGAGCGCAAGCACAATGAGGCGAACGGCGAACGCAATCGCGATGGCCACAGCGAGAACTTTTCTTGGAACAACGGCGTGGAAGGCGACAGCGCCAACCCGAAAATCGTCGAGAGCCGGCGGCGCGATGCCTTCGCGATGCTGGCGACGCTGTTTGCGTCGCGCGGCACGATCATGCTCACCGCCGGCGACGAGTTCGGCCGCAGCCAGTGCGGCAATAACAATGCTTATGCGCAGGATAATCAGATCACCTGGCTCGACTGGGCAAAGCGCGACACGGCGCTCGAAGCACATGTTATGGCGCTGGCCGCGCTGCGGGCGGCGTTTCCCGCACTTGGCAAGCAGGATTTCCTCACCGGGCGGGCAGTGGACAACGGCTTCCCGGACGTCGAATGGCTGCCCGAAACCGGCGAGCGAATGACCGAGCACAACTGGCAGGATCGCGACCGGCACAGGCTCACGATGTTGCTTGCGTCCGAGTCCGGAGCCCGCCTGGCGGTCCTGATCAATGGCGACCGCCGCTCCTGCGTGTTCAGCCTGCCTGCACGGGACGGCTATGCGTGGAGACCCGCTGCTGGAACCGAGCGCGACATTTTGCGAAATCTCGAAGAGGGCGGTGTCCTCATCGAGCGCCGGTCCGTGGTATTCTTGAAAGAAGCAGCCAACACGTGAATTTGAGGGGCTGGGTTCGCCAATCAGGGTTAACCATTTGATCGTGGCGGGATTTTTCTGGTCGGAGTGGCAGGATTTGAACCTGCGACCCCATCGTCCCGAACGATGTGCGCTACCAGGCTGCGCTACACTCCGTGACCAGACCGCGGGCTTATAGCCGCCGCTATTTGATACTGCAAGCAATCAATGACGGCATTGAAAACATGGGTCCACAGACCGGAAAATCCAGCTTAATCCGCCGGTAAGCCGAAGCTTCTAGGATGACGCAGCAATTTGCGCCGACCGGAGTTTTCTTGAGCCCAAAACCCGCCCAATCGCTGGAGCCGAACACCTATGCGTTCGAGACCACGCCGCTCGTCAAGGCGTCGGGGTTCCGCGAGTACGACGCGCGCTGGTGGTTCGGCCATCCGGGCTCGGTGAAGCTGCCGGAACTCAACCTGATTGGTGTCCAGGCGCTGGGGCAGGGGCTGGCGACTTTGATCCGTCGCCAGGGTATCGGGCTTGAGATCGTCGTCGGTCACGACTTTCGTTCCTATTCGCTCTCGATCAAGCTCGCCCTTACGTCTGGCCTGATGGCAGCCGGTGCGCGAGTGAAGGACGTCGGACTGGCGCTCTCGCCGATGGCCTATTTCGCACAGTTCCACCTCGATGCGCCTTCCGTCGCTATGGTGACCGCCTCTCACAATGAGAATGGCTGGACCGGCGTAAAGATGGGTTCCGAGCGCCCGCTGACCTTCGGTCCGGACGAGATGTCGGCGCTGAAGCAGATCGTGCTCAATGGCGAGGCCGAACTCATCGGCGGCGGGACATACGAATTCGTCGATGGCGTTCGCGCCGCCTACATCGCCGACCTCGTCAAGGAGGGCCCGGTCAAGCGCAAGCTCAAGGTCGTCGCCGCCTGCGGCAACGGCACGGCTGGAGCCTTCGCGCCGGAAGCACTGGAGCGCACCGGCGTCGAGGTCATTCCGCTCGATGCCGAACTCGACCACACTTTTCCGCGCTACAACCCGAACCCGGAAGACATGGAGATGCTCCACGCGATCCGTGACAAGGTTCTGGAGACCGGGGCTGACATCGGTCTCGGCTTCGACGGCGATGGCGATCGCTGCGGCGTGGTCGACAATGAGGGCAACGAGATTTTCGCCGACAAGATCGGCGTGATGCTGGCACGCGATATCTCCTCACTGAATCCCGGTGCGAAATTCGTCGTCGACGTGAAGTCGACGGGCCTGTTCATGACCGATCCGGTCCTGAAACAGAACGGGGCCATCACCGACTACTGGAAGACCGGCCATTCCTACATCAAGCGGCGTGTTGCGGAACTTGGCGCTGCCGCCGGTTTCGAGAAGTCAGGGCATTTCTTCTTCAATCCGCCGATCGGCCGTGGTTATGACGACGGCCTGGTGACGGCGATCGCGATCTGCCGCATGCTCGACCGCAGTCCGTCGAAATCGGTGGCCGATCTTTACCGTGCTCTGCCGCAGACATTTGGTACGCCGACCATGTCGCCGCATTGCGCCGACGAGGTGAAATACGGCGTGGTCGAAAGAGTATTGGCCGATTTTCGTGCCATGCAGGCTAGCGGCGAGCAATTAGCGGGGCAGCCCATCGCCGATCTGGTGACGGTCAACGGGGTGCGCGTTGTTGCCGAAGACGGCACATGGGGCTTGGTGCGCGCCTCGTCCAACAAGCCGGAGCTGGTAGTCGTCGTCGAGAGCCCGGTGTCATCGGCGCGACGACGGGAAATGTTCGAGGCGGTCGACGCGGTTCTACGCAAGAATCCTGAAGTCGGCGCCTACAACCAGACCTTTTGACCATGGCCAAGCGGATCGTCAGTTTTGTGATGAGTGGCGGCGTCGGATCGCGGCTCTGGCCGCTGTCGCGCGAGGACAATCCCAAACAGTTTCATGCGCTTGCAGGCGATCGTTCGATGCTTGCGAAAACCCTCCAGCGCATCAAGGCGCGGCCCGGCGCCGAGACGCCGCTCTTCGTCATCGCATCTGAACGTCATGCCGACCGCGTGCGAAATGATCTGGCGCCGATCGACCTCGCCGGCGGCGGCGCGATCTTCGAACCGGTCGGCAGGAACACCGCCGCTGCAGTGGCGTTAGCGACGCTGCATACGCTGAAAACCTTTGGCGACACACTGATGCTCGTGGTGCCGTCGGACCACGAGATTTCGACGGACGGACAGTTCTGGGAGACGGTCGAGAAGGGCACTGTCGCGGCTGAGAAAGGTCGCATCGTCGTATTCGGCATCAAGCCCACCGTGCCCGAAACCGGATACGGCTACATCGAGGTTGCAGCCTCCGGCGATGAGGTGGCCGACGTCGCGCGTTTCATCGAAAAGCCAAACCTCGAGACGGCGGAAAAATACCTGAAGGCCGGTAACTTCTTCTGGAACGCTGGCATTTTCCTCTTCCGTGCGGCCGCCATGCGCGATGCATTCGGGAGATTCGCGCCAGACATCTGGAGCGCGACGGAAACCGCCTATGCGCGCGCCAACGCGGAAGTCTCCGGCATCTATTTGCCGCTGGAGGATTATGAGGGGATACCTTCCACCTCGATCGATTACGCGATCATGGAGAAGGCGTCGGGCATCGGCATGGTGCCGGCAACGTTCCGCTGGAACGATCTCGGTTCCTGGCAATCGCTGCTCGACGTCAGCGCTACCGACGGCTCGGGCAACGTGATCATCGGCGACGTCGTCGCGATCGATTGCGAGAACTCGTATCTCCGCAGCGAAGGCCGGTTGGTATCCGCCGTTGGTCTAAAGAACGTTGCGGTCGTCGCGACCGTTGATGCGACTTTCGTTGCGCCGGTGAGCTATAGCCAGAACGTAAAGAAGGTGGTCGAGCAGCTCGAAAAAAGCGGGCGGCTGGAGACAAAGTTCACGCCGGCGCAGGACCGTGTGGTGAGTACCGGTTCATGGCGCCGCCGCGTGCATCACTGGCTATTCGAGGAAACGCTGCCGCTCTGGTCGACGCGCGGCGTTGACCGCGTCCATGGCGGCTTCCATGAGGCATTGGGTCTCGACGGCACGCCGCTGCTGAAACCGAAGCGCATGCGCACTATGGCCCGGCAGATCTACGCCTTTGCCATCGCCAAGGAGCGCGGCTGGACCGGCCTGGCTGACGAACTGATCGTGCATGGCATCTCTTTCATCTCGAAGAATGGCCGCACGAAGAACGGTGGCTGGGTGCGTGTGCTGGACACCGACGGCTCCGTCGCCGACCCGGCAGAAGACGCTTATGACCATTCCTGCGTTCTGTTGGCGCTGGCGCATGCACATCGCGCGGGCAATCCTGATGCCAAGACGCTGGGCGAAGAGACGTTCAGCTTCCTCGACGAGCATCTCGAGGACGGCAAGATGACCGGCTTCCTCGAGACGCCGGACGGCAAGGATCTGCGCCGCTCGAACCCGCACATGCATCTGCTTGAGGCATTCCTCGCTTGGCACGACGTGACGGGTGACCGCACGTACCTCAGGCGCGCGGCCCGCATTGTCGATCTCTTCCGTGCTTCGTTCTTCGATCCGGAAAGCTGGACGCTGGGTGAATATTTCGACGAAAACTGGAAACCGGCGGCGGATGAAAAGGGCGACTGGACCGAACCCGGCCACCATTTCGAATGGGCTTCGCTGCTGATCGATTTCGCGGCCGCCAGCGGCCAGACGGACCTGATCGCGTTTGCCCGCAAGCTTTATGCCTCGGCGATCGCCAATGGCTTGAACCGGGCGACCGGGCTCGCCTATGCCGCCGTCTCGCGTCAGGGTATCCCGCTGGCGCTGTCGTCGCGCAGTTGGCCTCAGACGGAAGCGATCAAGGCTGCGATCGCGCTCGACGGCACCGGCGGCCCGGACCTGAAACCTGAGATCGAAGCACGGGTCGGGCGGCTCTTCCGCTGGCACATCGATCCGGCGCCGACCGGCCTTTGGATCGACCAGATCGACGAGCGGGGCAGGGCGACGGCAACCGAAGTCCCAGCTTCGATCTTCTACCACCTCGTCTGTGCGCTGACGCAGTATCTGGACAAGACGGAAGGTGTTCCTGGGCCGGGATTTGGCTAAACAGCTACCTCTTGCCGAAATGTAGAAATGTATCTACATTGTCGCGGATGAGGAGCTGCGATGTCGATCATTACGGTTTCCAGCCGGGAATTTAATCAGGATACGGGTGCTGCCAAAAAGGCCACCAAGAACGGGCCGGTCTTCATTACGGATCGCGGCAAGCCTGCTCATGTCCTGATGACGATCGAAGAGTACCGGCGATTGAGTGGGCAGGGAAAAAGCCTCGCCCAGCTTTTGGCACAGCCGGGACCCGAGGCTGACTTCGACTTCGAACCACCGCGCCTACGCGACGGGTGGCTCAAGCCAGCCGATTTCGATTGATGTTCATTCTCGATACGAATGTCCTTTCAAGTCTTCGGCGCCCAGAAAGAGAAAATACCAACTTTCGGGATTGGGCCGAAAACAAGCTAAGCGACGACTCTTTCCTGTCAGCTGTCACGATCTTGGAGATCGAAATAGGGGCGGCTAGAATGGCTAGAAAAGACGTAGCTCAAGCGCTTGTCTTTCGACAGTGGATCGACAAACAGGTTCTGCCGCCGTTTGAAAGAAAAATTCTTCCGATCGATGCGGACATCGCTCGCCGTTGTGCGCAGCTTCATGTCCCCGATCGACGTCCTGAACGGGACGCTTTCATCGCTGCAACAGCGCTGACGCACGGCCTGACTGTCGTCACTCGGAACGTGCGCGATTTCGTGCCTATGGGCGTGCAGACGTTGAACCCATGGATGGCCAGCGCCTAAACCAGTTAATACGGGCTAACGACGTCACCGGTCTCCACATACACAGACTTGAGCTGAGAATAGTGCTCCAGCGCGGCGAGTGAGTTCTCCCGACCAATGCCGGATTGCTTGAAGCCGCCGAACGGGATTTCGGCCGGCGCCAGATTGTAGTGGTTGATCCAGCAGCTGCCCGCCTGCAGGTCGGCGATGATCCGATGCGCGCGGGGCATGTCGCGGGTGAAGATGCCGGCGGAGAGGCCGAATTCCGTGTCATTCGCACGCGCCACGACCTCGTCTTCGTCGGCGAAGGTGAGCACGGACATCACCGGTCCGAAGATCTCCTCCCGCGCGATGCGCATATCGTCCCTCACATCGGTGAAGATCGTCGGCTCGACGAAGAAGCCGCCCTCGAAGCCTTGCAGTGACGGCACGCCGCCGCCGTGGTGCAGCGTCGCCTCCTGCTTGCCGATGTCGATGTAGCCGAGCACCTTGCCATGCTGGCTCTTGTTGATCAGCGGCCCCATCTGCGTGTCGGGATCGAGCGGGTCGCCGATCCTGATCTTCTTGGTGCGCTCCGTCAGCCGGTCGAGGAAACGGTCGTAGATGCCGTTCTGGACGAAGACGCGCGTGCCGTTCGAGCAGACCTGGCCGGTCGAATAGAAATTGCCGAGCATCGCGCCGCCGACGGCGTTCTCGATATCGGCGTCGTCGAACACGATCAGCGGCGACTTGCCGCCAAGCTCCATCGTCGCGTGCTTCATCTGCGAGCCGGCCAGCGCCAGCACTTTCTTGCCTGTTCCGACCGAGCCAGTGAGCGACACTTTTGCCACGACGGGATGGCCCGCCAGCGCGCCGCCGACATCGCCATAACCCTGCACGACGTTGAACAGCCCGTCCGGCAGACCGGCCTCGGTATAGATTTCGGCCAGCGCCAATGCGGAGAGGGGCGTATTCTCCGACGGCTTGAACACCATCGCATTGCCCATGGCGAGTGCCGGGGCGGATTTCCAGCCGGCGCCCTGGATCGGATAGTTCCACGCGCCGATGCCTACGCAGACGCCGAGCGCTTCGCGCCGTGTGTAGGCGAAGGGACCGCCGAGATCGACATAGTCGCCGTTGAACGAACCGACAGCGCCGCCGAAATATTCGAGCGCATCGGCCGCTGAAGCCGGGTCGGCAACCAGCGTTTCCTGGATCGCCTTGCCGGTGTCGAGCGTCTCCAACCGTGCCAGCTCGGCATTGCGGGCGCGAAGAATGTCCGCAGCACGGCGCAGGATGCGTCCGCGCTCGCCCGGCTTCAAACGCGCCCAGGCGGGCTGCGCGGCGCGTGCCGCTTCAACCGCAAGCTCGATGATGTTGCTGGTGGCTGAGTGAAGCTCGGCGATCGTCTCGCCGGTGGCCGGGTAGATCACCGGCAGCAGCACGCCGCCTTCGTCCTCGACGAAGCGGCCATTGATGTAGTGCGAGGCTTTCGGCTGCGCCTTCATGCCCTTTTCCTTTCAGCCTTCGCGGCTCAGCGGTCGGAGACCTGCCAGCGCGGGTTGATCCACGGTTCCTGGTTCGATGGCGGCAGCGTGGGCTTGCCCAGAATATGGTCGGCGGCTTTTTCGCCGGTCATGATCGAGGGTGCGTTGAGGTTGCCGTTGGTCACTTGCGGGAAGATCGAGGAGTCGGCGACCCGCAGCCCCTCGACGCCGATCACGCGCGTTTCTGGATCCACCACCGCCATGCGGTCGTCGCCGCGGCCCATCCGGCATGTGCCGCACGGATGAAAGGCGCTTTCGGCGTGTTCGCGGATGAAAGCGTCCAGTTCGTCGTCGCTCTGCACGTGCGCGCCAGGCGAAATCTCGCGGCCGCGGTACTCGTCGAAGGCAGACTGCCCGAAAATTTCGCGCGTCAGCCGGATGCAATGGCGGAAATCGGTCCAGTCGTCCGGATGAGACATGTAGTTGAACTGGATCTTTGGCTTCACCGCCGGATCGGGCGAGCGGAGCGTCACCGAGCCGCGCGACTTCGACCGCATCGGTCCGACATGCGCCTGGAAGCCGTGCGACTTCGCCGCTGCCCTACCGTCGTAGCGGATCGCGACCGGGATGAAATGGTATTGGATGTCGGGGTAGTCGACGCCCGGTTTCGAGCGCACGAATGCGGCGGCCTCAAAATGGTTCGACGCGCCAAGCCCCGTCTTGAAGAACAGCCACTCCGCGCCGATCATCGCCTTCGAAAACAGGCCGAGCTTGGAATAGAGCGTGATCGGCTTCAGCGATTCCTGCTGGATGTAGAGCTCCATGTGGTCCTGCAGGTTCGCTCCGACCCCCGGCCGATCCGCGACCACCTCGATGCCGTTCGCCTTGAGATGCTCGGCCGGCCCGATGCCCGACAGCAGCAGCAGTTTTGGCGAATTGATCGACGACGCCGCGACGATCACCTCGCGCTTGGCGCGGACGGTCTGGACCTGCCGCCTGAGCTCGATCTCGACGCCGACGGCGCGTTGATTCTCGATCACCACCCGCCGCGCGAAGCCGCTGATGAGACTCACGTTTTTGCGTTTCATCGCAGGGCGCAGATAAGCGTTGGCAGTCGACCAGCGGCGGCCGTGATGGATCGTCTGCTCCATCGCTCCAAAACCTTCCTGCTTGGAGCCGTTGTAATCTTCCGTCGTCTCGAACCCTGCCTGACGGCCAGCCTCGATGAAGGCCGCATAGAGCGGGTTCAGGCGTTTTCCACGCCGCACATACATCGGTCCGTCCGTGCCGCGCCAGCCATCTTCGCCGCCATGGCTGTGCTCCATGCGCTTGAAGTAGGGGAGCACGTCGGCGAAGCCCCAGCCGGTCGCGCCGCTCTCAGCCCAATGGTCGAAGTCGCGCGCATGGCCGCGCACATAGACCATGCCGTTGATCGAGGACGACCCGCCCATTACCTTGCCGCGCGGCGTCGCCAGCGTGCGGCCGTTGAGATGCGGTTCCGGCTCGGTCTGGAAACCCCAGTCGTAGCGGCTCATGCCCATCGGAATCGACAGCGCCGCCGGCATCTGGATGAACGGCCCGTAGTCTGTGCCGCCATATTCGATGACGATCACGGAATGCTTGCCGTCCTCCGACAGGCGATAGGCGAGCGCCGAGCCCGCCGAGCCCGATCCGACGATGACGTAGTCGGCCTCAAGCTGCATCGGCGATGTACTTCGTGAAATCGGCGAGCGAGACGTTGCCGCCGGTTGAAACCACCAGCACCGACTTGCCCCTCACGTCGACGCCGCCGTCGAGGAGGGCGGCAAGCGAGGCGGCCCCTGAAGGCTCCAGCACCAGCTTCAGCCGTTCGGCGGCGATCTTCATGGCCTTCTTGACCGATATGTCGGTCACTGTGACGCCGCGCACGCCCGCTGCCGAGACCGCCTCGAAAGGCGCCTGGCCTGGCCTGCGCGCCATCAGCCCGTCGCAGATCGACGGTTCGCCGAGCGGCACCGCCTCGATCTCGCCATGCGCCAGCGATCGGCCCATGCTGTTGAAGCGCTCGGGCTCCACCGCGATGATCTCAGTGTCCGGCGAGAGATAATGGAAAGCGAGCGCCACGCCGCCGATCAGCCCACCGCCACCGACCGAGCAGAACAGCAGATCCACCGCCGCCTTCTTGGCGGCGAGTTGCTCCAGCGCTTCCAGCCCGGCGCCGGCCTGCCCGGCGACGATTTCCGGATCGTCGAACGGGTGCAGCAGCGCCAGCCCTTCTTCGGCCGCGATGTCGCGCGCCTTCGCCGCGGCGACTTCTTCGCGCGGCCGATCGCCATGCTCCGTCAGCACAACCCTGGCGCCGTAGCCTGCGGTGGCATCACGCTTGGCGGGCGGGGCATCCACCGGCATGACGATCGTCACCGGAATGCCGAGCGCCTCGCCGGCGGCCGCCAGTCCTTGCGCGAAATTGCCCGACGAGTAGGCCACCACGCCGCGCCTGGCTTCCTCGGCCGAAAGCTGTTTCAGCCGCCAGTAGGCGCCGCGCACCTTGAACGAGCCGGCCCATTGCAGCGATTCCGGCTTCACGAAGACGCGGGCCGCGCCGCTGAGCTTCGCCAGATGCGCGGACTCCAGCAGCGGCGTGATCTGCGTCGCCTGCGAGGTCAGCGCGTAGGCCTTCCTGAGATGGTCGAGCGACGGGATCATTTGGCCCTCAGCGACTCGTAGGAGACCATGGCGTGCTCGGCATAGGCGGATCGCTGCTGCAGCCGCTCGTAATAGGCGAGCAGATGCGGCGTGTCGGCGCGCTCGAAGTCCAGCGTGTAATAGCGGTAGAGCAGGGTGCCGACGATGATGTCGGCGAAACAGATGTCGCTGCCGCCGAGATATTCGGCCTCCGCGAGCCTTGCATCGATCATCGCGGAGAGCTTCGCCAGCCGCTCAACGCCGCCTGCAATCACCTTGGCGTCGCGGTTCTCCGGCTTTTGCAGGAGCTGCCAGAACACCGGCGTCAGCAGCGTCGGGCCGAACGCCGTCTTGATCCACTCGGCCCACTTGTCGACCGAGGCCCGCACCAGCGGATCACGCGGCCAGAACTGCTCCGAGCCATAGGCCGCGGCCAGATAGCGCACGATCGCGGCACTTTCCCAGAGATAGACGCCCTTGTGGCGAATGACCGGCACGAGCCCGTTCGGGTTCATCGCCAGATAGTCCGGCGTATTGTTGCCGCCGAACGAGCCGCCGACGTCGAGCCGCTCGTATTCCAGCCCAAGCTCGCCGATCGCCCACATCACCATCTGCACGTTCGACGATGTCTTGCGGCCCCAGACCGTGATCATCTCATTCTCCTCTCGGGAAGCGCTTGGAGTCCTCGAGGTTGTCGAGGTTCATGTGGTTGCGCATGTAGCGCTCCGACGCTTTTTGCAGCGGCTGGAAATCCCATGGGTAGTACGCGCCGTTGCGCAGCGCCGGGTAGACCACCCAGCGGCGCGCCTGGCTTTCGCGCACCGCCGCGTCGAACGTTTTCATGTCCCAGCGCGCGCGAATCTTCTCCATGAACTCTCCGACAAGCGCAGCGTTCGTCGGTTCGGCCGCGAGGTTCACGCGCTCCAGCGGATCCGATTCCAGATCAAAGAGTTGCGGAGGGTCGATCTCGCAATGGACGAACTTGTATTTGCCCTCGCGCAGCGCCACCAGCGGCGCATACGAACCCTCCGCCGCGTACTCCATCAGAACCGGTTCGGTCCGCGTCTCGCCGCGCGTCAGCGGCAGCAGCGACTGGCCGTCGGTCCATGGCATGATACCACTCATGTCGATGCCGGCGAGGTCGCACAGCGTTGGCAGCACGTCGAGATTGGACACCGGCGTCTCGACCAGCTCAGCCCGTACGTTCGGGCCGGCGATCATCAGCGGCACACGCGCCGAGCCCTCGAAGAAGCACATCTTGAACCACAGGCCGCGCTCGCCGAGCATATCGCCGTGATCCGAGCAGAACACGATCACCGTGTTGTCGAGCATGCGCGTCCGTTGGAGAACGTCGAGCAGCTCGCCGACCTTGTCGTCCAGATAGGAGATGTTGGCGAAATAGCCGCGCCGCGAGCGCTGCACCATCTCCCGCGTGATCGAGTATTTCGCGTAGTTCGAGGCGAGATAGAGCCGCTGCGAATGCGCGTCCTGTTTTTCCGCCGGAATGAACCCGACTTCGGGATCGAGCGTCTGGCAGTTTTCGTAGAGATCCCAATACTGCTTCCGCGCCACATAAGGATCGTGCGGATGACTGTAGGACACGGTCAGGCACCACGGCCGCGCATCGGGATCGTTCGAGGTCCGTGACCACTCGTAAAGCTTCTGCGTTGCGTGGAAGGCGACCTCGTCGTCATACTCCATCTGGTTGGTGGTCTCGGCCACGCCGGCGCCGGTCACCGAACCCAGATTGTGGTACCACCAGTCGATCCGCTCGCCCGGCTTGCGATAGTCCGGCGTCCAGCCGAAATCGGCCGGGTAGATGTCGGTCGTCAGCCGCTCCTCGAAGCCGTGCAACTGGTCCGGCCCGACAAAATGCATCTTGCCCGACAATGCCGTGTGGTATCCCGCCGCGCGCAAATGGTGCGCGAAGGTCGGGATATCCGAGGCGAACTCGGCGGCATTGTCATAGACGCGCGTCCGCGACGGCAACTGCCCGCTCATGAAGGAAGCGCGTCCGGGCGCGCAGAGCGGCGAGGCGGTGTAGTTGTTGGCGAAGCGTGCCCCGCGCGCAGCCAGCGCCTTCAGATGCGGCGCATGCAGGAAATCGGCCGGCCCATCGGGAAACAACGTCCCGTTCAACTGGTCGACCATGATGATCAGTATGTTCGGCCTGGCGGTCATTTCATGCAGGTCCGTTCGCCGAGTTTTGTCGCAATGTAGTCTTCCACCAGCCCGATCGCGGTCGCAGCGTTCGGTGCGCCGTCCTTCAGCGCGCGACGGATGTAGAGCCCATCGATCAGCGCCGCGATGGATTCGGCGGCGAGTTCCGCTTCGGCTGGGGCGACCAACGGCTTGAGACCGCTCAGCAGATTGGAGTGCAGCCGTCGCGCGTAAATGCGCAGCAGCCGACGCAGTTCGGTCGATTTCTGTGCCTCGACATAGAAGGCAAGCCAGGCCGCGATGATCTCGGGCCGGAACTGTTGCTCGGAAAAGTTCACCGCGACGATCGCTGACAACCGTGCTCTCGGCGTTTTGGCTTTGGCAAGAGCAGCCCGCGCATCGCGGCCGAGCTCAGCCAGGATGTGCCGCATCGTCGCCTGCAGCAGCCCGTCCTTCGGCCCGAAATAGTGGTGCGCCAGCGCCGATGAGACTCCGGCGCGGCCGGCAATCTCCGACACGGTCACATCGAGCGAGCCGCGCTCGCCAATGGCCGAGATCGCGGCGTCGATGAGCGCTCTGCGGCGCAGCGGTTCCATCCCAAGCTTTGGCATGACCGGCACGCTATTTTTTATTGACTGACCAATCAACAAAAATCGAAACTGCCTCAATCGATTCAGTTTTCTGCTGCCTCTGGCGCATCGTTCAGTTTTGAACGATATCAATTGAGAGCACCGCGGCCGGTACCTCGCCGCTTGGGAGATTCGCATGACCGCTTGCATCGTCGGCTGGGCCCATTCGCGTTTCGGCAAGCTTGAGGGCGAAACGCTGGAATCGTTGATTGTCGGCGTGGCGCGCGAGGCGCTTGACCATGCCGGCCTCGGCCCAGACGATGTCGACGAGATCGTGCTTGGTCACTTCAATGCGGGCTTTTCGGCGCAGGATTTCACCGCCAGCCTCGTGCTGCAGGCAGACGACCGTCTGCGCTTCAAGCCGGCGACGCGGGTGGAGAATGCTTGCGCGACCGGCTCGGCCGCGGTCCGCCAGGGCATCCGCGCGATAGACGCGCGCGCGGCGCGCGTCGTGCTGGTCGTCGGCGCCGAGCAGATGACCACGACGCCGGGTCCGGAGATCGGCAGGAACCTGCTGCGCGCCTCCTATCTGCCGGAAGACGGCGACATACCAGCGGGCTTTGCCGGTGTGTTCGGCAAGATCGCCGGCGCCTATTTCCAGAAGCACGGCGACCAGTCCGACGCGCTGGCGCGTATTGCCGCCAAGAACCACAAGAATGGCGTCGACAATCCCTATGCGCAAATGCGCAAGGATTTCGGCTTCGATTTCTGCCGGCAGGAGAGTGAGAAGAACCCGTTTGTCGCCGGGCCGCTGAAGCGCACAGACTGCTCGCTGGTATCGGATGGCGCTGCGGCGATCGTGCTGGCCGACACGCAGACCGCGCTCTCAATGCGCCGCGCCGTTGCCTTCCGTGCCAATGAGCATGTGCAGGACTTTTTGCCGATGTCGAAGCGCGACATTCTTCTGTTCGAAGGCTGCGAGGAAGCCTGGACGCGTGCGCTGAGCAAAGCGGGCGTCGCACTCGATGATCTCTCCTTCGTCGAGACACATGACTGCTTCACCATCGCCGAACTGATCGAATACGAGGCGATGGGTCTGGCCAAGCGCGGCGAGGGCGCAAAGATCGCGCTGGAGGGTCAGACGGAGAAGGGCGGCCGCCTGCCGGTGAACCCGTCCGGTGGTTTGAAGGCCAAGGGCCACCCGATCGGTGCGACCGGCGTCTCGATGCATGCGCTGACCGCCATGCAGTTGACCGGCGAGGCCGGCGGCATCCAGGTGCCGGACGCCAAGCTCGGCGGCATCTTCAACATGGGCGGCGCAGCCGTCGCCAACTACGTCTCGATCCTCGAACGCATCAAGTAGCCTTCCTTTCGGCCTACCGAACGGTTAGACCGGCGCCAATGCAGGGTTTTCTTGAGGGCGTCATGTCCATCCGGACCGTTTTCCTCGCGCTGACAATGTCGACGGCTGCGACCTTTGCTTTCGCCCACGGCCGCACGCCGGAGGCCACGCTGGTCGAGCTTTTCTGCGCGCAGCACGGCAGCGACCAGCACGGTTACGGCTATCTCGTCACGGCTTCGCTGCTTGAGCTGATCGACAAGGCGCAGGCGAAGAACGACGAGATCCAGGCCGCTGCGCCTGACGAGAAGCCGCCGCTCGGCGACGGCATCCTGTTCCAGTCGTATCCAGATATGGCGCCTGTCTGTAAGCAGGGCGCATTCGGTGCGGACGGTATCGTCGAAGTGCAATACGAGTTTCCAGAGACGCCCGATGCGAACTGGACCGACCGGCTGAAGCTCGTCACTGAAAGCGGTCTCGTGAAGATCGACGACGTGCTCTACGGCAAGGAAGGCGTCGAAGGCTTGCGCAAGGTGCTCGATGGCGTCCTCAAGGCAGCGCAGTAAGACCATGTCCAATCCGGTTCTGGTCGAGGTGACGCGCGGCGACGCGGTGGAGAGCGAGCATCGCGGGACGGTCTCCGTTATCGATGGCGACGGCAAGGTTGCGCTGGAGATCGGCGACGTGTCTCGGCCGGTGTTCCCGCGCTCGGCGGTGAAGTCGATCCAGGCGCTGCCGCTGATCGAAACAGGTGCTGCGGACGCTTTCGGCTTCGGCAACAAGGAACTGGCGCTTGCGTGCGCCTCGCATTCCGGCGAGCCGCCACATACGGCTCTCGCCGAGTCGATGCTGAAGCGGGCCGGTTTCGGCGAGGCCGCGCTCGAATGCGGTTCTCACTGGCCGATCAGCCATGACGCAACGGTCGAACTCGCGCGGGCGGGCAAGGCGCCGAACCAGCTTCACAACAATTGCTCCGGAAAACATGCGGGCTTCATCTGCACCTGCCGGCATCAGGGCATAGATCCTCGCGGCTATGTGAATTTCGGCCACGCCTGGCAGGCGACCCTGCGCGGCGTGATGGAGGATGTCACCGGCGCAAGGCACGGCGATGACAATTGGGGCGTCGACGGCTGCTCCATCCCAACCTACGCCGTGCCGATCCGTGATCTCGCCAAAGGTTTCGCGCGCATGGCAACTGGCAACGGGTTCGGTCCCGAACGCGCCAAGGCGGCGAAGCGGCTCTTCGCGGCGTGCATGGCCGAGCCGTTCTACACCGCGGGCACTGGCCGCGCGGATGTGCCGTTGATGCAGGTAGCCCCCGGTCGCATATTTGTGAAGACGGGCGCCGAGGGCGTCTATTGCGCGGCAGTACCCGAGCAGGGGATTGGCATCGCGCTGAAATGTGACGATGGCGCCGGCCGTGCGGCCGAGGCGATCGTCGCAAAAGTTCTGGCGCGGTTCTTCGCTAAGGACGCGAAGGTCGTCGCCGCGCTTGATGCGATCGCCAATGTGCCGGTCGAGAGCCGCAAGGGCACGCCCGTTGGCGTTGTCCGGGCGACGGGTGCGCTGGCTTAGACGACCCGGTTGCGCTCCACGGTCAGATTGGCGAACTCGGCTGCGCCTTCCAGCGCGAGATCGCCCGTGACAGGCTCGGCCCAGCGGAAGCCGACGATGCCGCCGCGTTCTGCGCCTTCAATCAGATTGTCGGAGATCACGGCAGACCCGACACCCTCGACCACAGTCACCGCGATGCCGGTGCCGGTCTTGCGGATGACGTTGCCCGTCGCCACGACGTTGCGCATGAACTCGCCCCAGCCGATGTTCATGCCGTTGAGTGGTGCGGACTCGATGACATTCCCCGTCACCGCGCAGTCGGCTTCGATCGAGATGCCGCTGCCGAAGCCCGGTGGGTCGGCGGTGTAAGGTCCTTGCGTGACCATGTTGCGCACGATGTTGCCGGAGCATACGGCCATGCGTCCGCCTTCGTTGAAATTGACGACGGAAATGCCGTTCGTGGCGCCGTCGACGATGTTGGAATTGATGATTGCGCCTTCGAACGAGAATTCGGAATAAATGCCGGTCTCGCCCGAGCGCAGGCACGTGTTCGAACTGATCTGGATGTTCGACGCGCTGTTGGCGCGGATCGCCGAGAAGGCGCAGTCGGACACGATGTTGCCGGTGATGACGACATTGCCGGCGCGAAACGCATTGATGCCGTTGCCATGCTGGCCGGTACCGCTGTCGCGCGCGCCAATCCGCTCGATGCGATTGCTGGTGACGATTGTGCCGTCCTCGGCCGGCTGCCAGCGATGGACGAGGATGCCGCCATTGGCGCAGTCGCGGATGGTGTTGCCGGTGATCGACAGGCCTTGGGACTCGACCGCATAGATCGCGACATCAGCCGCGCCCGAGATCTCCGTCCGCTCGATGCGCCCGCCGACCCGCTCCATCGCGATCGCATTCTTGCCGCTGCCGGTGACCTCGCATTTGTCGATCGCAAGATGGCGCACATGGCGGAAATCGAGCGCGGCCAGCGCATGGTCGCCGATCCAGCGGTTCGCGGCGTCGAACACGATGCCCTCGAACTCGATCAGATCGGATCCTTCAGCCGCGAATAGAAATCCGTCGCCACCATAGACGATGCGGGAGGCGCCCGGCACGCCGGTCAGCCGAACGCGCTTCGGCAGCGAGAGATTGGAGACGACATAGACGCCCGGCGGCAGGTGCAGCGGCATGTCGCGGTCCGACGCCGTCTGCAGCATCTTGGCGAAAGCCTTGCTCTGGTCGTCCAGCGCGCCGGGGCGGACACCGAGGTCGGTGGCGTCGATCGCGCCGCGCATCGAGGCCTTCTCGACATGGGAAAGTTCAGCGCTTTGTGCGGCGCGCGGCAGCGTCAGTCCCGCCGCGAGACCGAGGGCAGAGCCGAAAAAGCCGCGTCTGTTCAACATTGGTACACGCCATGCCGTTGAACCAAACACGCAGCAGGAAACGTGCCACCGCAAACGTTACCGCCACGGGGTTGCCGCGCCCCTTCGTGAGGCATAGATTCCCGAAATGAGCAGAGCCTTCACCCGCGAGGAAGACAGCGAGAATGCGCTGGCCGATGTCGGCGAGCGCACCGTTTCCACGCATCGCAATCTTGTGACCAGGCGCGGCCTCGAACTGATCGACGCCGAGGTCGCCAATTGGCGCGCCGAGCTTGCGAGGGCCGAGCACGATCAGGATCGCCAGAAGATCGCGCTCGCCGCGCGCGATGTGCGCTATTGGACCGCCCGCCGCGAGAGCGCCGAACTCTCCGAACCGGAGCCCGACAGCAAAGTCGTGCGCTTCGGAATGAGCGTTTCGATCGAGGACGAGGACGGCAAGAAGGCGCACTGGCGCATCGTCGGCGAGGACGAAGCCGACCCGGCCGACGGCTCGATCTCGCACGTCTCGCCGATGGCGATCGCGCTGTTTGGCAAATCCGTGGGCGACCTGGCGACCGTCAACGGCAAGGAGTGGGAGATCGTCGGGATGGAGGTCGGGAAGGGCTGATCGAATACGCCTACCGTTTAGCCAACGCGCCGTACTTCCGATATTTGTCCATCCGCTTGCGCGCTATCTCGACTTGCCGGTGCAATTCCTCCGACATCTCGGTTTCCGGCTTGTCGAAAGCGGAAAGAGCACTCGAATACTGATCCATGACCTGTTTTGCAGCCTTAAGCTGTTTGACGGTGCTTTTTGTCATAGCTCCGCTCGCTGCTGAATCCATGACAGCATACTACTGTGAGCGCTACCGCGCCAGCAGCTTGTCCATCAAGCGCTCTGCAGCCTCGGGAATAACCGTTCCAGGCGGGAAAATCTCTTCAGCACCCGCGGCGCGCACCGCATCAAAATCCTGGGGCGGGATGACGCCGCCGGCAACGATCATGATGTCGCCATGCCCGAGCTTGCCAAGCGCATCCTTGAGTTCGGGCACGAGCGTCAGGTGACCGGCGGCGAGTGACGATGCGCCGACAATGTCGACCGCATGCTGGACAGCCAGCTTGGCGATCTCGTCAGGCGTCTGGAACATCGAGCCGACCGTGACGTCGAAGCCGAGATCGGCGAAGGCGGTGGCGATCACCTTCTGGCCGCGGTCGTGGCCGTCCTGGCCCATTTTGGCAACCAGGATGCGCGGCTTGGCGCCGGTACGCTTCTCGAAGCTCTCGACCTTCTCCTGCACGCGATCGACGACCGGGTTTTCGCCAAGCTCCTTGCGATAGACACCGGAGATCGTGCGCACCTGCGCGACGTGACGGCCAAAGGCCTTTTCGATCGCCAGTGAAATCTCGCCGACTGTTGCATTCGCGCGCGCCGCTTTGACTGCGAACTCAAGCAGATTCCCATCGCCCTGCGCGGCATTGGTGAGCGCGGTGAGGGCGCTTTCGACGGCCGCCACGTCGCGCGTGCCTTTCAACTGCTGGAGCTTTGACAATTGCCGCGCGCGCACTTCGGCATTGTCGACCTTCAGCACGTCGACCTCGATGTCGATCTCCGGCTGGAAGGCGTTGACGCCGACGAGAACCTGCTCGCCGGCATCGATGCGCGCCTGCGTGCGTGCCGCGGCCTCTTCGATGCGCATCTTGGGGATGCCTTTTTCGATCGCTGCCGCCATGCCGCCGAGTTTTTCTACCTCGTCGATATGCGACAGTGCGCGCGCCGCAAGGTCGTGCGTCAGCCTCTCCACGAAGTAGGAGCCGCCCCATGGATCGATGATGCGCGTCGTGCCCGACTCGGCCTGCAACACGAGCTGCGTGTTGCGGGCAATGCGCGCCGAATGATCCGTCGGCAGCGCCAGCGCCTCGTCGAAAGCGTTGGTGTGGAGCGACTGCGTGTGGCCCTGCGTCGCGGCCATCGCCTCGATCATCGTGCGCACGATGTTGTTGTACGGGTCTTGCGCTGTCAGCGACCAGCCGGAGGTTTGCGTATGCGCACGCAGCGCCAGCGACTTGTCGCTCTTCGGTGCAAAGTTCTTCTTCATCAGCGCCGACCAGAGCAGCCGCCCGGCGCGCTGCTTGGCGACTTCCATGAAGAAGTTCATGCCGGCGTTCCAGAAAAAGGAGAGGCGCGGCGCGAACTGATCCACGTCGAGGCCGGCAGCCACGCCTGCGCGCACATATTCGATGCCGTCGGCGATCGTGTAGGCGAGTTCGAGATCGACCGTCGCCCCGGCTTCCTGGATGTGATAGCCCGAGATCGAGATCGAGTTGAACTTCGGCATATGCTGCGCCGTATAGGCGAAAATGTCGGAGACGACCCGCATTGAGGGCTTGGGCGGATAGATGTAGGTGTTCCGCACCATGAACTCTTTGAGGATGTCGTTCTGGATCGTTCCGGCGAGATCCTTCTGCGCGACGCCCTGTTCCTCGCCGGCGACGATGTAGAGCGCCATGATCGGCAGCACCGCGCCGTTCATCGTCATCGAAACGGTCATCTCACCGAGCGGGATCTGGTCGAAGAGCTGCCGCATGTCGAGGATGGAATCGATCGCGACCCCGGCCATGCCGACATCCCCCGCGACGCGCGGGTGATCGCTGTCGTAGCCACGATGCGTCGCGAGGTCGAAGGCGATCGACAGGCCCTTTTGACCGGCCGCGAGGTTACGCCGGTAGAAAGCGTTGGATTCTTCAGCCGTAGAGAAGCCGGCATACTGGCGAATGGTCCACGGCTGACGGACATACATGGTCGGGTAGGGGCCGCGCAGGAAGGGAACCGCACCTGCGCCCGTGTCGAGATAGGGCAAGCCGATGAGGTCGGCCTCGGCGTATTGGCCCTTTACCGTGATGCCTTCCGGTGTATTCCAGACGGCTACCGTCGATGGCCGCGCCGCGGCCGACGGCTTTTGCCAGGCGATCGAGGAAAAATCCGGGATCATGACGCGATCGTCTCGTCGATACGCAGCGCTTGAAGCGGCGTGCAAAAGACGACGCCTTCCTCGGGTGTTGGTCGCCGCTGGGTCTCGAGCACTGCAACCGGCCGCTCTTTGGCCGCTGGAAATTTCGTCGTGCCGATGATGGCGCGCTCGCCGGAGCTGTATCTTGCGGCCCGACCTCCACGCGCGGCGACAACCCGATCTTGCAGTTTCCCTGCCACAAGACTTTCAAGCACGCCGCCCTCAGCCTCCAGCCGTTGAAATTCAACCCAGGCCCGTTCGCACAGCGCATTGGTCAGCGCCTCGACGCTGCCAGCACCCGCGATCGGATCGGCGACGTGATCGACATGGCTTTCGCCCGTAAGGATCGCGTGCGTGTTGCGGGCGACGCGGCGCGCAAACGCATCCGGCAATCCGTGAGACAGAGTGTGCGGCAGGATGGAGATCGAATCCGCGCCGCCGACGCCGGCGGCAAAAGCCGCGATGGTCGATCGCAGTATGTTCGTCTCGGGATCTTTGAAGCTCAGCATCCGGTATGACGTCTCGGCGTGTATCGCGCACGGCACCGCTTCGATCGAGCAGGCCTCCTGGACGCGCGTCCACAGTTTCCGCAACGCGCGGATCTTTGCCATGGACAAGAACTGATCCTGATCGACGCTCAGCGCAAAGCCGATGTGCGGAGCGGCGTAGACGAGCGGCTGGCGCGCCTCTTCGAACATTCTGAGATGCGACACGGCCGTGGCCAGCAATATGCCGAGCTCCTGCGCCTCGGTTGCGCCGGCGTTGTGGAAGACACGACCATCGGCTTCCACAAGCACGCCGGGCACGTCGAGCGCGAAGAAATGCGCCAGCGACTGCGGCATGGAAGCCTTCAAGGCTTCGATCGACATTCTGAGCCGGCCCGTGCCGGCAAAGATCGCCGCCGGATCGATCCCGAAGGCGAGGCTGAGCTTGGTTGGGTCGATCCGTTTGGCGGTCAGCGCGGCAACCAGCCAGTCGACGCTTGCACGGCTCGAAGGGTGCACATCGATCCTGAGATGCGTCTTGGTGAACTGGATGCCCTCGAGCACCTTTCTGAGGCTGTCGGGATCGGCAGGCAGGCCGTAGCCAAAAGCGTTCGGCGCGCCTTCGAACACAAGCGACAAGCCTGTCGCGCCGCCCTCGATGTCTTCCAAGGCTTGTCTGTTGGCGCGCGTGGGATCGGGATCGTCGACCCGCTGCGTGATGATCCAGCGTTCAGCGGGATTGCCACGAGTCCATGCCGTGGCGCCTTTTGCGCGAGAAGCGTGCGGATCGATACCGATACCGTCGTCGGTACGGGAAACAAGCGCATCGAAGCTCGCGCCTGCCAGCGCCTTCTCGGCAAGCTTGCGCCAGTCGCTCTGCCCGAGCTCCGGAAACTTGGTCTGCGCGAAAAGGCTCGCAGCGTCCATTCATCCTCCGCGTGTCGAACCCCATGATCGGCACGGGTTCCGATTGCCAAACCGCGACGGGCTGCGCAAGCGCAAAATCCCGCCTGCCATTGTCGCATGGCCAAGGCCTGATTATAGAACTTAACCGGCGGTACTGGCTTAAAACGATTGAGGCGGAGACTTCTGATGGCGGACGAGGACAGCATTTTCATCGGAGCAAGCCGCAAGCCCGACGACAGCTATCAGAAGCCTGAATCCCTGTTGCTAAAATACGGCAACCGCCACGGGATGGTGACCGGCGCAACCGGCACCGGCAAGACGGTTACGCTGCAAATCCTCGCTGAGGGTTTCTCCAATGCGGGTGTTCCGGTCTTCGCCGCCGATATCAAAGGCGACCTGTCGGGCATCGCGGCGATGGGGTCGGCGCAGGACTTTCTCGTCAAGCGCGCCGAGACGATCAAGCTCGAACCGTACGAGCCGCAGGAATTCCCGGTTATCTTCTGGGATCTGTTCGGCGAGCAGGGCCATCCGATTCGGGCCACCGTCTCCGAGATGGGGCCATTGCTGCTGTCGCGGCTGATGAACCTTACGGAAGCACAGGAAGGTGTCATCAACATCGCCTTCCGTATCGCTGACGAGGAGGGGTTGTTGCTTCTCGACATGAAGGATCTCCAGGCACTGCTTGCCAATATGGCCGAGCGTGCCGACCAGCTTTCGGCCCGTTACGGCAATGTGACCAAGGCTTCGGTCGGCGCGATCCAGCGCTCGCTTCTCATTCTCGAGCAGCAAGGTGGTGCGAACTTCTTCGGCGAGCCGGCGCTACAAATCGCCGACATCATGCGCACCACCCGCGATGGTCGCGGCGCGATCAGCGTGCTCGCTGCCGACAGACTGATGATGAACCCCAGGCTGTACGCGACCTTCCTGCTCTGGCTGATGTCGGAACTGTTCGAGCAGCTTCCCGAAGTGGGCGATCCGGACAAGCCGAAGCTCGTCTTCTTCTTTGACGAAGCGCATCTGCTCTTCGACGAAGCACCGAAGGCGCTGGTCGATCGCGTCGAGCAGGTCGTGCGCTTGATCCGATCGAAGGGTGTCGGCGTCTATTTCGTGACCCAGAATCCCCTCGACATTCCCGAAACGGTGCTGGCCCAACTCGGCAACCGCATCCAGCACGCTTTGCGCGCCTATACGCCGCGCGAGCAGAAGGCGGTGCGGACTGCGGCCGACACGTTTCGGCCGAATCCTGACTTCGACTGTTTCCAGGCGATCACCCAGCTCGGCACCGGTGAAGCGCTCGTCTCTACTCTCGAAGCGAAGGGCATTCCCGCGATGGTGCAGCGGACGCTGATCCGTCCGCCGTCGTCGCGGCTCGGGCCGATCACGCCGGCGGAGCGCCAGAAGGTCATCGGCGCCAGCCCGATCACCGGCCAGTACGACAAAACGGTCGACCGCGAGTCCGCCTTTGAAATGCTGCAGAAGCGCGCGGCGGAAGCAGCAAAAGGTGTCGAGGAACAGGATCGGCGGGACGACGATGAGGGCCGGACCGAGGAGCGCAGCCGCTGGACGCTGCCGGATTTCGGCGGCCGTCCCCGGGACGATGACGACGATTATTATGATCGCAACGGGCGCCGGCGTCGGACGACATATCGTCCTCGCACGTCGAACCGGCAGACCGTCACGGAGGCGGCGGTCAAGTCGGTTGTCCGCTCCGTCGGCTCGTCGCTCGGCCGCGCCATTGTGCGCGGGATCTTGGGAAGCATCACGAGGGGCCGTTAAAAGGAAAGGGCGCCTTGCGACGCCCTTTCTTGCCTAGACGGTTTGCCCACGCCCAAACTTAAAGCCTGCGAAGCAGGATCGCGCCTTCCGGCACGCCGGAGTCGATCGCAAGGCCGCGGCGGCGGCGCGGCGCCGACACCATGCGCGAACCGAGACCGCCGGTGACGATAATCGGCGTTGAACTCGGGACACGGTCGTAAAGGTCGATGATGTCCTGGTTCATCAGGCGCACACATCCCGACGACACCGATTGGCCGATCGAGTTCCACTCCGGCGAGCCGTGGATACGGAAGAGCGTGTCTTCGTCATTCTGGAAGATGTAGAGCGCACGCGCGCCGAGCGGATTGGTCAAGCCGGGCGGCATGCCGCCATTCTCGGCGCTGTACTTTGCGAGTTCCGGCTGCCGCTCGATCATCTCCGCCGGCGGCGTCCACTTCGGCCATTTCTGCTTCCACTGGATGACTGCCGACCCGGACCACTCAAAACCCGACCGCCCGAGGCCGACGCCGTAGCGGACCGCTTGGCCGCCTTCACGCACGAGATAAAGGAAGTGGCTGGACGTATCGACGACGATCGTTCCCGGCCGTTCGCCGGTCGGGTCGTTCACGATCTGGCGCAGGAACTGTTGATCCATCTGCTGGATGGGGATCGCGGGAAGCTGATAACCCTCATCGACCATCGGCCCGTACATCGTCGCGAAATCGCCGAAGCCAGGCTCTGTCGGCTGAACGACGGGCGGCGGCGCACCCGCCATGGTACAGCCGGAGACTGCGAGCGTGGCAGCGCCGACCGCCGATGCGCCGAGAAAGGCACGGCGGTTCAGGCGTGTGGAGTGGAGGGAAGTAGCGGGCATCGGCCTTTGGGTTCCTTACATGCGAAACACTGAAGAGCAGCACTGGTTGTATGCGCCGCGAAGTGAAACGCATAGGCGATGCGGAAGTTGGCCAAAGCGCGGCGAATCTATGAAAGGGGCTACAGGTGTTGCCTTGGCGCAACAGGTTGGCCATCGGGCTGGGCTTAGAAATTCAGCTTTGAGGCCGTTGACGCTCCGGGGCCAAAGGTATTTTGGATTGGGCCGACTTGCTGAAAGGCCTCTTCATGACCCTCGCGACCGCTGCCCTTACGAAAACCTGGACCTATGTCGACGGCGACTGGCACGAGGGCAACGTGGCGATCGTCGGGCCGCGTTCGCACGCCATGTGGCTGGGGTCGAGCGTTTTCGACGGCGCGCGCTGGTTCGAAGGTGTGGCGCCCGACCTCGACAAACATGCCGCTCGCGTAAACACGTCGGCGACCGCGCTTGGGCTCGATCCGACGCAATCCGCCGACGAGATCGTTGGATTGACCTGGGACGGATTGAAGAAGTTCGATGGCAAGACGGCCGTCTACGTCCGGCCGATGTATTGGGCCGAGCATGGCGGCTATATGGGCGTGCCGGCCGATCCAGCATCCACACGTTTCTGCCTCTGCCTCTACGAATCGCCGATGATCGCGCCGGGCGGTTTCTCGCTGACCGTGTCGCCCTTCCGCCGTCCGACGATCGAGACCATGCCGACCAACGCCAAGGCCGGCTGCCTTTATCCGAACAACGGCCGCGCGATCGTCGAGGCGCGCAGCCGCGGCTTCGACAATTGCCTGGTCATGGACATGCTGGGCAACGTCGCTGAAACCGGCTCGTCGAACATCTTCATGGCCAAGGACGGGGAGGTCTATACGCCCGCCGCGAACGGAACGTTCCTGTCCGGCATCACGCGCGCCCGCACGATCTCGCTGCTCGCTGACCAGGGCACGGCCGTCATCGAAAAGGCGCTGTCGGTGAAAGATTTTCTCGAAGCGGACGAGGTTTTCTCGACGGGCAATCACTCGAAGGTCGTGCCGGTGACGAAGATCGAGGACCGCCATTTGCAGCCCGGTCCGGTCGCCAAGCTCGCGCGCGAGCTCTACTGGGACTTTGCCCACACGGCGAAGGCGGCGGCCTAGCCGATTTAATCGCCGCCGGGCGGTTGCCCCGGCACACGAAATGACTATCTCTCCGGTATTCCAATCCGGATATTGCCCGCAGAAGGAGTACGTTCCATGGCTTTTGAACTTCCCGCATTGCCCTATGACTATGAGGCGCTGCAGCCTTACATGTCGAAGGAGACGCTCGAGTACCATCACGACAAGCACCACAAGGCGTATGTCGACAACGGCAACAAGCTCGCGGCCGAAGCCGGGATGGACAAGCTCTCGCTGGAAGAGGTGGTCAAGCAGTCCTTCGGCAAGAACCCCGGTCTCTTCAACAATGCCGGCCAGCACTACAATCACATCCATTTCTGGAAGTGGATGAAGAAGGGCGGCGGCGGCAACAAGCTGCCGGGCGCGCTGCAGAAGGCGGTCGATTCCGATCTCGGCGGCTACGACAAGTTCAAGGCGGATTTCGTCGCCGCTGGCACCACGCAATTTGGCTCGGGCTGGGCCTGGGTCTCGGTGAAAGACGGCAAGCTCGCCATCTCCAAGACGCCGAATGGCGAGAACCCGCTGGTGCACGGCGCCACCCCGATCCTCGGCGTCGACGTGTGGGAGCACTCCTATTACATCGACTACCGCAACGCGCGGCCGAAATATCTCGAAGCGTTCGTCGACAATCTCATCAACTGGGATTACGTGCTCGAATGCTACGAGCGCGCGAAATAGCAATTAGTTGCGCACGATCAGAAGCATCGCGACGGCCGCACTCATCGAGAAATCGGCGAATGCGGCCGTTGCTACTTTTTGCTTCGTATTTGCTGCCTTAGCCCTTCCGGGTATCGCACCAGCGCGAGCCGAGGTAGCCTTTCCGCCCATCAACATCGAAGTTCATTGCGACCAGTTGGTTTCGCAGGTCGTCGATCCGAACCAAAAGAACGCGGATTATGAAGCTTGCTTTGAAGAAGAGCAGGCCCTCAGAGAACGGTTGCGGCCATTCTGGGCTCTCGTGCCCGACGAGATGGCAAAGCAATGCATCTCCGCCTTGTTCTATAAAAACCGCCTGCCAAACTTTGTGAACCTCAATAAGTGCATGTCCGCGTTTATCGGTCAGGCTTGTATCGACAATAGGTTGAGCTGTGTTCTGAACGAACAGTTGGAAGCCAAGATCATCTTTCCTGAGCTTGATATTTCGGCCTACTGCACATTGCTCGTTTCCAAGATGCTGGTCGAGGACGAGAAAAAAGTTGAGTACGATAAGTGCGTAGCTGAAGAGATAGCTATTCAATCCAAGCTGCGAATTTTCTGGCCGCTGATGTCACAAGCGAGAGCGGACGAATGTGCCGCCAGATATTTCGCGAATCCCAACGTCACGAACAATTGGAACCTAGGCAGATGCATGGAGTCTCCAATTGGCTTGGCCTGCGTTGACGGGACGGCGAGCTGCAGCGCCGAAAACTAAGGCACCGCCGATTGATCCCGTACCGCGGCTTCGGCCGGGTTTTTTGTTGAGCGTATCGATCACGAAAAAATCAGAAAGTGTTTGTGGCGGGCAGGGCGGCAGCCGTGGCAAGGCGCTTTTCGGATTCGCATGCAGACCGACGGAGCATTCATGAGAAAAAGCATCGCAGCCCTTTCGATCCTCGCGCTTGCCACGGGCGGCGCGCTCGCCGCGCTGGCCGACCCGATTGCCGAACGGCAGGCGGCAATGAAGCGGATTTCCGGCCACATGCGCGACCTGGCGCCGTTCGCGCGCGGCGAGCAGGCCTATGACGCGGCCGCCGTGATGCAGCGCCTTCAGGCCCTCGATGCCGAGATAAAGGCCTATGATGTGGCTCTGCTCTTTCCGGACGGCAGCGAGAGCGGCGGCGATACGGAGGCCTCGCCAAAAATCTGGGAGGACAAAGCCGGCTACCAGGCCGCCGTCGACAAGTTCGCCGGCGACATCGCGGCGGCGGTGTCCGCCAATCCGCAGGACCTCAATGCCTTCGCGCCCGTCTTCGGCGACGTCGGCGCCAATTGCCGAAGCTGCCATGGGACCTTCCGCGAATAGCCGGAGACCTTCGAGCCTGATGAAAACCCCGGCAATGCCGGGGTTTTTCTTTGGCG
>Ga0335075_10002125_pt1 | contig 32080 bp, 29 predicted proteins | sample Lox_Sample_24_FD_206723 | JGI IMG/M metagenome (GOLD analysis project Ga0335075, IMG submission 206723) | Soil microbial communities from Loxahatchee National Wildlife Refuge, Florida, United States - Lox_Sample_2.4 | ecosystem: Environmental > Terrestrial > Soil > Wetlands | place: USA...
GCGAGGTGCCGATCTGGGCGGCCACGGCTCCCCTGTTCAGTACGGCGGCGACATCGTCGGGCGTGCCGAGTCCGCCGGCTGCGATCAGCGGCACATCGTGGGCGCTGCGGATCCGGGCCAGCAACTCATGCAACGACTCCCTGCCGGGGTCCATGTCCGGAGCGAACGTGCCGCGGTGGCCACCGGCATTCGGGCCCTGGACGACCAGGCCATCCGCACCGGCGGCCAGGGCCACACCGGCCTCGTACGCCGATGTGACAGTGACGAAGAGCAGCATTCCCAGCGCACCGAACCACCGCATGACATCCGGTGACGGGGCACCGAAGGTGAACGACACCATCTCGGGCCGTAGGTCGGCCACCACCTCGAGCTTTTGCTGAAAGCCGTCGTCGTCACCGAATTGGGGATAACCGATTTCGACCCCGTAGTGCTCGGCAAGCTCATCGAGCGCCTCCGCGTAGTAGTCCAGCGCATGGACGTCGGCGACACTGGGTTGCGGCACAAACAGGTTGACGCCGAGCGGGCCGGTGGTCGCGGCGCGGGTGGCTGCGATGTCGTCGGCGAGGTGGTCTGCACTCACGTAGCCGCTGGCCAGAAAGCCGAAGCCGCCGGCGTTCGACACCGCCGCCGCCAGCGCCGGCGTTCCCGGGCCACCCGCCATCGGCGCCCCCACGATTGGCACCTCGAGATCCCAGAACCCCAATACCATCGCGCTACCCTGCTATCGCGCGAAGCTGTTGCGGCAGAGCTCTTTTCGACTGATATGGGCCAAGGACGGCCACGCCGTACGGCCGGCCCAGCAGCCGCCGGGCCGTCTCGTTAACCTCTTCCACGGTGACCTCGTCGAGCTCTTGCAGCGTGTGGTCGATACTTCGATGCTCAGCGTAGTTGAGCTCGCTACGGCCGATGCGGTTCATCCGCGAATTGGAGTCCTCCAGGCCGAGCACCAGGCCGCCGCGCAGCGAACCCTTCGCGATCCGGCACTCCGCTTCGGTGATGCCGTCGCGTAACACCGTCTCGAGCACCTCGGTGGTCACCCGCGCCACTTCGCCGAAACGCTCGGGCAAACATGCCGCGTACACCGACAGCGCACCGCTGTCGGAGAACATGTCCAACGACGAGTAAACCGAGTACGCCAACCCGCGGGACTCGCGAACCTGTTGGAACAGACGCGAACTCAAGCCGCCACCGAGCGCGGTGTTGAGCACCGCGAGCGCCCAGCGGTACCGCCAATGCCGGCCGGGCGTGCGGACCCCCAGACATACGTGAGTCTGCTCGGCATTGCGGTTGGCCAAGATCAACCGCGGGCGACCGGTGATGCGTCCGGTGCCCTTGCGCGGGGGCACCGGGCGCTGACCCCTGATCAGGCGCGACCCGAAGTGCTCGCGGACCAACGCCACGACGTCGTCGTGGTCGACGTTGCCGGCCACGGCCACGACCATTCGCTGGGGTGTATAGCGCCGGATGTGAAACGAATGCAGTTGACCGCGCGTCATCGCCGACACCGATTCCACGCTGCCGATCACCGGACGGCCCACCGGATGATCACCGAACAGCGCCGCCAGGAAAATGTCGCCCAGCGCGTCCTCGGGGTCGTCGTCGCGCATGGCGATCTCCTCGAGCACGACGTCGCGCTCAAGCTCGACATCGTCGGTGGCGCAGCGCCCGTTGAGCACCACGTCGCCGACCAGATCGACGGCCAGCTCCAAATCGCTGTCGAGCACATGCGCGTAGTAGCAGGTGTGCTCCTTGGCGGTGAACGCGTTCAGCTCACCGCCCACAGCGTCCATCGCCTGCGCGATGTCGACAGCGGTGCGCGTCGGGGTGGACTTGAACAGCAGATGCTCCAGGAAGTGCGCGGCGCCGGCCACGCTCGCACCCTCATCGCGCGACCCGACGCCGACCCAAACCCCGACTGACGCGGAGTGCACCGCCGGCAGGTATTCGGTCACGACCCGCAGTCCGCCGGGCAGGGTAGTGCGGCGGAACGCCGAAGACGGCTCGGCGCTGTGCCGACCGCGTCGCAGCGGCTGCGTGCCCGGGCTAACTGCTGGCAGTCGCGGCATCGGCTTCCGTCGGCGCGGTCGCCGAAGCAGTTGGGGCTGCGTCACCGTTGCCGGATTCCACGGCTTCTTCGGCCCCCTCGTCGACGAGCACCAGCGAGATCTTGCCGCGCTTGTCGATGTCGGCGATTTCCACGCGCAACTTGTCGCCGACGTTCACGACGTCCTCGACCTTCGCGATGCGCTTGCCCCGGCCGAGTTTGGAGATGTGCACCAGCCCGTCGCGGCCGGGCAGCAGCGACACAAAAGCGCCGAAGTCGGTGGTCTTGACCACCGTTCCGAGGAATCGTTCGCCGGTCTTGGGCAGCTGCGGGTTCGCGATCGCGTTGATCCGGTCGATCGCGGCCTGCGCCGAAGGTCCGTCGGTGGCACCCACGAACACCGTGCCGTCGTCCTCGATGGAGATCTGGGCACCGGTTTCTTCGGTGATGGCGTTGATGATCTTGCCCTTGGGGCCGATCACCTCGCCGATCTTGTCCACTGGCACCTTGATCGTGGTGACTCGCGGCGCGTACGGGCTCATCTCGTCGGGGGAGTCGATGGCCTCTGCCATCACCTCCAAGATGGTCAGCCGCGCGTCCTTGGCCTGCTCGAGCGCACCGGCCAGCACCTGCGACGGGATCCCGTCGAGCTTGGTGTCCAGCTGCAGCGCGGTGACGAAGTCCTTGGTACCGGCGCACTTGAAGTCCATGTCGCCGAACGCATCCTCAGCACCCAAAATGTCGGTCAGGGTAACAAAACGGCGCTCGGTGCCGCCGCCCTCAACCTCGACGTCGTCAGACACCAGACCCATCGCAATGCCGGCGACCGGCGCCTTCAGCGGCACCCCGGCGTTCAGCAGCGCCAGCGTCGAGGCGCATACCGAGCCCATCGAGGTAGAACCGTTAGAGCCGAGGGCTTCTGAGACCTGACGGATGGCGTACGGGAACTCCTCGACGCTGGGCAGCACCGGGATCAGAGCCCGTTCGGCCAGTGCGCCGTGGCCGATCTCGCGCCGCTTGGGCGAGCCGACCCGACCGGTTTCACCGGTGGAGAACGGCGGGAAGTTGTAGTGGTGCATGTACCGCTTGGACGTCTCCGGCCCCAGCGAGTCGATCTGCTGAGCCATCTTGACCATGTCGAGGGTGGTCACTCCCAGGATCTGGGTCTCGCCCCGCTCGAACAGTGCGCTGCCGTGCGCCCGTGGCACCACCGCGACTTCTGCCGACAGCGCGCGGATGTCGGTGATGCCGCGGCCGTCGATGCGGAAGTGATCGCTCAGGATGCGCTGCCGCACAAGCTTCTTGGTCAGCGCACGGAATGCCGCGCCGACCTCTTTCTCCCGGCCGGCAAAGTTTCCAGCGGTGTCGGCCAGCCGCTCGAGCACCTCGGCCTTGATCTCGTCGGTCCGGGTGTTGCGTTCGCTCTTGCCGGAGATCGTCAGCGCGGCGGACAGTTCGTCGGTGGCCACCGACGACACCGAGTAGTACACGTCGTCGCCGTAGTCGGGGAACAACGGGTAATCGCCTGTCGGCTTGGCGGCTGCGTCAGCCAGCTCCTGCTGGGCGGCGCACAACGCCGCGATGAACGGCTTGGCAGCCTCCAGGCCTTGTGCCACAACGGCTTCGGTCGGCGCTTGAGCGCCGCCCGCGACGAGCTCGATGACGGTATCGGTGGCCTCGGCTTCGACCATCATGATGGCCACGTCGGCGTTGGAGCCTTCGGTACCAGACGAGCCGGACACCACCCGCCCGGCCACCACCATGTCGAACACCGCGCGCTCGATCTGCTCGACCGTCGGGAATGCCACCCAGGTGCCGTCGATCAGCGCCACCCGGACCCCGCCCACCGGGCCGGAGAACGGCAGGCCGCTCAGCTGGGTGGAGGCCGATGCGGCGTTGATGGCAAGCACGTCGTAGAGCTCATTGGGGTCCAGGCTCAGGATCGTCACCACGACCTGGATCTCGTTGCGCAACCCATCGACGAACGACGGGCGCAGCGGCCGGTCGATGAGCCGGCAGGTCAGGATCGCGTCGGTGGACGGCCGGCCCTCGCGGCGGAAGAACGAGCCGGGGATGCGGCCCGCGGCGTACATCCGCTCCTCGACGTCGACGGTCAGCGGGAAGAAGTCGAACTGCTCTTTGGGGCTCTTGCCGACCGAGGTGGCCGACAGCAGCATGTTCTCGTCGTCGAGGTAGGCGACGACGGCGCCGGCGGCTTGCAGAGCCAACCGGCCGGTTTCAAAACGGATGGTGCGGGTGCCGAAGCTCCCGTTGTCGATGACGGCGGTCGCTTCGAACACGCCCTCGTCAATTTCAGCTACAGACATAGGTGTCCGTATGGCCTCTCTGGATTTGTTCAGCTGTTTCGCGTGGTCACGCTAACCCGGAGGTCCTCGGAGAGCCTGGATGCGGCGACGGTCGTCGATCGAAGCCGCCGACCTGCCCCAGTTCGGGGGCCCGGCAGCCACTACCGAAGACCGCGCGATGCAGGTCCCGTTATGACTCGCTGGGACGGTGCACGCGGATCGCGCTCACCGCACCTGCTCGGGCCGATCCGGCCCAGAACGCCCTCACTCTACACGCCTACCTGGCGGTTCCTAGCCGCCCGACGGGTGCCAGGTCGCTCCGCCAGCCTCGAGTGTGCACCCTGGGCGTCGACTGTGCGCTCAGGGCGGAAAAACCGCGGAATCCCCGCCCTCAGCGCACACTCGATTCGCTGGAGGGCTGATTCAGCGACGCAGACCCAGCCGCTCGATCAGCGAGCGGTAGCGCGCCACGTCGATCTGCGCGACGTACTTCAGCAGCCGGCGCCGACGTCCCACCAACAGCAGCAGACCGCGCCGCGAGTGGTGGTCGTGCTTGTGCACCTTGAGGTGCTCGGTTAGGTCGGCGATCCGCCTGGTCAGCAGCGCGACCTGCGCCTCAGGGGATCCGGTGTCAGTCTCATGCAGGCCGTAAGAGCCCAGGATTTCTTTTTTTTGCTCGGCAGTCAGCGCCACAAAATATCTCCATCAATCGGTCCGCGATCCGTTGTTGTCTCGTGCCGACCCGCGTCGCCCGGCACTGCCGGGCTTGCGATCGCCACGAAATCCGGGCTGCGGCCGCCGCGAACTGCAGCACGCGCCGTGACGTCGGGAAGTCTAACAGCGCGCGGCCAGGCGGCTGGAATTCGGCAGGTCAGCCCGCAGAAAGCAGGGCACGAGCCCGGTCGGTGTCGGTGCCCATTGCGGCGACCAGATCCTTGACCGACCCGAACTTCTTCTGCCCGCGGATACGTGCGACGAAGTCCAGCGCCACATGCTGGCCGTACAAGTCGGCGGCGGTGTCGAGCACAAACGCCTCGACGGTGCGGGTGCGTCCGGAGAAGGTCGGATTGGTGCCCACCGAAACCGCCGCCTGGTAGCGCTCGCCCGGCACGACGGTGCCCGTCACCGGCCCGTGCCCCAGAACGGTGAACCAGGCGGCGTAGACGCCGTCAGCCGGGATGGCCGAGTACATCGGCGGTGCCACGTTGGCGGTGGGGAAACCCATCTCGGTGCCGCGTCCGTCCCCGCGCACCACCACGCCCTCGACGCGGTGTGGGCGGCCCAGCGCCTCGGCGGCCGCAACCACGTCCCCGGCGTCGACACAGGACCGGATATAGGTCGATGAGAAGGTTACGGTCTCGGTGTCGTGATGCTCGGAAACCAGCGACATCGATTCCACCGCGAACCCGAACCGCTCGCCGGCACGGCGCAGCGTGTCGACGGTGCCGGCGGCCTTCTTGCCGAAGGTGAAGTTCTCACCGACCACGACTTCCACCACGTGCAGGTTCTCCACCAGCAATTCGTGGATGTAGCGCTCCGGCGTGAGCTTCATGAAGTTGGTGGTGAACGGCATCACCAGAAACACGTCGATGCCGAATTCTTCGGCCAGTTCGGCACGCCGCGTCAGCGTCGTCAACTGGGCGGGGTGACTGCCCGGGAAGACCACTTCCATCGGGTGCGGATCGAACGTCATCAGCACGGTCGGCACTCCCCGCGCGCGAGCCGATTTCACCGCATGCTCGATCAGCTCGGCGTGCCCGCGGTGCAGCCCGTCGAACACTCCGATGGTGAGCACGCATCTGCCCCAGTCCGTGGGTATCTCGCCCTGCCCCCGCCACCGTTGCACGGTCTCAAGCCTACGGCGCCAGGTAGCGCCTGGTCGTGCGAGAGCCCCAGATCAGGTGAGGATTGCTTAAACTTCAGATGTGCGCCCCGACTTCCCTGGCGAGGACCCCAATGGGCTCACTGCGGTCGCCCAGGACTATCTGAAAGTCATCTGGAACGCCCAGGAGTGGTCGTTGGACAAGGTCAGCACCAAGATGCTGGCCGAGAAGATCGGGGTATCGGCCAGCACCGCCTCGGAATCCATCCGCAAACTCGCCGAGCAGGGCCTGGTCAACCATGAGAAGTACGGCGCGGTGACGTTGACCGAGTCGGGGCGTCGGGCGGCGCTGGCCATGGTGCGCCGCCATCGATTGCTGGAAGCCTTCCTGGTCAACGAGCTCGGCTACAGCTGGGACGAAGTCCACGACGAGGCCGAGGTGCTCGAGCACGCGGTGTCCGACCGGCTGGTGGCACGCATCGACGCCAAGCTGGGTTTCCCGCAGCGCGATCCGCACGGCGACCCGATCCCGGGCTCCGATGGGCAAGTGCCCACGCCGCCGGCGCGCCAGCTGTGGTCCTGCGCCGACGGCGACGCCGGCACGGTGGCGCGGATATCCGACAAAGACCCCGAGATGCTGCGTTATTTCGACAGCATCGGCATCAGCCTGGACTCGCGGCTACGGGTCCTGACCCGGCGGGAATTCGCCGGCATGATCTCGGTGGCGGTCGAGTCGGCTGACGGAGCGCCGACCACGGTTGACTTGGGAAGCCCTGCCGCACAGGCTATTTGGATGGTGGCGCAGTAGCCGGATCCACCGCTTTGGTGCGGCGACGGATCATTGGTGATCCTCCAGTTTGGACTTCAGCACCTTGCCGGTCTCGTTGCGAGGTAGCGTTGCGACAAACACGACATCTCTCGGCACCTTGTGTCGCGCCAGATGCGAGCGGATGTAGCCCTTGATGTCCTCGCCGTCCAGGTTGGCCGCCGAATGCTTGACAACGTAGGCGGCGAGCCGCTTTCCGAAGTCGACGTCGTCGACGCCGACCACGGCGGTCTCCACGATATCCGGATGGTCGGCAAGAAGATTCTCGACTTCGAGCGGAAATACGTTCTCGCCGCCGGAAACAATCATGTCGTCATCACGGCCGTCGACGAACCACAGCCCGGTTTCGTCGAAATGCCCGGTGTCGCCGGTGGACAACATCTCATCGACGATTTCCTTGTTCTTGCCGTCGGTGTACCCGGCGAAGCTCAGACCACTCGACACGAACAAGGTGCCCGTCCGCCCGGGTTCGGTGATCCTGCGGCGGTGCTCGTCGTAGCAGGCCAGCCGGCAACCGACGGGCGGGCGGCCGACGGTCCCGGGCGCGGCACGGAGTTCTTGCGGCGTCGCGACGGCGGCAGCCGCCACCTCGGTGGAGCCGTAGAGGTTGTACAGCACGTCGCCGAACGCGTCGGCGGTGCGCCGACACAAGTCAGGAGACAGCGCCGACCCTGCGGCGAAAATTACTTTGAGCGACGAGGTGTCGTGTCGGGCAAGCATTTCCGGGCCCAGATCGAGGATGCGCTGCAGCATCGTCGGGACCAGGACGAGGGCGCCGGAGCGATGCGCAGCGATGGACCGCAGCGTCGGCTCGGGATCGAAACGCCGCGCCAGCACGATACGGTTGCCCAGCGCCAGGCCCAGCGCACACGTCGCCAGCCCGGTGGCATGGAACAGCGGCGCCGCCACGCAATAGCTGCCCTCCCGCGGCCAGGCGACTCGATCCAGCAGCTGCGCCGACTGCAGTGGGTCAATCCGGTTGCGCGGTGCGCCTTTTGGGGTTCCGGTGGTTCCGCTGGTCAACAACACCATGCCGCCCGGCCGCGACGGAGCCGGGAGTACGGAACGCGACTGACCTTCGATCAACCCGAGTTGGTCGCGGCCGCCGATGCGCATCGACTCTTGCGGCAGCGCGCCGAGCAGGTCAGCGAATTCGTCGTCGGCGAGAACACAGCTGACCCGTTCCCTGGCAGAGACATCCGCCAGCTGCGGAGCGGCGAACCCGGTGTTCATCAGCACCACCCGCACACCGATCTTGTTCGCCGCACTCAGCGTGACCATCACGGACCGGTGATTGCGATTCAATACGCCGATTGTCTCGCCGGTCCGAATTCCGTTGGCCTGCAATCCACGCGCCAATGCGTTGGACGTCTCGTCGAGCTGCCGGAAGCTGATCGTGCCATCTTCGTCGGTAATGGCCGGCGCCGCACCGTAACGGGCCGCGGTGTAGGCGGTGAGCCCGCCGAACGCGCCGTAGCGGCGCATAGCCCAAAACGCGCGTAGTGCGTGGTCGGGGCGCGCTAGGTCGACCATCCCACGGCGGACCAACACTGCGGCCGCGCCGAGCCGATCCTGCGCCTTGGTGAGCATCGGCAGCGAAGTGTTCACGACGCGGTATCGGCTTCGGTAACCACGTTGCGCAGAAACAACCCGGCCGTTTGCAGACTGGTCAGGCCGTGGTCCCGCGGCCAGAGCCAGTAGCCGTGCATCAGACCCGGCCAGACGTGTTCTTCACAGTGACCACCCGACGCGAGCACTTGTACGGCGAACGCCTCGGCGTCGGCGCGCATGACTTCCCTGGTGCCGAAATGCATCTGGATGGGCGGCAGACCGGACAGATCGGCATTCAGCAGACACAGCCGCGGGTCCTCGGCATCATGGGCGCCCACATACAGCGCGACAGCGCGTGCGGCGGCCCGCGGATCGAGCGGCTGCCGGCGGATACGCGCGTCAGCGATGCAGGCCCGGTATGCCGGATCGATCAGCGGACCGAACAGGGCGAGCGCGGCCGGAGCGGGCAGCCCCTCGTCGCGCAGCCGCAAGGCAAGCGCGACCGCGAGGTGCCCACCGGCCGAATCGCCGGCGATGACGAGCTTCGCCGGATCATGTCCCTGCGCAAGGAGCCAGCGGTATGCGTCGAACGCGTCGTCCTCGGCTGCTGGAAAAGGATGTTCGGGCGCCAGCCGATAATCGATGGCGAAAGTTGGCATCCCGGAGTATTTGGACAGGTGCGAGGCGAACCCACGATGGGTGCGCGACGAACAGATCAGATAGCCGCTGCCATGCAGTACCAGGACCGCCCCGACGCCGTCGTCCGCCTCCGGGGCCCACACCCACTCGCCGCGCACCGGCGTCGCGACCGGTTTGACCCGAATACCGGGAACCACCGGAGTGGTGCGGGCAATCAGGTAGTCGGCTGCCGGCCGCACCCCGGCGAACAGCCACTGCTGTGACAGCAACACGTTGACCATGATGTTGAAGGTCAGCCGAGAGATCGGAACGTAGGTCAGCCGGTCAAATGCGGCGACCGAGCTGCGCCGCAGCAATTTTGCCGTCGCCCGGGCGCTCATCCGTTGAGCAGACCCTTGGCGATGTGGGTTACCTGGACCTCGTTGCTGCCGGCGTAGATCATCAACGACTTGGCGTCCCGGGCCAGCTGCTCGACCCGGTACTCGGCCATGTAACCGTTGCCGCCGAAGAGCTGAACGGCCTCCATCGCGACATCGGTCGCGGCCTCGGACGAGTACAGCTTGATCGCCGACGCTTCGGCCAGCGAGGGCACCTGGCGGGCCTGTATCTTCTCCAGCGTTTGAAACACCATGTTCTGCACGTTAATCCGGGCGACTTCCATCTTGGCCAGCTTTAGCTGGATCAGTTGGAATTGACCGATGTTCTGGCCCCACAGCGTGCGGGTTTTGGCGTAGTCGACGCAGAGCCGGTGGCATTCGTTGATGATTCCCAACGCCATCAGCGCGACGCCGAGGCGTTCGGCGGCGAAGTTCGCCCGTGCGCTCATCCGGCCGTCCCCACTGCTGTGCTGCTCGGTCTCGCCGAGCAGCCGGTCGGGTGTGAGCCGGATATTGTCGAAGAACAATTCACCGGTCGGCGAGGACATCATGCCCATCTTCTTGAACGGCTTGCCCTGCGTCAGCCCGGGCATGCCGGAATCGAGCACGAACGGCAACACCGGTCGGCTGCGCTTGTCGGCGGATCCGTCATCGAGCTTTGCGTAGACAAGCAGGACGTCGGCGAACGGGCCGTTGGTGATGAACGTCTTCTGTCCGTTCAGGATGTAATCCACGCCGTCACGCTTGACATATGTCTTCATCCCGCCGAAGGCGTCAGACCCGGAGTCGGGCTCGGTGATCGCCCACGCCGCAATCTTTTCCAGAGTCATCAGTTCCGGCAGCCAGCGCTCCTTTTGGGCGAGCGTGCCGCGACTCATGATCGTCGCCGCGCCGAGGCCGAGGCTGACGCCGACGGTGCTGAGCAATCCGAGGCTCACGCCGGCGATTTCGGACACCAACACGGCGGCCATCGACGCCTGGGCGCCCAGTCCACCAAGCCCGCCGGACGATCGCTTCTCGGTCTCCTCGCGGCCCGCCCGCTCCCTGTCCAGCATCGTTTTGACCGCTTCGGCGGCCAGCACGTCCAAACCGAATTCGCTGAACAGCTTGCGCGCAATCGGATACGGCGCAAGCTCGCCGGTTTCCAACGCGTCGAGGTGCGGGCGTATCTCTTTGTCGATGAACTCGCGCACCGAATCCCGCACGATCAGGTCGGTGTCAGACCATTCGAACATCATCTGCACCTGAACGGCAGCCGGGCAGCGATGTCATCGATCTGCCACGCACCGTCGGTCTCGATGGTCTCGACGTCGTGCCAGCCGGCCAGCGCCGAAATCGCCCCGCCCTGAACCGCATACACCTTGCCGGTGATCGGGCACTTGTCCGTCGCGAGGTAGGCCACCAGCGGGGAGATGTTGGCCGGACTGAACAGGTCGAGTTCGCCCTCATCTGGTTCGGCCATCAGCGAGCCCATGCCGGGGGTGGCCAGTGTGAGCCGAGTGCGCGCGATCGGTGCGATCGCGTTCACCCGAACGCCGTAACGCTCCAGTTCCTCGGCGGCGATCAGCGTCAAGGCCGCGATTCCCGCTTTGGCCGAACCGTAGTTGGCCTGACCCGCATTCGGCAGCGTCACCCCCGAGCCGGACGCGGTGTTGATCACCGCGGCGTCGGGTTGATCGCCGGCCTTCGACTGCGCCTTCCAGTAGGCGGCGGCGTGCCGCAGCATCGCGAAGTGCCCCTTCAAGTGCACGGCGATGACCGCGTCCCAGTGCGATTCCTCCATGCCCGCGATGAACGAATCCCGAAGGATTCCCGCGTTGTTGACCAGCACGTCGAGTCGACCGAACTCGGCGATGGCCTGCAGCACCACGCTTTCCGCGCCGCTCCAGGTGGCGATGTTCTCGGTGCTGGCGACGGCGGTGCCACCGGCGGCGATGATCTCATCCACCACCTCGTGTGCCGGGCCGCTGTCGGCGCCGTTGCCGGCGTTGTCGCCGCCGAGGTCGTTGACGACGACCTTGGCCCCTTCCCGGGCGAACAGTAGGGCGTGTTCACGCCCGATGCCCCGGCCCGCGCCGGTGATCACCGCAACGCGGCCTTCTAGCGCACCCATTGATGGGTCTCCTATCTGTCGCTGATCTCGGCCAAGCCGTCGGTGATGACGAAATCGTCGCCACGCGCGGTCTCAAATGCGTAGCTGGTGGTTCCGTTAGCGCTGCTGACTTTCCAGATCCTGGTTTCCAAGTCGTCGCCGGGAAGCACGGGTTTGGCGAATCGGACCGCGAATCGCTTGAGCCGATTGACATCCGAGCCGGCGAGCTCGGTGAGCACTGCCCACGACGCGAACGCCATGGTGCACAGCCCGTGCGCAATGATGCCCGGCAGCCCCGCGGATCTGGCGACCTCTTCGTCGAGATGGATCGGCATCGGATCGCCCGCCGCCGGGGAATAGCGGAATGTTTGGTCGGTGTCGATGTGCTGCACGACCTTCGCCACCGGCGCCTTGTCGCGCAGCTTCTCGTCGAACTTGTGGTCAGGGCTCAGGTCGCCGACCGTTTTACCGGCGGACAGGCCCCGCACGAATGTAGTCACATACTGTTCGTTGACCAGTTCACCGTCTTGGGTGCGGCATTCCAGCACGATCGCGGCGCGGGTGCCCTTCTCCAGCCCCTGGTATCCGATCATCTTGCCGCGCGACACGAGTTTGTCTCCCGGGCGGATCGAGCGGTGGAAGCGGAAGTCCTGTTCGCCGTGGACGACTCGGGGGATCGCCTCGATCGGCATCACCTCGACGGCCGGCATGAGCAGCGCCTCGAAAACCGGGACGATCGCGAACACCGGTGGTGCGATGTCCCCGCTGCGGTGTGCCCCGATCGGGTCGTTGGTGGCCGCCGCGTATTCCGCCAACCGCTCCCGGGTGACCTCGAACCGCTCGTCGTCGGTCCAACGGTTCAGCCCGGTGTCGTCGAACTCCAGTGTCTCAGTCATGAGGCCGAGCCTGAGGCCAACGCGTCGAGCTGATCCAGCGTCTTGTCGAGTTGCTTGATGCCGTCCTTTTCCACCGCCTTGCCCAACGCACCTTTGATCAGCGCTCCCTCGAAGTCACCGAAAACGGTGAAATTGGAGCCTCCTTCGGTCGGGCCGATGGTGAAGGTGAACTGCGCCTTGACGCCGGCCATGCCGGTGCCCGACAGCACCAGGCTGCGCGGTGCGTCGACCGAGTCGATCGTCCACTCGATTTTGTTGGCCATCCCGAGCATGACGATCTTGGCGGTCAGCTTGTCCCCCTCGCTGAGTGTGGCAGGTGGCTCCGCCAACCACTTTTCGTGGACGGTGAACCACTTGTCCCAGTTGGCGAGGTCGCTGACAGTCCCCCACAGCGCCTCCGGGCTGGCGGACAGTTCTCGGGTGGCTTCGATGTGTCCCACGATGATCCTCCAAGGTTCTTTTCTAAATCGGTGCTTTCTAGTTAGCGTTCGGCCCGCTGGTATGCGGTGACGACGGCAGCACCGCCGAGTCCGATGTTGTGCTGGAGTGCCGCGGTCACGTTGTCGACTTGGCGCTTGTCGGCCAGGCCACGCAGCTGCCAGTTCAGCTCGGCGCATTGCGCCAGGCCGGTGGCGCCCAGCGGGTGTCCCTTGGAGATCAGCCCGCCGGACGGGTTGACCACCCAGCGACCGCCGTAGGTGGTGTCGCCGTTGTCGATCAGCTTGGCCGCCTCGCCTTCGCCGCACAGCCCCAACGCCTCGTAGAGCAGCAGCTCGTTGGCCGAGAAGCAGTCATGCAACTCGATGACCTGGAACTCCTCGGGCCCTAAACCGGACTGGTGGTAAACCCGTTGGGCAGCCTGCACATTCATGTCATAGCCGATCAACCCCTTGCAGGTGCCGTCGAAGCTGCTGGCGAAGTCGGTGGTCATGGCCTGGCCGACGATCTCCACCGCTTGCCCGGCCAGGCCGTGCTTGTCGACGAATGTCTCGGAGGCCAGGATCGCCGCGCCCGATCCGTCAGACGTCGGCGAACACTGCAGCTTGGTCAGCGGGTCGTAGATCATCCGCGACGCCAGGATGTCGTCGAGCGTGTAGGCCTCCTGGAATTGCGCGTACGGGTTGTTCACCGAATGCTTGTGGTTCTTGTAACCGATCTTGGCGAAATGCTCTGCGGTGGTGCCGTACTGCTTCATGTGTTCGCGACCGGCGGCCCCGAACATCCACGGTGCCGGGGGAAACAGCACCTCGGAGATCTCGGCCATCGCCATGATGTGCTTGTCCATCGGCTGGGTGCGGTCTTCGTAGGTCGATGCCAGCGAACCGGGTTTCATCTTCTCGAAGCCCAGGGCGATCGTGCAGTCGGCGAGTCCACCGCGAATCGCCTGGGCGGCAAGGTACAACGCGGTCGACCCGGTCGAGCAGTTGTTGTTGACGTTGACGATCGGGATCCCGGTCATCCCCAGTTCGTAGAGGGCCCGCTGCCCCGATGTCGACTCGCCGTAGACATACCCGACGTAGCCCTGCTCGACCGCGGTGTAGTCGATGCCGGCGTCCTCGAGTGCCGTGGTGCCGGACTCGCGGGCCATGTCGGGGTAGTCCCAGCCCTCCCGACGGCCCGGCTTCTCGAACTTCGTCATCCCGACTCCGACGACGTAGACCTTGTTTGACATCGCACTCACTCCATCCGAGATTCAGACAGCGGCCAATCGCTTCGCGTAGTAACATACACGACTGAACGTATCTTTGCTAATCCGCTGTCGAGGTGAATTCGGCCTCGCCGCCACTGCGATCCCGCTATGCCTGGGCGGGCAACACGTCGGCGAGCAGTACCCGCAGGTGCTCGCAGGCCCGGTCCCAGCGACGGCGCGCACGCTCGGCGTCCTGGTCGACGAAACTCGCGACCAGAATCCCCCGCAATGCGTCCATCGCCGTGTAAACGACGTTGCGAATATCTCGTTGCGCGGTGTGGTCGGGCACCAGCTGTGAGATTGCGGCAATCAGTGTGCTGTTGACCACCGGCTCCACCCGCTCGATCTGCCGCGCCAACACGGAGTCTGTCCGTGCTGCCACCCAAAGTTCAAGGGTAGCAACAAACATCGGTCCTTGGTGCGCCTCCCACAAATAGTCCAGCACCGTGGCCACCGGGTCGGGGCTGGCCTGCACGCGGCCCAGTTCGCGGATCGCGCCCTGGGCTCGCTGTTGGGCGAGATGCTCGATGGCCGCGACCACCAGATCTTCCTTCGACCGGAAGTGATGAATCTGCGCGCCGCGGGTGACGCCGGCCAACTCAGCTACTCGCGGCGTGGTGGTGCCCGCATAGCCATACGTCACCAGACACTCGATGGTGGCATCCAGCAGCCGCGTCCGCATGGCAGCAGTGCGCTCTGCCTGCGTTCGCCTAACGCGCTGTCCGCTGACTTCCCCGACTTGCGCCGCCATGCCGATCGCACCCATCTTTCGGAGCAGATACATTCCGTTAAGAACGTAATACTACCCCATCGGTTGCGCAATGCCTCCGCTCAGCTGACGGCTTGCTTGTCTCGCTCCATGATGTAGCTGTGGTCGTCGGGCGCGTTGAGCAGCCGCAAGTAGTCCCGAGGTAGATACGGCCACAGTTCAGGCGATCCGTCGGGTCCCTGGTACCAGCTGCTGCAACCGGTCGTCCACACCGTGCCCGGCAAACCACGCCGAATGTGTTCCAAGTAGGCGTCGATGGCAGCGGCGCTGGGTCGTAGTGTGTCGTACTCCCCTGCAGCCCATCGTCTTATCCACCTGAGTACGTAGGCCGCCTGCGCTTCGGCGACCTGCACCAGTGAGAAATTCCCGATCGGGGAATGCGGACCAAGCAGCATGAACAGGTTCGGCATGCCTTGGACGGCAACGCTCTTATGGGCGCGGGGACCCGCTGACCACACGTCGTCGAGCGTCTGGCCGTCGTGGGTACGGACCGTCGCGGGGCGGACATAGTCGTGTGCGTTGAAACCCGTTGCCATCACGACGATGTCGGCCTCGTGCAGACGGCCATCCGCGGTCCGGATGCCGCGCTCTTCGAACCGGTCAATTGCCGTCGTCTCCACGGTCACGTCGGATCGCTGCACCTGGCGGTAGAAATCCGGGTGGATGATCAACCGCTTGCACCCTGGCCGGTAGTCGGGAGTGAGCTTGGCGCGCAAGACCGGATCGGCGACCGAGGCAAGATTGCGTTCGCATCCCCTGTTGACCAAGTGTCGGCGCAATCCGGGCCGCGTGAGGAAGACGCTGAAAATCTTGAACGATTCATCTTCCGCGCCTCGCAGCACCCTGCTGAGCAATCGGCTTCGGCTCAGCAACGCGCGAGCGGCTGGCGGTATCGACGGGTTGGGCAACCGGGCTACCCATTGCGGGGTGCGCTGGAAGAGCGTGGCGTGGGCGGCAACCCCGGCCACCGCGGATATCAGCTGGACGCCGGTGGATCCGTTGCCGATGACAGCAATCCGCTTGCCGGACACGTCGATGTCATCGCTCCACCGTGCCGAATGGACCAGCCGGCCGGCGAAGTCGTTCATGCCCGCGAAGGCCGGCGTGCGGGGCCGGTGCAGGAAGCCGGTGGCGAGGATGACGAAGTCGGCGTCGAGGGTTTCGCCGTCACGGGTGGTGAGCCGCCAGTGCGGCCCGGTGTGGTGGGCGTCGACAACCTCGGTGCGGTAGCGGATCATTCGTTCGATGTCCTGCCGGCGTGCCGATTGCTCGAAGTAGTTCTGGATCTCGGGACCGGGCGAAAAGAACCGGCTCCATGACGGATTCAAGTCGAATGAGTACTGATACAGATGCGATGGCACGTCGCAGGTCAGTCCCGGGTAGCGGTTGTCCCGCCAAGTCCCGCCGGCGCGGTCGGCCTTCTCCAGCACGGTGATGTCGCGAAATCCCGCGCGGTCGAGCAGGATCGCCTGACAGAGCCCGGACATCCCGGCGCCGACAATGACGATCCGCGGCTGGCGGCGCATCAGCTGAGCGCCCGGGTGCGCGGCGTGAGCGCTACCCGCATCCGGGCCAGACCGCGCAGCGAGCTGTTCGTCGTCCACTCCGGCGTGCCGATGATGTCGATGCGCTGCACGCGTTCGACGAGTTCGCGCAGCACCGCCCTGCTTTCCATCCGCGCCAGACTCGCACCCAGGCACAGGTGGATACCCGAACCGAACGCCACATGAGACGGATTACGCGCGGCGACGAACGTGTCCGGATTGTCGAACTGCCGCGGGTCACGGTTGGCCGCACCCCACAGCAGCGCCACCCGCGCGCCGGCCGGAATGGTCGCCTCGCCCACCCGGTAAGCGGTCTTCGCCGTGCGGTAGAAACCCTGAATCGGCGACGAGAAGCGCAGCTGTTCCTCAATGGCGCTGCCCACCAACCCGTCTGGGTCCTGCCGGATCAGCTCGAACTGATCGGGATTCTCCGACAACGTCAAAAGCATGGTGCTCAGCAGGTTGGTGGTGGTCTCGTTGCCGGCCAGCAGTAGCAGCAGCGCAAAGTAAAACAGTTCGTCGCGGCTGATCTCGCCGTTACCGGCGGTGGCCACCAAACGGCCCAACAGGGTGTCGCCACCCAACAGCTCGCCGCTTTCGATGCGATTGCAGATGTAGGAATGCAGGTGGCGCACCCCGTTGAGAGTGGGCACCATCTGCCACAACCCTTTTGGAGTCAGTTGGATGTTGGCCACTCGGACGGCCTCGTTGGACCAATAGCGGAAAAACGCCTCGTCCTTGGGCGGAACGCCGAGGATGTGGGCGATCAGCCGCATCGGCATCGGCACCGCCAGCCGTTGCACGACATCTGAACCCGGGTTGGCCAGCAGCTCGGAAACGAGTTCGTGCGTCAGCCGGTCCACCGTCTGCTGCCAACTGGCGAGCGCTCCACGGGAGAACGCCGGCTGCACCTTGCGCCGTAGCTCGGTGTGCCGCGGTGGATCCAGATTGAGCAGCACCGGAATTTCGGCGCGGGACCGCGTCACGCCTTCGGCGTTGGAAAGTATCGCATCGTTGCGGGCCGCGGCGCGCACGTCGTCGTAGCGGCTGAGGATGAAGATGTTGCGCTTGCGGTTGTATCGGACCCGCGAGCCGGCCAGCAGCTCGGCATATCCGGGGTACGGGTTGGCGGCGGTGATCGGATCGAACGGGTCAAATGACGTGTCCTGGACGCCCGGATACTCGCGGCGCTTGAGCATTGCGCCCAGATCGGTGGTGATGTTGGTGTAGAGACCTTCCGCGACCGGCCGCGCCATCGAAGTTGCCAATCGGAGGTCGTACTTGAGGGTCACGGTTCCTCCATCCGTCGGCCGGATCCGATCAACCGATGCAAGCACGACCGTAACAATTATTTCTGTAACAGACAATGGGGTTAAGATCAGCATCCTATGGAGATGACGATCGACCAGCTTGCCCAGCGCGTTTCCATGTCCTCGCGCAACATCCGGGAGTGGCAACGCCAGGGCTTGCTGCCCCCGCCCACCCGCCGCGGACGCATCGGCATCTACTCCGATGAACATGTCGCGCGGATCAGGCGGGTGCAGCAGCTGCACTCCGAAGGATTCCCGCTCGACCTGATCCGGCGCATGATCGACACCGGCATCGGCAAAGAGAGCGACATCCGGCATTTAGCGGCCGAAGTGCTCGCCCCGTTCAGCATGGCCGGCCCCACCACGGTCAGCCGGGCGGAGCTCGACAACCGACTCGGCGCCGACGCCGCGGCGCAGCTGGCCAAGCTCGGCCTGATCGCCGACGCCGACGGCGACCCGGTATCGGTGCGCGACGCCGAGGCGCTGGATCTCATCGAAGGCCTCACCGGCATGGGCGTTTCGCTGGAGCGGATGGTTGCGACGTTGGTCGACGTCCGCGGTCACCAACGCTCGATCGCGGACGTGATCCTGCGCACCTATGCCGAGGATGTCTGGGAACCGTTTGTGTCGTCGACGTTCGCTGCGCCCGAATGGGATTCGCTTGCCGACCATGCGGGGCGAGGCCGGCGACTGATGAGCGCTCTGCTGACTCATCTGCAGCACGCCGCATTCGACGACGCCGCGGCATCGGTGATGCTGAGCGAAATTGGTGAGGCCGAGCGGGCGCTGGACCGTATCAAGCCGACCCATGAACAGCCCTGACGCCGCGATGGGATTACAGGGTGGCCGGCCGGATGACGACGACTGACTTGGTTGTCGGGCCGTCGTCGCGCAGCAACGCGATCACCCGGCCGTCGGGGTCCTGCGCGGCGTAGACGCCGTCGATGCCGGCCGGCGTCAGCGCGCGGCCGTTGGCGGCCGCGTCGGCCTCCTCGGCGGTCAGGTTGCGGCGCGGAAACATCTGCAGGCACGCCTGGTCGAGGGTGAAGCTCAGCTGTGGTCGCTCGGCCAGCTCGTCCAGCGTGTGCGCCTGGTCCAGAGTGAACCGGCCGACCCGGGTGCGCCGCAGCGCGGTCAGGTGACCGCCGACCGCCAGCGCGTCGCCGAGATCGCGGGCCAGGGCACGGACGTAGGTCCCGGACCAACAGTCGACTTCGACGTCGAGATCGATCAGGCGATCGTGGCGACGGGCCGCGAGGATTTCGAACCGGTCGATGTGCACGGGGCGGGCGGGTATCTCGACCCTGTGGCCCTCGCGAACCAGGCGGTAGGCCCGCTGTCCACCGACCTTGATCGCGCTGACCGCCGACGGGACCTGCATGATGTCACCGCGCAACCCGGCGATCGCGGTGGCGATCCTCGCGTTGGTCAGTTGTTCTGCCGAAACCTCGTGCAGTAGTTCACCTTCGGCGTCGTCGGTGGAGGTCGTCTGGCCCAGTCGGATGGTGGCCGCATACGACTTCGAGGCGCCGGCCAGCAGGCCAAGAATCTTGGTGGCGCGCTCGATCCCGACCACCAGCACGCCGGTGGCCATCGGATCCAGCGTGCCCGCATGGCCGACCCGGCGGGTGCCGAAGATGCGCCGGCAGCGCCCGACCACGTCGTGGCTCGTCATTCCGGCCGACTTGTCGATGACGACCAGCCCGGCGTTCATAGCGTGATCGCCGTCAGCACCAAGTCCTGTTCCACCGACCATCTTCCGGCCAGCGATGTCAGCGGCGGACCCGACAACGTGGCGCCGTCGATCAATATCACCGACTCGAAGGTGCCCCCGGCGCCCGACTCGTCGATGCCGAACGTGATGTGGGCGTCTTCGAAGCCAAGCCAACGCTTGGTCAGCGGAAACCACGCTTTATACGTTGCTTCCTTGGCGCAGAACAGAATTCGATCCCAATGCACACCCGCCGGCAGCACGGACATCTCGATGCGCTCTTCGGGCAGGCTGATCGCGTCGAGCACACCGTCCGGCAACACGTCGTGCGGCTCGGCGTCGACACCCACTGAGCGCACCGCGGCGTCACGGCCGACGACCGCACCACGATAGCCCGCGCAATGGGTGAGGCTACCCACCACACCGTCGGGCCAGCATGGTTCGCCCTTGTCTCCCTTGAGGATTGGTACCGGCGCGAACCCGAGTTCGCCCAACGCCAGACGGGCGCAGTAGCGCACGGTGATGAATTCGTTGCGCCGCTTTTCAACCGACCGCGCGATCAACGGCTCCTCTTCGGGCAGCGGCGCCAGCCCGGGCGGGTCGAAGTACAGCTCGGCAGATGCCAAGTTGTCCCCCGCGCTAGGCAGCACTGACGACATCAGTTTGCTCAGCGTCATCGTGATTGCCGCTGGCGCAGTCGCGCTCGGAACTGCTGCGCCTGCGCCCGCATCTCCGGGGTGATGACGAAATGACCGCCGAAGTCGTTGAGATAGCCGGGCGCGTATTGCGGATCGGGCAGCACTTGGCGAAGCCAACTGAACGGTTTGCGTCGCCGCCACTCCCGCGGATATCCCACCGAGACCTCTTCGAAACGGACCCCGTCATACCAGGTGGTGCGGGGGATGTGCAGATGGCCGTAGACCGAACAGATCGCGTTGTAGCGGGTGTGCCAGTCGGCGGTCTCGGTGGTTCCGCACCACAGCGAAAATTCCGGGTAGAACAGTGAATGGCAGGGGTCACGCACCATCGGGAAGTGGTTGACCAGCACCGTCGGCGTCATCCAGTCGAGGTCTTCGAGCCGCTTGCGGGTGGCGACCAGGCGATCACGGCACCACGCGTCGCGGGTGGCGTAGGGCTCAGGTGACAGCAGGAACTCGTCGGTGGCGACGACGTTGCGTTCTCGCGCTATCGCGAGCCCCTCGGCTTTGGTGGTCGCACCCTCGGGCAAGAACGTGTAGTCGTAGAGCAGAAACAGCGGCACGATCGTGGCCGGTCCGCCCCGCTCGGTCCACACCGGAAACGGGTGCTCCGGGGTTACCACGCCCAACTCATCGCACATGTTGACCAGGTAGTCGTAGCGGGCGCGCCCGAAGATCTGCTTGGGGTCCTTGTTGGTGGTCCACAGCTCGTGGTTGCCGGGCACCCAGATCACTTTGGCGAACCGTCGCCGCAGCAGATCCAGCGACCAGCGGATCTCGTCGGTGCGCTCGGCGACGTCGCCGGCAACGATCAGCCAGTCGTCCGGCGACGACGGGTACAGCGATTCGGTGACCGGCTTGTTGCCCAGATGGCCGGTGTGCAAGTCGGACACCGCCCACAGCGTCGGCTGCCGCGCGGTCGCCCGGTCCTGAGTTGCCACGACTAACCAGCCTAATGGCCCGCCGGCGAATGCTGCGCGGGCGTACTAGAACAGGTTCTCGTTTTCCCTGTGATCGCGCGGGCCGGGCTTGTAAACTCCCGGTGGTCGAGCGAGACCATCAGGCGAAGTCGAGGGGGTGTCATGGTCGCCAGGCTGCGGTTGATCGCGGCGCTCGGTGCCCTGGTCACGGCGCTGGTGGTGGTGTGGCAGAGTGCACCGCCCGCCGGCGTCGGCACCCCGAATGTGCAACTGCGGTCCACCGCGGCACCGATGGATCCGCCCACGACGATGAAGAGCCCGATCGTGGCGACCACCGACCCCAGCCCGTTCAACCCGTGCCAGGACATCCCGTTCGACGTCGTGCAGCGGTTGGGCCTGGCCTTCACCCCGCCGGAGGCGCAGGAAGGGCTGCGTTGCCAATACGACGCGGGCAACTACCAGCTGGCCGTCGAACCGATCATCTGGCGCAACTATGACCAGTCGCTGCCGGCCGACGCCGTCGAGACCACGGTCAACGGCCACCGCGCCGCACAGTGGTGGAACCTCAAACCCACCTACCACAACAGCTACTGGTATTTCTCCTGCATGGTTGCCTTCAAAACCAGCTACGGGGTCATCCAGCAGTCGCTGTTCTACTCGACGGTCTACTCCACACCCGAGGTCGACTGCCCGTCTACCAACCTCCAGCGCGCCAACGAGCTTTCGCCGTACTACAAGTTCTGAACCCGCGTCCCCCCGAGCGGCATAACCTGATCTCGTGACGCCTCGATCCGCCACGTCCGACCGGCTTCCGGAGTCGGCCCTGCACTCCTTGTCCAGACGATTCGCTGGCGGCGCCCTCGGCCGGACGTTGCGCCTGCCGCCGACCACCGGTTATCGGGTCAGCCGCGTCGCGGTCCCGATGCGCGACGGCGTCGAGCTGGTAGCCGACCATTACGAGCCGGCCGGCGAACCCATCGGCACTTTGTTGTTGCGCGGACCGTATGGCCGCGGGTTTCCGTTCTCGCTGATGTTCGGCGCGCTGTACGCCGCCCGCGGCTACCGGGTGCTGCTGCAGAGCGTGCGCGGAACCTTCGGCTCAGGCGGGACTTTCCAACCGATGGCCCACGAGGAAGCCGACGGCGCCGACACGGTCGCCTGGCTGCGGCAGCAGCCATGGTTCACCGGTCGGTTCGCCACCATCGGGATCTCCTACCTGGGGTTCACCCAATGGGCGCTGCTGAAGGATCCGCCGCCCGAGTTGGCCGCGGCCGTCATCACCGCCGGGCCGCACGACTTCAGCGCGTCGGCCTGGGGCACCGGCTCGTTCACGGTCAACGACTTCCTCGGCTGGAGCTATCTGGTGGCTCATCAAGAGGATCCCGGACTCATCCGCGCCGGCATCCGCCAGCTGCGAGCGCAGAAGAGCGTGATACGCGCCGCCGGAGAGTTGCCGTTGGGTGCGGCCGGCCGGGAGTTGCTGGGCACCGGCGCACCGTGGTGGGAGTCGTGGCTGGACCATCCCGATGACAACGCGCCGTTCTGGGAGGGGATGCGATTCGGCGCCGCGCTCGACCGGGTGCAGGTCCCGGTGCTGCTGATCGGCGGCTGGCAAGACCTCTTCCTGCAACAGACGCTGCAGCAGTATGCGCAGCTCCGGGATCGAGGCGTCGACGTGGCGCTGACCGTGGGGCCGTGGACACACGCCCAGTTGCTCGTCCAAGGCCTGCGCACCATCGCCCAGGAGACGCACGACTGGCTGGCCACCCACCTCGGCGATCGCCCGGCCACATCGCGACGGGGCAGAGTTCGCTTCTTCGTCGCCGGTGAGGGCTGGCGCGAGGCCGCCGACTGGCCGCCGCCGGCCGCCGACCACCCCCTGTATCCGCAGCCCGGCGGCGGGCTGGCCGACACACCACCGTCGTCGGTGTCCTCGATCAGCTTTCGCTACGACCCGGCCAATCCGACGCCGACCATCGGAGGTCGACTGCTGTCGCCGGACGGCGGATACCGGGACGACACCGCGTTGACCGCCCGCAGCGACGTGCTCAGCTTCACCACCGACGTGCTCGACGACGATTTGTGCGTCGAGGGCAATCCGGTCGCCGAATTGGCGCATACCTCCGACAACCCCCATGTCGATGTGTTTGTCCGGATCAGCGAGGTCGACGCCAAGGGCCGCTCGAGAAATGTCAGCGACGGCTATCGGCGGCTGACAAGCCCAACCGACACCGTCAGGATCGAGCTGGACGCGATCGCGCACCGATTCCGGGCCGGATCACGCATCCGCGTGCTGATCGCCGGCGGCAGCCATCCTCGCTACACCCGTAACCTCGGGACCGGTGAGCCGACCGCCACCGGCAGCCGACTCCAGCCCTCGACCCATGAGTTGCAGTTCGGCGCCTCCCGGGTGGTGCTTCCGGTCCCGATCGCATAGCCCATGGACATTTTCGATGAATGGCGAAGCGGCGCAACAGAAATCCATTGGCGGTCAACAACCGCCGCCAACAACGAAGCGGAAGTCACCGTCTTCACCCGGCGCTGCGGCACAGCCGGCGCACCGGCTTTGGTGTGCGTGCACGGGTTCCCGACGGCAAGCATTGACTACTTCGCGCTGACCCGCGAGCTGGGCGAGGAGTTCGACATCTTCCTGCTGGACTTTCCCGGCTACGGACTCTCGGATAAGCCGCCCGCTCCGTATGTGTATTCGCTTTACGACGACGCGCGGCTGCTGATCCACGCGATCACCGACGTCTGGCAGCTCGAGCGGTACACCATGCTGACCCACGACCGTGGCACCAGCGTTGGCATGATCGCGCTGTCCATGTTCGCCGCGGAGGATGACGAGAACACGCCCACCGAAGTCATCTTGACAAATGCCAACATCTATCTCCCATTGGCCAATCTCACCGCGTTCCAGACCGCGCTTCTCGACCCGGCAACGGCACGGCGCACAGCGCAGGCAACGACGCCGGACATGCTTGCCGCCGGCATGGGAGCGACCACGTTCATGCCGCGCCGGACGCCCGCCGACCCCGAGATCAGGGCCCTGACCAAGTGTTTCGCGCACAACGACGGGATCGGGGTGCTGCCGGACACGATTCAATACCTGCATGAGCGTGCTGCAGACGAAACCAATTGGCTCACAGCGCTTTCCACGAGCAGCATCAACACCAGCCTGGTTTGGGGCCTGCACGACAACGTCTCCCCCGTCCGGGTCGCCAGCTTCGTGTGGCAACAATTCCTCAAGGACAAGCCGGGACGGAACCGTTACTGGATTCTGCCGACCGCCGACCACTATCTGCAATGCGATGCGCCGGCGCAACTGGCGCGGCTGGTGCGACTCACCGCAGCCGGCCAGCCGACTGCGCTGTGCACGCTCGGGGACCGGCCGGACGGCGCGGTACTGGTGGACCAAACGTCAACCGACGGCGGCGCGGACGCGGGCGGCGACGTGCCGTAGTGACGCTTGGTCGTGCACCGGAATACCCAGCGACGGCGTGACCGGCAGCTGCACCCAGCTGGTGCAGCCCGCGTAGTCGGGGGTGCGCGGCAGTTCCACCGGCTCGACCAACGGTGTGGCCTGCACGACCAACACCGTCAGCCGGTGTTTGGGGCGGAATTCCAGCCGATCTTCGCGCACCGACTGGGCGGTCCAGATGTGCAGGTCCTCGATCGCCTCGATGTTGTCAGGCCGGTTGACCGGCAGTGCCGCAACGACGTTCGCCGCTGCCCGGATTACGAGACGGTCGTCGGCGCTGTCGGCGACCGCAGCAGTGAGCACATCCTGATGTTCGGGTCGAACTCGCTCGGCGTGACTGTGCGCGACCGTGGGGAACAACATGAACTCGGGGGCGGCGACCTCGAACCGCTTCTCGCCGATTCCGCCTTTACGCAACAGCACCCACTGCCGTCCGTCCAGCAGCGCGTGCACCACCGCGCTCCACTCCTTGAGCGCGGGCGTGGCGGCGGCTCGCGTCATGTCATCGCCAGCCGACGCAACGGCGGGGAGTTCTTCGGAGGCCGGTGGCACGGCGGCAGCGCAGACACTGTCGTGCCGCCGCTACGATCTCCTCGGTGGTCGGCTCGAAGCCGCGCAATTCGGTGATGTTCCGGCACATTCCTCAACGATAAGGCGGCCGGGGCGCGGCCGGTCGGCCTGACTACGGTTGCGGTTATGACCGACGACGACATCCTGTTGATCCACACCGACGATCGGGTACGCACCCTGACCCTGAATCGACCGCAATCGCGGAACGCGTTGTCGGCCGCACTGCGGGATCAGTTTTTCGCGGCCCTGGCCGCGGCCGAAACCGACGACGCCGTCGACGTCGTCATCTTGACCGGCACCGATCCGGTCTTCTGCGCAGGGCTCGATCTCAAGGAGTTGGGCGGGCAGTCGGCGCTACCGGACATCTCGCCGCGCTGGCCACCGCTGACCAAACCGGTGATCGGCGCGATCAACGGTGCCGCCGTCACCGGTGGGCTGGAGCTGGCGCTGTACTGCGACATCTTGGTCGCTTCGCAGCACGCGCGATTCGCCGACACCCACGCCCGGGTGGGTCTGTTGCCGACCTGGGGGCTCAGCGTGCGGCTACCGCAGAAAGTGGGTGTCGGGGTGGCCCGCCGGATGAGCCTGACCGGTGACTATCTGTCCGCCGAGGACGCGCTGCGGGCCGGCCTGGTCACCGAGGTGGTGCCGCATGAGCGGCTGCTGACCGCCGCGGGCGAGGTGGCAGCGAGCATCGTCGGCAACAATCAGCGCGCTGTGCGGGCCCTGCTGGCGTCCTACCACCGCATCGACGAGTCGCAAACCAGCGAGGGGCTGTGGCTGGAAGCGATGGCGGCCAAGCAATTCCGGACCTCCGGCGACGACATCGCCGCCAACCGGGAAGCGGTCCTGCAGCGCGGACGGGCCCAGCTGCGCTGATGAGCAGTTGCCCGGCCTGACACCGCTAAAGGCATTGGTGCTCAACGTGTTGTCGTTGACAGCCAGGTTTGGTGCGTTGGGGTGGATCGTCCAGCGACTAGCCGTGACGGGTAGCGGCGATCATAGCTGTAGACGAGTAGTGGCGTAGTTCCCGGTCGGTCGCATCGCGGATGTAGTTGCCAATCTGGCGCAACGACCGGTCGGCCTCCGGCACCATCGACGCGGCGATCTGGAACACGTGCATCTGCCCGGGCCACACCCGCAGCTGAACCGGCACCCCGGCCCCGGCCAGCCGCCGCGCGGCCAGCCGAGCATCGTGCAGCAAGACCTCGCTGCCCGACACATGGATCAGGGTGGGCGGCAGACCGCCCACGATGTGGTCAAGCGGCTCGTAGATCTCCTCGGGGCGCCCGTCGATGAGGTGACGCCGGGCCGCCTTCGTCACGAGCTCAAACAACGCGTCAAACGCTTTGCCGCACAGCATCGCATCACTGCCGATGTTGGGATGTCGCTGCTTACGGACCTTAGCGAGCTGCATCAGCGGTGACATGCAGACCATGGCCGCGGGTTTCTCGCCGCCGCCGAGCAGCCGTTCGGCCAGCGCCAATGACAGGTAGCCCCCGGCGGAGTCGCCGGCCAAAACGATCTGCTCGGGTCCATAACCCTGGCCACGCAGCCACTGGTAGCCCTCATAGCAGTCGTCGATCGCCCTACCGAGCGAATGCTTGGGCAGCATCCGGTAGTTCACCACCAGGACCGGGGCGTCGGCGTACCGCGACAACGTGGTGACCAGCCGGTCATGGGTGTTGGCGCCGCAGATCAAAAAGGCACCACCGTGCATGTACAACACGACGCGGCGGGTGCCGTCGGCAGGCAGCACACCGGCAGCGCGGACCAACCGCGCGGTGCAATGCGACAGCCGAATCGTGGCCCGAACGCTGCCTGGCGCTGGCGTCACAGCCCGCGCAGCGAAGTCCACCAACCCCCATGGCCATGGCACCTGGGTCAGGTGGCTGCCTATTGCCAGGGTCGGGCGGATGGTGAGCCGGGCCGCGATCCAGGCGAGCCGCCCGGCGATGCTCGGGTCATCCTCCACGACCTCCCGAACCAACCCCGAGCCCCGCCGGTCGAACACGATCGATCGTCGGCGCGCTGCGGCTCTACCATCACCAACAGCTTCCAGGCCGCCGCTTCGACCCGGCTTCCGAGCACCCGCCCAATCACCTGCACCGCCCAGTGCCCGGTCAGTAGTCGCGAATACCATTGGAGTGCTTTCCCGTGTCGAGTTGCCGATTGCGACATCAGGATCGGGGAAGGCACCCGGGCAGAGGATGCGTAGTCCACTACTCCAATCTGCCGATGACGATTACTCCACCGTCCGGTAGTAGCCCGACACCGCCAACGGCGATCTGCCCCGCTTCCGGAGGAGGGCGGAAACGGGGCAGATCTCGTTCTTTTAGCTGGTTGGCCCGATCAGGGGATCGTGGCGCGGATGGGGTGGGTGATCGACCAAACCGGGTGCAGGGCGTCCGCCGCGTAATGGCGAATCGGGTGCAGCGGTCCGCTGAACGGAACCCACGGATCGGCGGACGCGGTAGCCGGCGCCAGCGCCCCGAGAACGGACAGGCCGACGGCGGCCAGCAGGCCGGCTGCTGCGACGCGCAGCCGGGAAACTTTCTTCGGCTTCATGATGGTGATTCCTTACCGGGCGGTGGTGTCCCGAGGTCCGGATGTGACTCCTTCGCTGGGGTCGGTTGCTTTTCCCGACACCGCAAGCGTGCAGCAGACGCCTTGGCGGATCCTGGCGAGATTCTTGCGGAATTCTTGCGTTGGCTGCGCAGCTCAGCGCGGGCTGATCGCGAAGGTGAACTGGTGGCCGCCGATACGGATATGGTCGCCATCGGACAGGGTGGCGCTGCCTCGAATGCGCCGGCCTTCTACCTGGACACCGTTGGTCGATCGCAAATCGCTGATCACGAAACTGCTTCCGGTGTCGATGACGACGGCGTGGTAGCGACTGACGTCGTCGTCGTCGAGAACGATGTCGTTGTCATGTCGGCGCCCGATCCGCGTCGCAGCTCCCAGCCGATACCGCTTCCCCTCTTTCGCTCGCAGCTCGGCGACGGCCGAGCCGCCGGCCACCGTGTCGGTGTGCGGGCCGAGGTCCGCGACGCTGTTCATCGCGGTGGTCTGGGCGGTGCGTTTGGTGTCCAGCGGCTCCTGGCGCAGGATCCGCTCCTGCAGCGCCCGCACCGTCGGTCCCGGGTCGATGCCGAGGTTTTCGGCCAGGTTGGCCTTCAGTCGCCGGTAGGCGTCGAGGGCGTCGGATTGGCGCTCGGCGACGTAGTAGGCGGTGATCAGCTGGGCCCACAGCGGTTCCCGGAAAGGATGTTCAGCGGCAAGCTCCTCGAGCCGAACGACCACGGAGTCGGCACGGCCGCAGGCGATCTCGGCTTCGGCGAGGCCAATTTGAGCCACCACTTTGACCTCCGACAGCGCGGTGGCGAAGGTGTCGACGAAGGCGAATTCGCGTAGGTCATCGAGGACCGGCCCGCGCCATTCGGCCAGCGCAGCCGCCAGGTAGCTGCTGGCGTCTTCGAACCGTCCTGCGGCGGCGGCGTGAACACCCGCGTTCTTCTCGGTGATGAAACGCCCGAGGTCGCAGTCGGCGTCAGCGACGCTGAGTTGATAGCCCGGCGGCGCGCTCGCCAGCACCCTGTTCGGGTCGTACCCGGCGCCGCCGAGCAGTCGGCGCAGGTTGGACACGTAGGAATGGATGCTTGTCCGTGCGGCCGGAACCGGCGACTGGTCCCAGACCGCATTGATCAGCGAATCGACCGACACCGCCCGGTTGCGGTTGAGCACCAGCATGGCCAGAACCGCGCGCTGCTTGGGGGCGCCCAACGGCACCGGGTTGCCGTTCGCGGTCAGCTGCAACGGTCCCAAGACACCGAACTGCAGACCTGCGTTTCCCATCGTGCTGTCAGCCTTTCGGGTCAACGTGGGCGTCAGCTCACAATTGTCACCTCGGTTGGCTGGTGCGCGGTGTTGCGGCGCGGACCATACCGTCAGGAGCCGCGCGGCCGGTCACCCCAGGGCAGCGCGCAGCGAAGTCACCACATCATCGATCGAACCGGTGGTCGAGTAGCCCGCGGCCAGCTTGTGGCCGCCACCGCCGAATGCCGAGGCGACCGTGGCGAGATCCACTGCGGCCTTGGCCCGCATCGAGACCGACCACTGCTGTGGCTCGATCTCTTTGAACACCGCCGCCACCTCGGCTTCGGCAGCGGTGCGGACGATGTCGACGATGCTCTCCACTTCTTCCGAGCGCGCGCTGATCCATTCCTGGTTTCCGACAACGGCGTACACCAGACCGCGACCGTCGACCGCGTCCGGCAACAGCTCCGCCGAACCGAGCACCCGGGACAGCATCGTCAGCCAGCGGAAAGGATGCGTATCCATCAGCGAACGGCTGATTGCCGCGTTATCGACGCCCAGCTCGACCAGCCGCGCCGCCAGCCGATAGGCGCGCGCACTGGCCCACCGGAAGGAGCCGGTATCGGTCGTCAGCCCCGCGTAGATGCAGTGCGCCACGTCGGCATCGATCGGTTTACCCCACGCGTCGAGCAGCTCGGCCACCAGCATGGTGGTGGAGTCCGCCGACGGGTCGACGAAGTTGACGGTGCCGAACAACTGGTTCGACGCGTGATGGTCGATGACCAGCAGCTCCCGCCCGTCACCGGCGATTTCGCGCAGGTCACCGAGCCGGTTGATGCTCGGAATATCCACCGTCACAACCAGATCGACGTCGCGGCGCATCGCTTCCGGGCTGACCAGCAGCTGACCCCCGGGCAGCGACCGCAACGACTCCGGAAGCATCGCGGGGGCAGCGAAGCTGACCTGGACGGCCTTGTCGCACCGGTCCAGCACCAGGCCCAGCGCCAGCCCGGCACCGATGGTGTCGGCGTCGGGATAAACGTGGCAGACCACCGCGACGGCGGCGGCGGCGGACAGCACCTCGGCGGCCCCTGCGGCGTCCACCCGTCGCGCTATCGGACTCGATTCAGCCTTCGAGTTGATCGTCGTCACCGGCGTCCTCCACTGCACGGTCCGCATCGTCAGCGAGCGTAGTCCGGTACGGATCAGCCTCGCCGGCGGGTTTGGCGCCTTGGCGAACCCGAGCCACATCGGCATCGGCGGCGCGCGCCCGGGCCAGCAACTCTTCCATCCGTTGCACCGAGTCGGACACCGTGTCCCGGGTGAACGTCAGCGTGGGAGTGAACCGGACGCCGGTGCCGGCTCCGACCTTGGTGCGCAGCACACCCTTGGCGCGTTCCAGCGCCGCTTCCGCGCCGGCGTAGTCGGGCTCGTCGTCCAGCGTGGACCCCATCACCGTGTAGTACAGCGTCGCGTCGTGCAGGTCGCCGGTCATCTTGGCGTCGACGATGGTGACCCCGGCCAGTCTCGGGTCTTTGATCTCGTACTCGATCGCCGAGGCGACGATTTCGGAGATCCGCTTGGACAGCCGGCGGGCCCGGGCCGGGTCAGCCATGCCGTCCGTTCATGTTGTCGGCACTCATCGTCAGGCGCGTTCCTTCTGAACCAGCTCGTAGGTTTCGATGACGTCGCCTTCTTTGATGTCGGAGTAGGTCAGCGTCAAACCACATTCATACCCGTCGCGGACCTCGGTGACATCATCCTTCTCCCGTCGCAGCGAGGAGACGGTGAGGTTGTCGGCCACCACGATGTTGTCCCGCAGCAGCCGGGCCTTCGCGTTGCGGCGCACCACACCGGACGTCACCAGGCAACCGGCGATCGTGCCGACCTTCGACGACCGGAACAGCGCGCGGATCTCGGCGCGACCCAGCTGGTTCTCCTCGTAGATCGGCTTGAGCATGCCGCGCAGGGCCTTCTCGATCTCGTCGATCGCCTGGTAGATCACCGAGTAGTAGCGGATGTCCACGCCCTCGCGGTTGGCCAGCTCTGTCGCCTTGCCCTCGGCGCGCACGTTGAAGCCGATGATCACCGCGTCCGAGGCCGACGCCAGGTTGACGTTGGTTTCGGTGATACCACCAACACCGCGGTCGATCACCCGCAGCGCCACCTCGTCGTCGACCTGGATCCCCATCAAGGCCTCCTCCAGCGCCTCGACCGTACCGGCGTTGTCGCCCTTGAGGATCAGGTTCAACTGGCTGGTTTCCTTCAGCGCCGAGTCCAGGTCCTCCAGGCTGATCCGCTTGCGCGACCGCGCCGCCAGCGCGTTGCGCTTGCGCGCGCTGCGCCGGTCGGCGATCTGGCGGGCGATGCGGTCCTCGTCGACCACCAGGAAGTTGTCACCCGCACCGGGCACCGACGTGAAGCCGATGACCTGGACGGGACGCGACGGCAGTGCGGTTTCGACGTCTTCGCCAAATTCATCCAGCATCCGGCGGACCCGGCCGTAGGCGTCGCCGGCAACCACCGAGTCGCCGACGTGCAGCGTGCCGCGCTGCACCAGCACGGTGGCCACCGGGCCGCGGCCGCGGTCCAGGTGCGCCTCGATCGCCACGCCTTGGGCTTCCATATCGGGGTTGGCCCGTAGATCCAGCGCGGCGTCGGCGGTCAGCAGCACCGCCTCCTCCAGCGCCTCGATGTTGGTGCCCTGCTTGGCCGAGATGTCGACGAACATCGTGTCGCCACCGAAATCCTCTGCCACCAGACCGTATTCGGTGAGCTGAGACCGGATCTTGGCCGGGTCAGCGCCCTCCTTGTCGATCTTGTTCACCGCCACCACGATCGGCACGTCAGCCGCCTGCGCGTGGTTGATGGCCTCCACCGTCTGCGGCATGACGCCGTCGTCGGCGGCGACCACCAGGATCGCGATGTCGGTGGCCTTGGCGCCGCGGGCACGCATGGCGGTGAACGCCTCGTGACCCGGGGTGTCGATGAAGGTGATCAGCCGCTCGGTGCCGTCGA
>Ga0335075_10002126_pt1 | contig 32075 bp, 28 predicted proteins | sample Lox_Sample_24_FD_206723 | JGI IMG/M metagenome (GOLD analysis project Ga0335075, IMG submission 206723) | Soil microbial communities from Loxahatchee National Wildlife Refuge, Florida, United States - Lox_Sample_2.4 | ecosystem: Environmental > Terrestrial > Soil > Wetlands | place: USA...
CCACGTCCCGCTCGACGGTCGCGGGGGCCGACGGGGGCGCGAGCGCGACCGTCTCCACGGACCGCACGTACACGCCCAGGTAGGGGCTTCCGCCGAACAGGGCGCGACCGACCGGCACGCGGTGGCTCTCCCGGACCGACGTCAGTCCGTGTCGAGCAGGTCGACCTCGATGAGGCCGTCCTCGAAGCGGATCGCCTTCACCCGCACCTGCGACGGGATGTGCTGGATGCCCCGCTCCCAGATGTGCTCGTTCAGGCGGGGGTCGATCCAGACGTCCTCGGGACGTCCTTTCATGTGGCGGACGACGAAGCGCCGGACGGTCTCGAGCGCGTGCCCGGCCCGCCGGCGGCGCGACGGCTGGTGCTGGCTCGCCCGGAGCGGGATCACGTACTCCCGCTCGAGCTCCTCCGTGCGACGCTCGGTCCCCTTCTTCGGCGGCATGGCTCGTTCCGATCCCTAGCGGTGCAGATGGCCCCGCTTCCAGGTGTGCCGCTTCGGGTGGCGCGTGACGCGGCGATCGGTCCGCTGCATCACCCAGGCCGGCACCCGACGGTTCCCCTTGACCACGCGGAACAGCCGGGTCTTGCGGGCGAGGCTCTTGCGACGGTTCGCCATCGTTCCCCCCTTCACTTCCGGGTAATATGGATTTCCCGCCGCTCCGGGGCGATCCGCTCGAGCAGCGCCCGCAGGGTCGCGTCGTCGATCGCGCGCTGGATCCGGCCGCTGGCGGCCAGCGCGATCAACTGCTGCTCGACGGCGTTCGCCACGTCCGGCTTCGCGAGCCGGATGCGGCCGAGCCGCTCCCGCGCTTCCGGGGTGAGGATCCTGCGGAGGATCTCGGCCCGCTCCGCCTCGCGGCGCTGGTACTCCGCCTCCTGGGCGGCGTACTGCTGGGCGTCGACGGCCTGCTGCGCGCCCATCTCCTGGATCTGCTGCATCCGGCGGCGGCGCAGCTCGGCGAGCTCCGGGTCCCCCCCTGCGGCCATCGGTGCGTCTCCCAGCGCGTCAGAGGTACTTGGCGAGTTCGGGCCGCTCGACGGCGAGCGCCTTCAGGACGTCCTTCGAGACCGTGTCGACCAGCCGGGCCCCTTCGGGGCTCACCTGCCGGCCCCGGGTCTTGAACGGGCGGACGAGCCCGGACTGCTCGAGCTGGTGGACGATCTCGCGGAGGACCGCGCGCGAACCGGTCCGCGCGTGGTACGGGGCGCTGCCCCGGTCGCGCTTCCCGCCGTACTCGGCGCTGAGCCGCGCGACGCCGACGTTCCCCTTGAGGTAGATCTTGCGGAGGACGGACGCGCTGCGGAGGTACCACCAGTCGACCTCGACAGGGGCCCGCTGCTTGTGGACGCCGGTCTTCACGAACGACGCCCAGGCGGGCGGCGCGACGGCCTTGCGGCTCCGCAGCTCGTCGGCGAGCTTCGGCAGCAACCGCGACGGGGGCACGTCCTGGGGATGGGTCATGGCGCGGCGCGGCCACTCGGCTCCCTTATTTAAGGCGAACCCGGGGACCGGTGCGCCCGGGCGCCCCGCGGCGGGGTCGAGCCGTGGACTTAACAAGCAGCGACGGCGTAGAGCCGGTCGACGCCCTTCGGGGCGCTCGTTCGGACGATGGTCACCGGCGCGCTGGTGCTCAGCGGAGGGGAATCGACCCGCTGGGGCGGATACCCGAAGGCCCTCCTCGACGCCGGCGGTCGCCCCGCGGTCCAGCGGATCGCCGAGGTCTGTCTCTCGCAGGGGCTTCACCCGGTGACGGTGGTCGTCGGGCCGCATCGGGGACCGGTCGCCCACGCCCTGAAGGAGCTCCCGGTCGAGATCGTGAGCGCCGAGCGGTGGTGGCAGGGGCGCACCGCCTCGATCCAGGCCGGGCTCGCCGCGATCCCCGAGGACCGGGACGTGCTGTTCTGGCCGGTCGATCACCCGTTCGTGCGCGCCAGCACCGTGGAGACCCTGCGCCACGTCGCCGGGACCGATCTATTGGGCATCTGGTTCCTCCCGGCCTACCACGAGCGCGGGGGGCATCCCGTGCTCTGGCGCGCGCCCGTCCGCCGCGATATCCTCGAGCTGAGACCCGACGCCCCGCTGCGCTCGCTGCTGCCCGAATTCGGTCCCCAGGTACGGCGCGTCGACGTGGAGGACCCGGGGGTGGTCGGGAACGTCGATACGATCGAGCAGTACAACGCCGCGCGCGACGCCTACCTCGCGGCGGGAGGCGACTGACGGATGGACCGCCGGCAGACGCGCGAGGCGCTCCGGCTGCTCGAGAGCCACCAGCCGTTCGTCCGGGCGACGGTCGTGCGGGCGACCGGCTCGGTACCGGGCAAAGCCGGGGCGTCGATGCTCGTGGAGGCCGACGGCTCGACGTTCGGCACCGTCGGGGGCGCCGCGCTCGAGGAGCGGGTGAAGGAGCTCGCCCGGGCGGCGTTCGCGTCGCGCCGGGGCGACCTGCACCACTTCGACCTCCAGGCGTGGCGGGCCGGGGGCCTACCGAGCCTGTGCGGTGGCTCCGTCGACATCGCGGTCGAGTACGTGCCGGCCCGGCCGAACCTCCTCCTGTGGGGCGGCGGGCATGTCGCCCACGCGCTCTCGAGCCTGCTCCCGACGCTGGAGTACGACTACTGCGTCGCGGACGACCGGCCGGAGTGGGTGACGGTCGATCGGTTCCCGAGCGCGGAGCGTCGCGAGGTCGTCGAGCCGACGCGGCTGTGGGACGTCTTCGAGCCGGGCGCGTTCACGCACCTCTACCTCCTCGGGTACGACGCGATGAAGGACCTCGAGGTGCTCCGCGATGCGATCGACCGGTTCCCGAACGCGATCGGGCTCATCGCCAGCGCGTCGAAGCGCGAGCACATGTACGCGCAGCTCCGAGCGCAGGGCGTGCCGCGCGAGGCGCTCGCCCGGGTCCGCTCCCCCGTGGGCCTCCCGATCGGGGCGGAGAGCCCCGCCGAGATCGCGGTCGCCATCGTCGCGGAGCTGGTGGCGAGCGCCCACCCAGCCCCGCCCGCCGCCGCCCCTGCCGTCGAACGGACCCGACCGGAGGACGATGCCGCCCCGCGGACCCCTTAGGTTCACCCTCAACGGCCAGCCGGCGGAGGTGCCGAGCGAGGACGCCCGGATCCTCCTCGACCTGCTCCGCGAGGACCTCGGGCTCACCGGCACGAAGCGCGGCTGCGACCTCGGCACGTGCGGCTGCTGCACGGTCCTGCTCGACGGTCGGCCGACCCTGAGCTGCCTCACCCTCGCCCGGCTCTGCGAGGGACGGGACGTCCGGACCATCGAAGGGGTCACCCCGGCCCAGGGTCTGTCGCCGGTGCAGCAGGCGTTCGTCGACCACGGCGCGACCCAGTGCGGCTTCTGCACACCGGGGTTCGTGGTCACGGCGACCGCGCTCCTGAGGGACCGGCCGCATCCGTCCCGGGACGAGATCGTGCGCGCGATCTCGGGCAACCTGTGCCGGTGCACGGGGTATCTCAAGATCGTCGAGGCGATCGAGGCCGCGGCGCACGGGAGGTCGTGATGGCGTCGACGCCGCCCCCGACGCGCCTGCTGGGCGGCCGGATCCCGTACATCGAAGGACCGCTCAAGGTGACGGGGCGGGCCGAGTACACGGACGACATCCAGCGGCCCGGGATGCTCGTGGGCCGCCTGCTGCGCAGCCCGTGGCCGCACGCCCGCCTCCGTTCGATCGACACGGCCGCGGCGGCGGCCACGCCCGGGGTGTTCGCGGTCCTCACGGGCGACGAGTACCCGATCCCGTTCGGCGTGCTCCCGATCACCCACGACGAGACGGCCCTCGCGGTCGGGAAGTCCCGGTACATCGGCGACCTCGTCGCGGCGGTCGCCGCGACGGACGAGCGGACCGCCGAGCTCGCGCTCGGTCGGATCCGCGTCGACGCCGAGCCGCTGCCGGAGTACTCGGATCCGCGGATGGGCGTGGGCCGGGTCGCGGAGCCGATCCACGCGCGAGGGCTCAACGGCTCCAACATCCAGAAGGAGGTGGTGCAGCACTTCGGCGACGTCGACGCGGCGTTCGCCCGCGCGGCCGCCTCGACCCGCGTCCGGGGGACGTTCGCCGGCGTCACGCACGCCTTCACCGAGCCGATGGCCACGATCGCCGAGGCGACCCCGGACGGTCGGCTGACGGTCTGGAGCGCGACCCAGGTGCCCCACTACCTCCACCGATCCCTGTCGGAGGTCCTCGGGCTGCCGATGCACCGGATCCGGGTCATCAAGCCGGAGGTCGGGGGCGGCTTCGGGGGCAAGTCCGACCCGCTCCCCCACGAGATCGTCTGCGCGGCGCTCGCGATCAAGACCGGCCGACCGGTGAAGATCCTGTTCGATCGCGAGGACGTCTTCCTGACGAACCACGGCCGGCACCCGACGCAGAACGAGGTCCGGATCGCGCTCGACCGGGACGGGCACATCCTCGCCTACGACATCGAGGCGCTGATCGACGGCGGCGCGTGGAGCTCGTTCGGCACGGTGACGACGTACTACAACGGCGTGCTCGCGATGGGCCCGTACCGCGTGCCCAACTTCCGGTACAAGGGCCGTCGGGTCTACACCACCAAGCCCCCGTCCGGCGCGATGCGCGCGCACGGCGGCACGAACATCCGCTACTCGGTCGAGGTCGCCCTCGACCAGCTCGCGGAGGCGACCGGCGTCGATCCGTTCGAGCTGCGGGCGCGCAACGCGCTCCCCGCGAACTCGACGACCGTCAACGAGTTCCGGATCACCTCGACGTCGTTCGTGAAGTGCCTCGAGGCGGCCCGCGCGGCGAGCGGCTGGACCGAGAAGTTCCGTCGGCTCCCGTACGGTCGGGGGGTCGGTCTCGGCTGCGGCTTTTACATCTCGGGCTCGAACAGCCCGATCCACTTCACGCCGGTGATGCCGCAGTCGACGGTCCACCTCAAGGTCGACATGGACGGCGGGATCGCCGTCCACTCGATGCAGGCCGACATCGGCCAGGGCTCGAACACCCTGCTCGCCGCGATCGTCGCGGAGGTGCTCGGCGTCGACCTCGCCCGCGTGCACGTCCAGCGCGTCGACTCCGACGTGAGCCCGATCGACCTCGGCTCGTACTCGAGCCGGGTCACGTTCATGATGGGCAACGCCGCCCGGGCGGCGGCCGAGGAGCTGCGGGCGAAGATCGTCGCGGGCGCGGCGGAGCTGTTAGGGTGCCGCCCGGACGAGCTTTCCGTGGCCCACGAGCGGATCGAACGGACGGCGGCGCCGGCCGAGGGGGTCGCGTTCGACGACGCCCTCCACAAGGCGATGGAGCGGGTCGGCGCGCTGACGGCGTCCGGCGCGTACCAGACGCGGCCCGTCGGCGGGTCGTTCAAGGGCGCCCGCGCGGGGACCGCCCCCGCGTACTCCTTCGCCGCCTACGTCGCCGAGCTGTCGGTCGACGTCGAGACCGGCGAGATCCACGTGGCGAAGATCTGGGCGGCCTTCGACTGCGGGCGGCCGCTCAACCGGCTCGCCGTCGAAGGGCAGATCGAGGGATCGATCCACATGGGCCTCGGCCAGGTGCTCGGCGAGACGATGAGCTACCGGGGCGCGCGCCTGTTCAATCCGTCGCTCCTCGAGTACAAGATCCCGATGCCCCAGCAGATGCCCGAGGTCGAGATCCTGCTCGTGGGGGACGACGATCCCGAGGGGCCGTTCGGCGCCAAGGAGGCGGGGGAGGGTCCGCTCATCGCGACCCTCCCGGCGATCGGCAACGCGCTGTACGACGCGATCGGGGTCCGGTTCTACGAGCTGCCGATCACGCCGGACCGGGTGCTGCGCGGCATCGACCAGCGCCGGGCGGAGGGCCGCCCCTTCAAGGGAGCGTGAGGCCGGCCGATGCACCTCGACGCGTTCGAGCTCCACTCGCCGACCTCGGTCGACGAGACCGTCCGCCTCGCGGGAGAGCTCGCGGGCCAGTTCGACTACCTCGCCGGCGGGACGGACCTCCTGCCGAACTACAAGATGCACCTCAACCTGCGGCCCCACCTCATCGCGCTCGACGGGGTCCCCGAGCTGCGCGGGCGCTCGCTCCGCCGGATCGGGGCGATGGAGCGGCTGGGCGACCTCGAGGGGGACGGCCCGCTCCGCCGGGCGCTGCCCGGGGTCGCGGACGCGGTCGACGGGATCGCGACCCCGCTCGTCCGGGCGAGCGGCACGGTGGGCGGGAACCTCCTCCTCGAGACCCGGTGCTTCTTCTTCAACCAGAGCCACTTCTGGCGCGAGAGCCTCGGCTACTGCCTCAAGGCGGAGGGCGACCGATGCCACGTGGTCCCGCAAAAGACCCGGTGCTACGCGACGTTCTCGGGCGACCTCGCGCCGGCGCTGATGGTGCTCGACGCCGAGGTCGAGGTCGCGGGGCCGTCGGGGCGCCGGCGGCTCCCGCTCGGCGACCTCTACGACGCGGCCGGCGACGGGATCCGCCGGCTCGTGCTCGCCCCCGGCGAGCTCGTGATCGCGGTCCACCTGCCCGCGAGCGCGGCCGGGGCGCCGTCCCGCTACGCGAAGCTGCGGGTGCGCCCGTCGTTCGACTTCCCCGAGCTCGGGGTCGCGGCGCTCGCCCGCGTCGAGGACGGGCGGATCGCCCGCCTCGCGCTGGCCGTGGGCGGGGTCGAGAGCCGCCCGCGCCGGTTCGACGAGCTGACCGGGCCGCTGGTCGGGACGGCCGTCGACCCCGGGCGGATCGGGGCGCTCGCGGCGGCCGTCGAGCGGGCCGTGCGCCCCGTGCACAACACGTTCCTGCTGCCGGACTACCGCCGCCGCATGGTCGGCGTGTACGTGCGGCGCGCGCTCGCGGACGCGCTCGAGGGCCGGGCCGGATGAAGCGGCGCTACCGCTTCGCCCTGGTGCCGCTCGCGCGCCTCAAGGGCCACGAGCAGATCGAGCCGGCGGTCGTGGAGGCGCTCGTCGCGGAGCTGACGGAGACCGGGGTCCTCAAGGACCCGATCTGGGTCGCGCGGGGGAGCGGGGTTATCCTGAACGGCCACCACCGCGTCGCGGCGCTGCGCCGCCTCAAGGCGGCCCGCGTGCCGGCCTGGGTGATCGAGTACGAGGCGCCGGACGTCCGGCTCGACCGCTGGACGCCCGGCCCCGAGCTCGACAAGGCCGAGGTCGTGCGCCGGGCGCGGACCGGCGAGCTGTTCCCGCCGAAGACCACGCGCCACCGCCTCGACGAGCCCCCGCCCTCGCGGGCCGTGCCGCTCGATCGGCTGCTGAGGCCCGGCCGGCCCCGCCGTCAGCGCCGCCCGTCGCGGCCGTCGCGCTCGGGCGTCGCGGGCGCCTCCGGCGCCCGGTAGGGGAGCGGCAGCTCCCCGTCCGCGAACCGGCGGACCGTCTCCGCCAGCAGCGCGACCTCGACCGGATGGAGCCGGTCCCGCAGCGCGGCGGGGGTGTCGCCGGGCTCGACCGGGACCGTGCGCTGGGCGAGCACCGGCCCCGCGTCGGTCGCCCCCGTCACCAGGTGCACGGTCGCGCCCGTCGTCCGGTCGCCGGCGGCGAGGACCGCGGCGTGGACCTTCGCGCCGTACATCCCCCGGCCGCCGTAGCGCGGCAGGAGCGCGGGGTGCACGTTGATCGCGCGCCCGGCCCACCGATCGACCCAGCTCGGCGGCAGGATCGTGAGGAAACCGGCGAGCACGACGAGCTCGGCCCCGGCGCGGATCAGCTCCTCCGTGAGGCGCTCCGACCACGCCGCGAGGTCGGTCCCCCGCGACGGGAGCACGAGCGTGGGCAGCCCGCGCTGGCGGGCCCGCTCGACCGCCGGGGCGTGGGGACGGTCCGCGACCACGAGCACGATCCGCGCGGGCAGGTGGTCGCCGAGCGCCATCTCCGCGAGCGCGTCGAGCGTCGTCCCCTCCCCGGAGACGAGGACCGCGACCGCAAGGCGTCGGGACACTCCGGCGACGACCCGACGGACCTAAAAGACGGTGGCGGAGGTGAACCGGAACCGGCCCAGCAGCGCCGCCGGCACGGTCGCGCTCGAGCCGCCGCGCTCGTCGGCGTACGCGCGGCGCTCGCGGCCGAGCAGCTCGGCCGACGCGAGGGCGCCGAGCACGCTCTGGGTGAAGCGGAGGTTGCGGACCGGCCCGGCCACCTCGCCCCGCTCGATCCGGTACGTCCCGTCGCGCGTCATCCCGGTGATCGTCGCCGTCGACGGGTCGACCACCCGCACGTAGTGAAAGCGCGTCACGAGCAGCCCCCGGCGCGTCGCCCGGACGAGCTCCTCCTCCGTCGCGTCCCCGGCCGCGAGGTCGAGGTGCATCGGGTACGGGCCCCACTCGCCCCACGGGGCCTCGGGCGGCGGCGCGTGCCCGGTGAGGCGGGCCTTGAGCTTCCCCGCGGTCACGAGGTCCGTCACCGGCGCGCCCGCGACGCCCCGGTCGAGGAGCGGCCGCCGGCGCGTGAGCGTCCCCTCGTAGTCGATCGCGCGCGGGATCCCCTCCTCCGAGCGGGCGTCGTCGACCAGCGAGATCCGCGCGGGGGCGACGCGCGCGCCCCGCCGGCCCCGCAGGCAGCTCCACCCCTCGATCTCGCCGTGGGCGCCGAAGCCGAGCAGCGCGAGGAAGCTCACGAGGTCGGACATCGCCGGACCCCGCAGCACGACCCGGTACTCGCCCGGCGCCACGGCCCGGGGAGCGGAGCGCGCGACGCGCTCGGCCGCCTCCTGCCCGAGGCGCGCCGGATCGAGCCGGGCGACGTCCCAGTGCGCCCCCTCCGACCAGCCCGACACCGGCGGGTCCCGGTCGGGCCGGTCGACGAGCACGCTCGCCTCGGCGGACGAGACCCGCGTCGAGCGGTCGAGGCCCGTCGAGTTGACGACCCTCAGCGACTGGGCGCCGACGTGGACGGCGCCGGCCGTGCGGCCGGCGGGCAGCCGCGCGTGGGTCGCGTCCAGGATCCGCTCGGCGAGCCGGGCGACCTCCTCGGGCGGCAGCGCGGCCGTGGACGAGGAGAAGGCGACCGGGCGCGGCGCGCCGCCCGTCGCGCGCGCGAACCCCCGGAACCCCGGCTCGGGGGGCGCGCGGAGCGCGAGGGCGCGGGCCGAGCGGACGACGGCCGCGATCCCGGCCGCGCTCACGTCCGACGTCGTCGCGGTCCCGAGCCGGCCGTGGTCGGCGACGCGGAACGACAGGTGCTGGACCCGGTCGAAGTGCGGCTGGTGGATGCGGCCCTGCGCGAACCGGATCGTCGTAAAGCCGGACTCGACCCAGCGGGCGTCGGCGGTGACCCCGTCCGGCAGCGCCGCGATCGCGCGGCGGACCGTCGCGGTCGGGTCCCTCGCGGCCGGGGGCAGCGCTATCCCCCCCGGACGGCGACGCGGCGGAAGCGCGCCACCGGCGCGCCGTGGCTGACCCGGGCGACCTGGCTCGGTTGGCCCTTGCCGCAGTTCGGCACGCCCCACAGATGCCAGGTGGAGCGGTCCGCGACGCCGTCCATCGAGGCCCAGAACTGGGGGGTCATGCCGGCGTAGATCGGGTTCCGCACGATCGGGCCGAGCTCGCCGCGCACGATGCGGCGTCCGATCTCCGTGCCGAACTGGAAGTTGAGCCGCTTGTCGTCGATCGACCAGGAGCGGTTGGTCTCGAGGTACATCCCGTCCTTGACGCCGTGCAGCAGCTCGTCGAGGGAGAGCTCGCCCGGCTCGAGATTGACGTTCGTCATCCTCACGAGCGGCGCGCGATCGGCGCCGCTCGCCCGCGCGGTGCCGCCCGAGCGATGAAGACCGAGCTCGGCGGCGGACTCCCGCGCGGTGAGCGCGCCGACCAAGACCCCGCGGTGGACGATCGGGGTCCGCCGCGCGGGCGTCCCCTCGTCGTCCCAACCGAACGTGCCGAGCCCGCCGGGGACCGTCGCGTCGGCGACGACGTTCATCCGGTCGCTGCCGAAGCGCAGCGTCCCGAACCCGTCCGGCCCGACCCAGCTCGTGCCGGCGTAGCCGGCCTCCGAGCCGAAGATCCGGTCGAGCTCGACCGCGTGTCCGACGCTCTCGTGGACCTGGAGCGCGAGCTGCGACGAGCCGAGCACGAGCGTCGTCCGGCCCGTCGGGCAGGCCCGCGCGTCCAGCAGCTCGACCGCCTCGCGCCCGGCCGTCTCGGCGCGCGTGCGAAGGTCGAGGCCCGCGACGAACTCGTAGCCGGCCTGCGCGAAGTCGCCGCCGAACGACGACGGGGCGGACCGGCGCTGCACGGTGCTGCCCCGCACCGCGGTCGCCGTCACGCCCGCGCCGAGATGGACGATCCGGGAGCGGTACGTCGCACCGCCGGTGGCGCCGAACCACTTCGTCTCGTCCCACGCCTGGAACGTCGCCTGCCCGCTCTTCACGTCCCGGCCGACGTGAAGGCGCGCCTCGGCCTCGGTGAGCAGCGCGAGGATCGCCTCGCGCGGCTCCTGCATCGGATCGCGCTTCATCGCGGTCGCGTACCGTCCGTGGCGGACCGGCGGCTCGTCGGTCGACTTGAGACGGCCCCGGGCCGACCGACCGGCGGCCGTCGCGAGGCGGACCGCGATGCGCGCGACGGCGCGGGCCGGCGCGGCGCCGAGCTCGGTCGTTGCGGCGAACCCCCAGGCGCGGTCGGTCCGCACGCGCACGCCGATCCCCTGCGTCGCGGCGTCGGTGAGCGCGCTCGCGGCCCCGTCGCGGACGCCGAGGCTCAAGTACCGCTGCGGGGCGAGGACCCGGACCTCCGCGTGCACCACGCCCGGCACCTCGGCCGCGGCGAGTGCGGTCGCGACGAGGTCGTCCAACGGGCGCTCCGGACGCCGCCGAGGCCGGCGCGGCTAGATAACGTTCGTCCGGGGTCCGGACGGTTCTACAGCATCACCCGAAGGTTGAGCTTCTCGGTGAGCTCCTTGTAGCGGTTGCGGATCGTGACCTCGGTCACGCCCGCCACCTCGGCGACCTCGCGCTGGGTGCGGCGCTCGCCGCACTGGACGGACGCGATGTAGATCGCGGCCGCCGCGACCCCCGTCGGCCCCCGGCCGCTCGTGAGCTCGCGCTCCGTCGCCTCCTTCAGGATCTCGTTGGCCCGGGTCTGGATCTCGCCCTTCAACTTGAGCTCGGAGCAGAACCGCTGGATGTAGTCCTGCGGGCGCGTGGGCATGAGCTTGAGGTGCAGCTCCCGCGTCATGAACCGGTACGTCCGGCCGATCTCCTTGCGGCCGATGCGGGACTTGGACGCGATCTCGTCGAGCGTCCGCGGGACGTTGCACTGGCGGCAGCTGCCGTACAGCGACGCCGCGACGACCCCCTCGATCGAGCGGCCGCGGATCAGGTTGCGATTGACCGCCTTGCGGTAGATCATCGCCGCCGTCTCGCGCACGTTGCGCGGGAGCGCCATCCCCGACGCGATCCGGTCGAGCTCGGCGAGCGCGAACGCGAGGTTGCGCTCCGTCGCGTTCGAGACGCGGATGCGGCGCTGCCACTTGCGCAGCCGGTAGAGCTGGGCGCGGTTGCGCGTCGGGATCGACTTCCCGTACGGGTCGCGGTTCTTCCACCCGATCTCCGTCGAGAGCCCCTTGTCGTGGATCGTCAGCGTCGTCGGGGCGCCGGTCCGGGCGCGCTTCTCGCCCTGCTCGGCGTCGAACGCCCGCCAGTCGGGCCCCTGGTCGATCATCGACTCCTCGAGCACGAGGCCGCACTCGTCGCAGACGAGCTCCCCCCGCTCGTAGTCTCGGGTGAGGTGCGTCGAGCCGCAGCTCGTGCAGCGCGTCGGGACCGCGAGGTCCTCGGGCCGTCCCCCGGGTCGTTCGGCGCTCGGGCTCGCCTCGCCGTTCGGCATCGGCGTCCCGGGGGTCACGCTCGGACGAGGGTTGCTCCGATCCATGTCACCGCCTCGGCCGGCGAGGGCGCCCGCCGCGTGCGCACGCTCAGGTACGGGTGCGCGACCGGCCCGAACACCCGGCTGACCCGGCCCTTGAGCTCCCCGCGGGCGGCCACGACGGGCGTCCCTTCGGGCACGACCTCGGGGCCGGGCGCGCGGGCGACCACGTGCCCCGCCGGGGTGATGGCGAGGACGGTCCCCACCGGGCGCGATGTCGGTCGAGCGATGCCCCGCGACAAGTGGTATAAAGGACTTGCGGTATGTATTAAAGCATTACGGTCGAGGCAGGCGCCGGGACCGCCCGCGCCCGGCGGCGTCGGGGCTGTCCTGCCCCGGCGGGATGCCGCCGAGCCCGACGTCGTCGGGCGGCAGGTACGGGACGAGGAGCGACGAGCGCAGCGGGCGGATCTCCTCCGGCTCCTCGTCGGGGTGCTCGTCGGCGCCCGACGCGTCGTCCGCGTCGCGGTCGCCTGCCGCGATCGCCTCGTCGAGCGCCTCTTCCGGGGAGGCCGGCGCGGCCCCTTCCTCGAGCCCCTCGACCGCCTCCTCGCCGAGGCCCGGGACCTCGGTCGTCGCGAGCTTGCGCTCCTTCGTCAGCCGGTCGACCTCGAGCCACAGCTGCTCGATCTCCTCCTCGGGGGTGCCGAAGCGCCGGTCCTCGCTGAGCGCCTGGCGGACCTGGGCCATCAGACGGGCCGCGCTCTGCGCGTCCCGGGCCTTCCCCTTGATCCGCTGGAGGCGCCGGGCGAGGTTGCGCGCCTCGAGCAGGATCTCCTCCTCCTCGTGCGGGGAGATCGCGGGGAGGGCCGGGGCCCGCGGGATGCGCGCGACCGCCTTGCGGGCCTCCACGAGCCGCTGGGCGGCGGTCGGAAGGTTCTGGTCCTGGATCGCCTGGATCAGGCGCGAGAACGACCGGGTCGCCTCGCGCACCTCCTCGCCGCGGTTGCGGGCCCGGCGGACGGCGTCGCCGAGCGCCTGGGCCTCCTGCACGCAGAACTTCGGGACGGCGTCGTTGAGGACGGCGAGGGCGAGCGACGCGCTCGCCGCCGCCTTCTCGAGCGACCCCGAGCTGAGGCCGTCGGTCTGCAGGCGCGCCCGCGGGTTGCCGACGCGCGCATCGAGGTGCTGGACGTCGACGCCGATCGTCGCCGCGATCGCCCGCAGCTCGTCGGCCCGGCGCAGGAGCTCGCGCACCCACGTCCAGTCCTGGGCGACGCGGGCGAGGAGCGCCTCGCCGCGCTTGAGCGCGGCGGTCGCCGCCGGCAGATCGCTCAGCTCGAGGGCGTCCTCCACCGCGTCGTGGATCTGGTCGGTGGGGAACGGCAGCCCCTCCTTCTCGAGCGCCTTCCCGCTCGTCGTCAGCTGGGCGAGCCGACGGCGGAGGTCGGCGGTGCCGGCGCGCTCGTTCGGCACGGCCTAGCTCCTCGGGGCCTCGTAGGCGAGCATCCGCATGAGCCGGGTCAGCACCAGGTCGGCCTCCCGCAGCCGGTGGGCGCGCAGCATCTCCGTCGCCTCGCGGATCTGCATCGCGGCGTCGCGCGCGGTGTCGCTGTCGGGCGGGAGCGTCCGGACCCGCCCGGCCAGGCTGCGGGCCTTCTTCAAGAGCCGGTCGAGCGTCTCGGCCTCCGTCTCGGGCGTGGCGACCGGAGGGGCGGGGCCCTCGGTCGGCGCGGGCGCCGTGACGGCCGACGACTCGAGGAGCTCGATCTGCCGGCGCAGGTCGCGGACGCTCGCGACGGCCTCGGAGAGGCGGCCCTTCTTGAGGTGGCGGCTCGCCTCCACGTGGAGCCGCCGAGCGACGGCGCTCGCCTCGTGGTCGTCGGGATAGCGGTTGAGCGTCGTCTCGTGGCGTCCGAGCTCCTCCTCGAGCGAGGTCGGGATCGCCTCGTGGAGGAGCATGAGCGTCTGGGCGGCCTGCTGCGCGACCCCGTCGAGCGCTTCCTCGGTGAGGCGGGGGGCGGCGAGGCGGTCCCGGATCCCCTCGAGCTCGCCCGAGATCTCCCCGAGCGGCACGTTGAGGTCCGCCGCCTCCGACCGGAGGCTCTCGATCTGGGCCAGCAGGCCCTGGAGCCCGCGCCAGTCGGACTCGAACTGGGCGATCCGGCGCTCCGCGGCGAGGAGGAGGGTCCCGGCGTCCTCGCGCCGTCCGGCCTCGAGCGCCTCGGAGAGCGCGAGCAGGTCGTCGTCGAGCGCGAAGGTGACGCCGGTCTTCTGCAGGACGTCCCGGCGCTCCTCGATCGCGTCCAAGCGGCGCCGCAGGAGCTCTTCGGTCTGCTCGTCGAGGCGACCCTGCGCCCCCCGGAGGATCTCGAGCGCCTCGGAGACGCGGCCCTCGGCCTCGATGAGCGCCGCCTGGCACAGCTCGCTGGTCACGTCCGGGACGCCGCGCCCGAGCTGGCGGACGAAGTCGAGCTTCGTCCGCAGGTCCCGGCTGATCGCCGCGCACAGCTCCGCCTCGGGCGTCACGGGCGGCGGGACCGGGCGCGCCCGCGGCGGGGCCGCCTCGTCCGGCTCGCCGAGCGCCACCGCCTCGGTCTCCGCCCCGTCCCGGGAGCGGAGCCCCTCGATCGCGAGCGCGGTCGGAAACCCGCAGACGGTACAGTGCGCGACCGTCGTCGGGATCGGCTGCTCGCAGATCGGACAACTGGACGGCACGGCGGCGCCTCGGCCTACAGAACCGACGATGTCTCCGCCCATAACCCCTTTGCCGCCGCCGGTCGCTCGCCGGCGGCGTCAGCCGCCGGAGAACGTCGGCACGACGACCAGCGTCACCGGGTCGGTCAGCGGCGTGTCGAGCGGGACCGAGACGGCATCGATCAGGACCGCGCACCCCTCCGGGGCCACGCCGAGCGACCGGACGAGCTCCCGCACCCGGGTCCCGGGCGCCACCGCCCGCCGCTCCGTCCGCACGCCGCCGCCCCGCCGGATCTCGACGACGACCGGCACGGGGGAGGCGCTGAGGGGGAGAGTTCCCGGCGGCGGGGTACGGCCCCGGGCGTCGTTTGAACTCCCGCGATGCATACGCATCACCAGATCTCGAATCTGGCGCCTTGGCCGAGCTAGGCTACCTCAGCACCTAGCCCGTCCGGAGCGTCGCCCCTATTTGGTGGTTGTCCGGCGGCCCCGGCCCCCGGGCCGGGCGACCGGGGCCGGCGCGTCGCGGACCGTCGCCTTCAAGCGGACGATCGCGGCGACCGGGTACGGGTCGACGCGGCGGCGCTCCGCGAGGAAGAGGCTCACGTGGTCGCCGAGGGCGATCCCGGCCACGAGCGACTCGAGCCGGTCCTCCGACGGGAGCGCGACCCGCGCGACGGCCGCGCCGCGCCGCGCGACGAGCCGGTCGAGGTAGCGGAAGCTGTCGCGCACGGGCATCGACGCCCCCGGCCACTCGAGCAGCACGACCGCGTCCTGCCGCGCCTCGGCGCGCTCCGTCGCGTCCCATCCGACGAGCGCATTGTGGAGCAGCTCGGGCACCTCGTCGAAGACGGCGAGCCGCTTCGCGTTCTCCTCGATCTGCGTCTTCCACCGCCGGGCGAGGGCGACAAAGCTGTGCTCGGCGTAGACGAACGGGAGGCGGTCCCCGATCGACCGGGCGATCGCCGCAGCTGGCCCCCGGGCGGCCGCGTACGCACGCACGAGGCGGCCGGTGCGCTCCGCCGTGCGGCGGACCCGCTCGTCGTTCGACTCCGGGAACGACGGGTCGAGGAGGCCGAGGAGGCCGCCCAGCAGGTGGCCCACCGCCGAGCGCGGCGGCATCCCGGGCGGGATCGGCACGAACGGCACGCCGTCGTGGGCGGCCCGCTCGGCGAGCTCGCCGCCGGACGTGAGGACGAGGCGCGTCGCCCCCGCGCGGGCGGCGGCGTCGTACGCCCGCAGGGTCTCCCACGTGTTGCCGGAGTAGCTCACGAGGACGACCCGTGCCCGTCGGTCGGCCGCCCGGGGCAGGTCGGGCCCGCGCACGATGTGGAGCCCGAGCTCCGTCTCCGACTCGACGATCCCCTTCGCGAGGTCGGCGGCGATCCCGCTGCCGCCCATGCCGACGGCGAAGACGGAGCTGCCCCGCTCCGCGGCCGGCGGCGCGATCTCGCGGCCGTGCCGGAAGCCGTCGAGCAGACCGTCGGGGAGGCCCGCGGCCAGCGCGCGCATCCGCGTCGGTCCGTCGTCGATCCGGTCGGGCACGGCGCACCGGGGCGCCTCGCAACATATCGATTGCGGGCCGTCGCCCCGGGAAAGTTCAAAAGGCGGGGCCCACCATCGTACGTCCGGCGGCGTCCGAAGGACGCGTGCCAGGTTCTCCCGTGGCGACGCCCCAACGGTCCATCGTCCCGTCGAGCGACCGCGTTTCGACGGGCAACGTGGGGCTCGACGCGATGCTGGAGGGAGGGTTCGTCCCCCGACGCCCGTACCTCATCGTCGGGCCGTCCGGGACCGGGAAGACGACGCTCGCCCTCCAGTTCCTCGCCGAGGGCGTGCGCGCCGGGGAGCGGGTGCTCCTCGTGACGCTCGAAGAGCCGCCGAACGAGGCGCGGGTCAACCACCGCGGGCTCCTGCCCGCGCTCGACGCGATCGAGGTGTTCGACGCCATCCCGGACATCATGCGCTACGAGCGGACCCCGTTCAAGGACATCGCGTCGGTGCGTGCGGTCGTACCGTTCGGGAAGGTGCCGCCGAAGATCCGCCAGACGCCCGAGCTGAGCAGCGTCGAGGTGACGATCACCGCCCTCGAGCAGATGCTGCGCAGCGAGGTCGCGCGCAAGGGCTACTCGCGGATCGTGATCGACTCGATGACCGCGCTGCAGTACTTCTGCATGAAGGGGTTCGACCCCGTGGCCGGCGCGCAGACGTTCCTTCGGTTCGTCTCCGACCTCGGGGTGACGACGGTGCTCACCGTCGAGTCCCCGCTCGAGGACGCCGACACGCCCGAGCGGATGCTCGCGCGGGGCGAGATCCGCCTGTTCCGCTGGGAGCTCGACGGGCAGTCGGTCCGGGCGATCGGGGTCGAGAAGTTCCGCGGGAGCGCCCACGACGTGCGGCTCCACCCGTACCGCATCGGGCCGAAGGGGATCGACATCAATCTCGCCGTCACGATCTCGCGCGACACGCGGCAGATCATCGAGGCCCCGGCCCCGACCGTCGCGCCCGAGGTCCCGGCCGGGCCCACGACGCCGTTCGCCTCGCTCGAGCGCGAGGTCTCGGACTTCGTGCTCGTCGGCGCCCCGCTCGAGCCGCTGCGGGCCGAGCTCGAGGGGGCGCTCGTCGCCACCGCCCGCGGCGACCGGGAGTCGGCCCAGGGCCACCTGGCCCGCGCCGCGGCGATCACGGTCGACCTCGCGCACGCGATCCGGTCCGGCGAGGGGGCGTCGGTGCCGATCGGGCCCGGCGCCGGGGAGGCGTACCAGCGCATCCGGGACCGCGCCGACGCGTCCCGGGCCGGGGTGCCGCCGTTCGGGCTGCCCGAGCCGCCGATCCTCAAGGGGGAGCTCGAGCGGCTGATCGAACTGATCCCACCGCGCGTCGCGCCCGCGTCCCCACCGCCCGCACCGACCCCCCCGCCGCCGCCCGTGGTGCCGACGGCGTCCGATCACGCGAACGTGGCGCCGCGCCCCGAGTTCGTTCCGCCTGCCGAACCGGCGCCGGAGCCCGAGCCCGAGGTCGAACCGGTGCCCGAGCCCCCGATCGAGCCCGCGACCGAGCCCGCCCCCGAACCCGGGATCGAAGCCGAGACCGAGCCCGTCCCCGAGCCGAGGCCCGAGCCCGAGCCGACCGCGGCCGCGACGCCGGTCGCGGAGCCGACGGGGCCGGGGACCGGGCCGCTCGAGCCCGCGCCGGTCGGCGCGTCGGAGGAGCCCTCTGCGTCGGCCGAGCCGTCGACGCCGGCCGAGTCCTCCCCGCCGGCGCCCGGACTAGAGCCCGAGCCCGCGTCGGGGGGCGAGCCCGTACCGGCGCCGACGAGCGAGCCCCCGACGCGGCACCAGCCGGTACCCGAGCCGCCGGTCGCGCCGGCCCCTCCCTCGCTGATCGATCTGGTGCCCCACGTGACCCCGTCCGCGTCGCGGGACGCCCACCGCGCCGAGCCGCCGCCGCTCCCGTCGCTCCACGCTCCCGAGGCTCCCCCGCCGCAGGCCGCCGGGGTCCCGTCGGCCGAGCGAAAGCCGGCCGCGGAGGCGGGCGCGAAGAAGCGCAAGAAGGCCCCGGCGCCGAAACGGCGCCCCGCGCCGAAGACGGCCCCGGCGCCGCCGGCGCCGGCGCCCACGCCGGTACGCCTCGCCCCGCGGGCGCCCGAGGCGGCGCCCCGCCTTCCGGAGCCGATCGGGTCGCCGGCGGCCTCGAAGCCGATCGAGAGCGCCGAGAAGCCGAAGCGCCGGGCGACGCGCAAGCGCAAGGCGCCGCCGGTCGTCGCGGCGACGCCCGGCCCGATGCCGATCGGCGACCTGGGCTCGCCGCCGCCGCCGCCCCCCGCGACCGAGGACGCTCCGTCGACGGAGGACGGTCGGTGAGCGCGGCCGCCCTGGGGGAGGAGCGCGTCGCGACCGGCATCCCCGGGCTCGACCGGATGCTCGGGGGCGGCTTGCTGGCGCACCGGCCGTACCTCGTCACCGGCAGCACGGGGAGCGGGAAGACGCTCCTCGGCCTCACCTTCCTCCTGGAGGGGCTCCGTCGGGGCGAGGAGGTGCTCCTGGTGGCCGTCGACGAACCTCCGTCCGAGATCGTCGAGAACGTCCGGTCGTTCGGCTGGGACCTCTCCGACGTCCGGACCCTCGAGGCGAACCCCGGCACGCACGCGATCAAGCGCAACGTCGCCGTGCAGGAGATCCGGACGATGACGGACCTCAAGTCGATGCGGGACCTTTCGCAGGAGTCGCGGCGCGCGTCCGACGCCGAGGACATCTCGATCCAGTCGATCCAGCTCAAGCTGCGCCAGCAGATGGGCGGCCGTCCGTTCACGCGGGTCGTCGTCGACTCGGTGACGTCGATCCGTCGCTTCGCGGTCAAGTCGTCGGTCGATCCGCAGGCGGAGCGGACGGAGATCCAGTCGCTGCTCCGCTTCCTCTCCGAGTGCGGCGTGACGGCGCTCATCACCGCGACGCCGAGCAACGCCAGCGTGCTCAACCCCGAGGAGGTCCTCACCCGGGGGGAGATCCTCCTGACCCGCAAGTGGATCGGGGACCGGTCGGTCCGTCAGGTGAAGATCGTGCGGATGCGCGGCTGCGCCCACGATCCCGAGCGGCGGCCGTTCGCCATCACGCCCCAGGGGATCGTGCTCGGCTGAGGGGAGCCGCGATGCCGTACTGGCTGGTCAAGGAAGAGCCGTCGCACTACGCGTACCGGGATCTGGCGCGCGACGGCGCGACCGACTGGAGCGGGGTCCACAACGCGCTGGCGCAGCGCTACCTCAAGGCGATGCGGCCCGGGGACCCGGTCTACTACTACCACTCCGGCCCGGAGCGGGCGGTCGTGGGGATCGCCCGGGTCGCCTCGGCCCCCCGGCCCGACCCCGGCGACGCGCGCGGGGCGTGGACGGTCCGTCTCGCGGCGGTCCGCCCGCTCCCGGCGCCGGTCCCGCTGTCCGCGATCCGGGCCGACCCCGCGTTCGCCGCGTTCGACCTCGTGCGCATCTCGCGGCTGTCGGTGATGCCGGTGCCGCCCGCGCTCTGGGCGCGGATCGGGTCGATGGCGCGCCCGGCTACGGGAGCGCCGACGGGTCGCGCGCGAGCCACCGCGCCGCCCGCTCGCGCACGCGGGGCACGACGTAGACGCTGACGGCCCGCTCGGTGAGCGGGCGCTTCGCGAGCGCCGGCCACGGGCCCCCGCCCCGGAACGGGTGCGCGGTCCCCCCCTCCTCCACGAGGGTCACCGTCGTCCAGTCGTCGTCGGCGTCGCCCCGCGCCTCGATGCCGGCGAGGTCGAACAGCACGTCGCCCGGGCCGACGCCCAGGCGACCCGCCACCTCGTCCTCGGCCGACCGGCGGCCGGCGGGGTCGGCGAGCCAGCGACGCCAGCGGCCGACCCCGTCCGCCCGGCCCCAGCCGAACGCCCGCTTGTGCAGCCGGCGCTCCCGGAGCGCGGCCCCGAGCGCGGCGCTCGCGCCGCCCGCCGCGCCCAGCTCGACCAGCAGGTCGCCGTCGGTCCGGGCGAACCACGGGACCGCCTCGGCGGGATAGCCGGGCCGGCGCTCGAACGCCGCCTGGGCCATCACCTCCGCCGCGCGGACGGTGCGGTGGTAGTAGACCGCGGAGTACATCAGCGACCGACCGACGAGGAACCCTTCCACCGCGGTTCGTCCTTTCTCGGCGAACGCGACCCGGCCCCCGCGGGGAAGCATCGTGTCGAACAGGCGCACCGCGTCGATCGCGCCGTGCGCGACGCCCGTGTAGTGCGCGTCGCGCTGCAAGTAGTCGACCCGGTCCGCGTCGATCGGTCCGTGGAGGATCGCGCGCGCGAGCGACGGCCGACGGGTCCGCGAGGGCTCGAGGAGCTGGGCGACCGCGCGGGGCGCGATCCCGAACCGTTCGAGCACGCGGGGGACCTCGATCCGGTCGGCGGGCCACGCCGGATCGCGGCCCTCGATGCGGGCCCGGGAGATCGTCTCGTGGCCGTGGCCGAGCACCTCGCGCATCGACGCGTCCAGCGTGTGGGAGAACGGGCCGTGCCCGAGATCGTGGAGCAACCCGCCGGCCGCGACCCGAGGCGCGGTGGCGGGGGCGACGCCGAGCCGCTCCGCCATCCGCTGGGCGACCCAGTACGTGCCCAGCGAGTGCTCGAGACGGGTGTGGTTCGCGCCCGGGAACACAAGGTGCGCGAGCCCCGTCTGCCGGATCCCCCACAGGCGCTGGAACTCGGGCGTCGCCACGAGGGCGAGCGACAGCCCGTCGAGCGCGATCGGCCCGTGGACCGGGTCGAAGATCGACTTGCGGGTCGGCCGCCCCATCGGGCGTCCGAGCGCGGCCCGAGGATAAAGCCGCGCGCGCCGGGGCCCCGCGCGCACCTCCCGTCCGGCGGAGAGCATTTATGAAATCTCGACCGTCGGCGCCCGAGCATGGCCGATTCGGCGCCCGCCCCGGCGGTCCCTGCGGCCGACGCGCTCGACGAGATCCGACGCGCCTACCGCAGTGCCGCCGACGCGGAGCCCGGACCGGACCGCGATCGCTACCTGCGCGCGCTCAAGGCGTTCCTCGCCGCCGCGGAAGCGCATCCGGCCGACCTTGCGGGGGCCGCGAGCGAGCTCGCGCCCCAGCTCGACGAAGCGGCGCTGGCGTTCTCCCGAGCCTCCCAGCCGGAGCTCGCCCGCCGGGCGGTCGACCTCGGGCTCTCCCTCGCCCCCGGGTCGACGACCCTCCTCCACCACAAGGCGCTCGTCCTCCTCGCGCAGAACCAGGACCTAGAGGAGGTCGTCTCGCTCGTCGACCGCGCGCTCGAGGGGAGCCCGCACGACAAGGGCCTGTGGGCGACCCGCGGCGACGCCCTCCGGCTCCTCGGCCGGAACGACGACGCGGCGGAGGCGTACCTGCGCGCCCAGCAGCTCGACGCCGTCTCCTCGCAGTTCGTCGACAAGGCGCTCAAGCTCACGCCCGCGAACCCCCGCGCGCTGCGCCTCAAGCTCGATCTCGCCCGCGCCCGGGGCGGCGACGCGTCGGCCCTCGAAGCGTGCGAGGAGCTCCTGAAGAGCGCGCCGGACGATCTCGACCTCTGGCTCGCGAAGGCGGAGCTGCTCGCCGCGACGGGCCACGTCGAGGAGGCGCTCGAGCCGCTCGCGCGGGTGCGGCGGGAGCGGCCGGACGATCCCCGCGCGCGCCTCCTCGAGGTGCGGCTCCTCCTCCAGCTCAACCGGACCGACGCGGCGATCCCGCTCGCGGAGGCGTTCGTGGTCGCGACCCCGCCCCCGGAGCCCGCCGCGCTCGAGGAGGTGGCGAAGAGCCTCGCGGCCACGCGCCCCGAGCTCGCGCTCGCTGCCCGCGCGCGGCTCAAGGACCTCGATCCCCGCAACCTCCAGAACCTGCTCGAGCTGCGGACGCTCGCGTTCCACCTCGACCGGATCGACGACGCGATCGCGGCCTGCCGCGCGGTGCTCGCGATCCAGCCGGAGAACCTCGAGGCGATGCGTGGGCTCGCCGAGATCGCGCTGGCGAAGGAGGAACCGGGCACCGCGCTCGAGGCGTACCGCGCGATCCTCGTCGTCCATCCGCACGCCCTCGCCGACTTTCGCAAGGCGCTCGAGATCGCGCGCGAGGCGGGGCGGTTCGACGCGGTCCGCGACTTCGCCGAGGCAATCCTCGCCGAGGACCCGGCGGACGTCGGCGCCCAGCTCGAGCTCGCGCGCAGCCGGACCGCCGCCGGCGACCTCGCGGGCGCCGTGCGCGCGTACGATGCCCTGCTCGCCGCCCACCCGGGGGAGCTTCCGTACCTGCTCGAGAAGAAGGACGTCGTCGTGCGGACCAACGACCCCGCGCAGCTGGCGCCCGTCCTCGACGACCTGTTCCACCTCGATCCGACCCGGACCGACGTCGCCGTCGAGCGCGGGAACCTCTACCTCGCGCTCGCCTACGAGCGGCCCGAGGGCTCGGCGGAGCGCGAGCAGGCGGCGCGGACCGCGCTCGTCGCGTACGAGCGGGCGTCGACCGACGCCGAGGCGGGGAGCGCGAGCCTGCTCGGGATCGCCCGGGCGTCCCGGATCGTGGACGACCGCAGCCGCGCGCTCCAGGCGTACGCCGCCTTCCTCGTCCGGGAGGAGAACGTCACGCGCCACGACATCCTGAAGGAGCTCGGGCACACCCTGCGCGAGGCGGGCCGGTACTCGGAGGCGGCCGAGGCGTACAACCGCGCGATCTCGGCCGGCCTCGAGGACCCGGACCTGTTCTGGGGCGCGGTCGAGGTGCTGGCGCACCTCAACCAGGAGCCGCGGGCGCTCCAGCTGCTCGAGATGCTGCTCGCGCGCGACCCCACCAACGCGATGTTCCTCCGCAAGAAGGGCCAGCTGCTCCTGGCCGCCGGCCGTCGGACGGAGGCGCTCGAGGCGCTCCAGGGGGCCGTCCAGGGGGCCCAGGGCGATCCCCATGCCTACTTCGAGGTCGCCGAGGCGCTTCGCAGCCAGGGGGCGTTCGTCGATGCGGTCGAGTACTACCGGCAAGGCCTCGCGCTCGACGCGAAGAACCGGCACGGGCGGCTCGCGCTCGCGGAGACGCTGCTCGCGGCCGGACAGTACGCGGAGGTCGTGGCGATCGTCGACCCGCTCCTCAAGGAGGACCCGAACGACCTCGCCGCCTGGAAGGCGCGGGCCGACGCCTGGCGGGCGCTGGGGCGGCCGGCCGAGGTCGCCTACTCGCTGCGCGCGATGCTGCTGCTCGACCCGAACAGCCCGTCGGCCCTCCTCGAGACGTACCGGCTCCACCGGGACGCCGGCGAGACGAAGGAGGCGTACGACACGCTGAGCCGGCTGCTCGCGACCGACTCGCCCGAGGGCCACGACGCGACCCTCCACCTCGAGCGGGGCGACCTCGCCGCGAAGCTCGGGCTCGCCGAGGAGGCGAACCAGGCGTACGAGAAGGCGGCGGAGATCGACCCCGTCTACCGGGTCGAGATCGCCAGCCGGCGCGCCCGCCTTCGGCTCCAGGCCGGCCGACCGGATCTCGCCCTCGAGGTGCTCGACGACGGGATCAAGGCGGCGCCCGCCGGCGCGGCGCCGAACGTCGGCGCGCTGCTGCTCCGCGCCGAGATCCTGATCGCGCTCGAGCGGCCCGCCGAGGCGCGGGCGGTCTACGAGGAGGTGCGGGGCCGCGAGCCGAAGTCCCCCGTGGCGCTCGCCGGCATCGCCCGCTCCATGCTCGACGAGGGCCAGCACGCGGCGGCGGCGGAGTTCCTCCGCGGGGCGCTCCCGCAGCTGCCCCCGCAGGAGTCGCTCTACCTCCTGCTCGCCGAGGCGGAGAGCGGCGGCGGCCACCTCGACGTCGCGACCGAGGCGGTTCGGCAGGGCGTCGGCGTCCTCCCGAAGTCGCTCGGCCTGTGGGTGCGCTGGGGCGAGCTCGCGATCGCGCGCCAGGCGTGGCCCGAGGCGTCGACCGCGTTCGCCCACGCGCTCGCGCTCGCCCCCGCCGACACCGAGGTGCTGCGCCGCGCCGGGTTCGTCGCCGAGCGGCTCGACCACCCGAACGAGGCGCTCGCGCTGTACGAGCGCGCGACCCAGGCGGACCCGTCGGACAAGGCCGCGTGGACGAGCCGGGGGCTCGCGCTGCTCGCCATCGGCCGGCCCGCCGACGCCCAGGCGAGCTTCGAGCGCGCGCTCTCCGTCGACTCCGACTACGCGCCGGCGAAGGACGGCAAGAAGCTCGCGACGCAGAAGACCCGGGACGCCGAGATCCAGCGGTACGGCCGCGAGGCGCTGCTCCTCGAGGCGAAGCTCAACCGGACCGTCACGAAGAACGACCTGTTCGTCACGCTCCACGTCCCGTACGAGTTCCTGGATCCGGTGCTCGCCGCGATCGGCAAGGGCGTGAAGATCGACCTCGACCGCCTCGAGCCGAACGAGGTCCGAGACCTGGAGACGGCCTCGTTCCACCTCGTCTCGGCCGCCCTCGACCGCCGGCCGCCCGGGATCGAGCGACGCGGCTTCACGCTCGCCGACGTCGCCGTGCTGTCGCCGCCGACGGCGACCCTCGATCAGATCGGGCGGCTGTTCGGATATCTGAAGGCGGTGCTCGAGGCCGACCTGCGGCCGGAGAACCTGCGCCTCACGCCCGACGTCGAGGAGCTCGCCCGCAAGGCGCTGCTGCTCCCGCCCGAGCAACGCACCCTGTTCCAGCTCGTCCGCTCGCTCAAGGTCGGGGTGTACAAGGCCCGCCTCATCAAGGTCGTGGAGGAGGCGGGCGCGGCGGTCCACGCGCCGCTCCCGTCGCTCGACCTCGGGGCGTACTCGCCCGAGTTCCGCGCGGGGGCCGCCCCCGTCGGACCGGCCGCGGCCGACGGCGACGTTTACTTCGCTCCGGAGACGGGCGCCGCGCCCGCGGGGCCGGCGGGGCCCGAGCCCGCCGCCGAGGCCGCCCCGCCGTCGGGCGCGTTCCCCGCGATGACCCCGGCGCCCGCCGGGCCGCGGTGCGTCGGCTGCGGCGGGATCTCGTCGGTCCACCACAGCTGCGGGGCGCCGCTCTGCCAGCACTGCATCGGCCAGTTCCCGAACTGCCCGAAGTGCGGGGAGCCGGTCACCTCGTCGTCGGTCCGACCCGTCGACGGCGTCGCGGTCGCGCCCCCCGCCCGGGCGGCGCGTGGCGGCCTGCTCAAAGGGGTCTTCCAGCGCAACAAGCCGGCCCGGGCCGCGCCTCCGCCCGCCGCCGGCGCGCACGCGGCGAAGCCGGCCCACGCCGCGGAGCCGACCGGCCGGCCGACGGCGCCCGCCCGTCGCTCGGCCGCGGCCGCGCCGGCCGCGAAGGAGGCGAAGGAAGCGAAGGCGCCCGGGAAACCGGTGCCGGAGCCGCCGGCCCCGCCCGCCGCGTCCGCCCCGGCCCCGCCCGCGCCGCCGCGTCGACGCGAGAAGCCGGTCGACGACGAGCCGCGCCTGTAGCACCGTTCGCGGCCCGGCGGCCCCCGTACGCCTTATACGGTGGCCTCGTCCTTCTGGGGGTCGCACACCATGGGCGCTCCGTCCTCGTCCTCCCCGCCCGCCCGCGCCCGGATGGGGGGCTGGCTCCTCACCGCGCTGTTCGTGATCGGCGCGGCGCTGGTCTTCTACGCGATCTACCTCGCGTTCCCGGCGCAGTCGCACTACGGTGCCCTCCTGATCATCGGCGTCCTCGCGCTCCTTCTGGCCCTCGCGTCGTACCTCGCGGAGTCGTTCTCGCGCGACCCCCAGGCCCAGCGGTCGCTCGCGTGGGGGTTCTTCGGCATGGGATTCACCGTGCTGCTGCTGACCCTCGGGCTCGGCCCCTCGTACGGCATCACGAGCCCGCTCGCGGCGCTCGAAGGGCTGATCGTCGTCTTCGTCCTCCTCGCGGTCACGATCGCGCTCATCGTCTGGCGCGTGCGCGCCCTCGCGGCGACCCAGGCCCGCGAGGCGCCCCGGCAGGCGTGGCGCAACGAACCGGCCCCGTCGGCGTTCTCGTACGCGGCGGCGAACAGCCCGAGCGTGCCGTCGACGGCCCCGCCCCCCGCGGACGGGCCGAGCCCGCCGCCCCCGGGAGGGCCGTAGGATGGCGAGCGCCCCTCCGACCGGGCCCGCGCCCGGGGCGGTCGCCCTCGCGACCACCTGCCCGAAGTGCGGCGCCGCCCAGCCCGCCGGGGCCCGGTTCTGCAACGTCTGCGGCTCCTCGCTGGCCGTCTCGCCGCAGGGCAGCTCGACCGGGACGCAGGGCGCCCCGATGCCGCCCGGCACCCCGCCGCTCGACCTCCGCACGAAGGTCGACGACGACCGGGGCGTGCTGAAGCGCCTCCAGCTCCTCGTGCCGGGGTTCCGCGGGTACCGTCAGGCGGAGGACCTCCGCGAAGCGGACTCGCTGCTGCGGCTCCAGGTCGCCGACAAGATCAAGAACGCCCGGGCGACGCTGGAGAACGCGCGGTCGGCGCTGTCGAACGCGGGCCAGTACCAGGTGCTCACCGACATGGCCCCGCTGATCGCCGACCTGCAGCGGCTCGAGGGGTCGATCCGCCACGCCGAGCAAGGCTACACGGGGTTCTCGCCCGCGGTGCGGATCAATCCCCAGCAGCAGGACCGCCTCTACGAGTACGACTACGGGTTCGCCCAGGCCGGCGATCAGCTCGCCCAGACGATCGCGCCGTTCCCGAGCGTGGTGATGGGCGGGGCGGGATCGACGACCCCCGCCGCGATCCTCGCCACGGCCCGGATGCAGGTGAACCAGCTCGACCAGGCGTTCAAGGCGCGGATCCAGGCGATCGAGGGGATCCGCGTCTCGTGAGCGTACGGAGCGAGGACGTATGGTAACCAACAACCCGATCCCGGCGAAAGGCGGGAGCCTGATCGGCGCGACGACGGTCAACTGGGAGGACGCGTACAAGGGCCCGAACGTGATGTGGCGGGTCCCCCGCAACATCCGCTGGGGCGACAACATCGTCGTCCGCGAGGACGAGATCGCCGTCTTCTACCGGGACGGAAAGGTGCTCGCCTACCTCGACAAGCCCGACCGGTACGCCCTGAGCTCGCTCAACACCCGGCTCGTCGCCGGGGTCGTCCAGTCGCTGTCGGGGGTGCGCCAGGAGGCGGAGGTCTACTACCTCCAAAAGCGCCTCTTCGACGGGAAGTTCGGGAGCGCCGAGCCGTACGTCTTCCGCGACCCGGATTTCGGGCTCGTCCAGCTCCGGGTCTTCGGCAGCTACCGCTGGCGCGTCGGCGCGCCGGACAATTTCATCAACCAGTTCGTCGGCACGTTCGGCGCCATCACGACCCCCGACGTCGAGGCCCGGTTGCGCGACCAGATGGTGATCCTGGTCTACAACACGCTCGGCAAGATGAAGGACCAGGGGATGCGGGTCACCGATCTCGCCGGCGCGCTCCAGACGATCGAGCAGGCCGTGCTCGGCCTCGGGCCGCAGCACTTCGGTCCGCTCGGCGTCGACCTGAACCAGGTCCAGGGGCTCTCGATCAACCTCCCGGACGAGGTCCAGGAGGCGGTCAACACCCGCTCGAAGATGGGCGTCCTGGGCGTGAACTACATGCAGTACCAGGCCGGCCAGGCGATGACGACGGCCGCCGCGAACACCTCGGGCGCCGCGGGCTCGCTCGCCGGCGCGGGCGTCGGCCTCGGGGCGGGCATGGGGATCGGCTACGGGATGGCCGGCCAGATGCAGAACGCCTACGGGCCCGCCCCGGGCACGCCGTGCAGCCGCTGCGGGACGCTGATCCCGGCCGGCGTCCGCTTCTGCCCCCAGTGCGGGAACCCCGTCGGGGGCCCGCCGCCGGGCGCCACCGGCACGCCGTGCCCCAAGTGCGGCCAGCCGGTGCCGCCGGGCGTCAAGTTCTGCCCGAACTGCGGCGCGTCGATGGCTCCGCCGCCGGCGCGCAAGTGCCCGAAGTGCGGGATGGACGTCCCGGGCACGGGGAAGTTCTGCCCGAACTGCGGCGCCGCGATGCCGACCTGACGGACGGGGGAGCGGCGGGGCGTTCCAAGGAGCGGAGGGGTCACCGATGAACTACTGTACGAAGTGCGGGGCGCAGCTGCCGGACGACGCGGCCTTCTGCGCGAAGTGCGGGCAACCGGTCCATCCCGGGGCCGGCGGCGCGGCCGCCGGGTCGACCGCCGCGAAGCCGACCGTGACCCCGCTCGCGCCGGCGGGGACGCAGGAGCTGAAGTGCCCCTCGTGCGGGGCGCCGATCCATCCGGTCTTCGGCGAGATGGTGATCACCTGCGACTACTGCGGGGCCTCGGTGACCCTCGGCGGCGAGGGCTGGAAGGAGATCAACAAGCACACGATGCTGCTGATCAAGGTCCCCGACCAGGCGGCCGCGATCAAGGTCGTCCGCGGCTACCTCGACCAGGGGTTCCTCCACCGCCACTTCTTCGAGGAATCGAAGCTCGTGGAGGCGCGCCTCAGCTACGTCCCGTTCTGGGTGCTGCCGGCGTCGGCGTCGACCACGTACCAGTACCAGGCGGTCGCGACGAGCGTCGGCGCGACCGTCGGGACGATCGCCGCCGGCGCGCTATTGGGGAGCGCCCTCAGCGGCCGCGGGGGCGGCGGGGTGGCCGTGATCCCGATGTTCGGCGGGCCGGTCGTCAACCCGACCCGCTCGGCGACGATCTCGGGCCAGTACGAGTATCCGATCGTCGCGGTGAAGGCGATGAGCCAGTACCAGCCGCACGACTACGAGTTCTCGCTCGCCGACCGCGCGCTGTTCGACAAGAAGTCGATCCCGCAGGGCACCCCCGTGCTCAACGGCGACCTCGGCGAGGACGCGGCGCAGCACGCGGCGAAGGCGTACGTCCAGCAGGTCCAGTCCGAGATCGTCCACAAGAAGCACAGCATGGTCTCGAACATCCGGTGCGACGTCGACGTCTCGGAAGGGGAGCTGCTCCACGTGCCGATCTGGTACTTCCAGTTCGAGCACAAGAACGGAAAGCCGGTCGTCCTGGTCGACGGGAACGCCGGCCGCGTGATCCAGACGATCGAGTGAACCCGCTCGAGGTCAGGGTTTAAGCCCCCGCCGGGCACGGGTCCTCCGATGGGAGCCACGGCCCGCGCCGGCCCGGCGCTCGGCGTCGGCGCGGTCGTGGTCGTCGCCGTCCTCCTGCTCGTCGCGATCGGGCCGGTCGCGGCCGGTCCCGCGCGCGCGTCCTCCGCGCCGGCCCCGGCCCGCCCGCCGGCGCCGGTCCCGCCCGCGGCCGCCCGCCCGGCCGTCCCGGCGGCCCCCGCCGCCGACGTCTATTCCGGCGCGGGCTACGTGCGTTCGACCGCGTTCGTGAACTACAACGTGACGTCGGCCGGCAACTTCGCCTCGACGGTGGCCGACTGGCAGCTGGGCACCCCCGCCTACGTCCCGTCGGACCGGGCGCTCTGGTTCCCCACGGTGGTCAACGCGACCGGTTCGTACCCGGTCCCAGAGTATGGACCGACCCTCATGTTCTCGACTGTTACCGATTCGTTTGTCGGTGACATACCTGCATTGAACAATGCATCCGCCCTCACTTACGATCCCGCAAATTCCTGGGTCCTCGGTGCGATCTCTGACAACGGGACAGTCGAGGCGTTCAATTCGAGCTCCGGCAGTCTCGTGGGCGCGGCTGCAGCCGTCGGCACGAATCCGACTGCGCTGGCCCTCGATCCGACCACGCAGACGCTGTACGTCGCGAACGAGGGATCCGATACAATTTCCGTCCTCGACGCACTCACTTTGGAGGTCCTACACGCGCCGCTAACCACAGGGTCATCACCTTCCTCACTCGCTGATGACCCATCCGACCAATCTCTGTTCATTGCGGACTCCGGCGCGCCGCAGATCGAGATCTATGATACCGCCACGTTTGCTGAATATTCCCCCGTGCTCTTGACCGGGGACGCCTCGAGCGTTGCCTACTCTCAGTCCGCGGGAACAGTACTAGCAGTCGTTCCGTCGCGAACAACCGCTGTGTTGATCGATGCCGCCAGCCGAGGTTTCATTGGCGGATCAGTAGTTGGCTCAGGAGTTGACTACGCTCAGACAAGTCTCAATGGCAGCGAGTACATACTCGCGAGCCCCTCAGCCAACAGCGTCGTCCTCGTGAACTCCTCCATCGGCTGTACGAGCTGCACGACGGTTCCGGTTGGAACTGCTCCCGAGATCACGGCAACCGCGTCTTCTCCCTTCCTTGCTTATGCATGGAACTCGGTCAGCCGAAATGTCAGTATCCTTGCCCTGAGCGCCTCCACAGTCGTGGCGAATTCCCCCAGTTTAGGGGCCGACCCGGACGCCGTCGCCTACGACTACGCCGCGGGTCGGCTATTCGTTGCGAACTCTGTGGGAAACTATCTGACACCTCTCGATCCTGTCACGATGCTTACGTCGGGGGATGCGATCGCCGTCGCATCACCAACCACGGTGGTCACGGATCAGGCCTCCGGAGAAATCTACGTCGGAGTGGCGGGCGGGATTTCCGTTCTCGATCCTACCAGTGGGTCCGTGCTACGCGAGAACACCTCAATCCCCGGGGTTTCCTACCCATTGGCCGTCGATCGCCCGGCGGGTCTCGTCTGGACACTCAACACGGTCCGTGGGCTTCTCGGGCTCGGTCTGGCGACGCTCCAGGCCACCGTCGACTACCCCGACCTTGTCGATTACACGGGGCCGTCCCAGGGCACGGTGAACTCGAACGGTTCGCTGTTCTTGGTGGTGGACCCCACCAACGACACCCTGCTGGCGTTCAACACTACCAGCGGCGCGTTGCAGTTTGCCGCGGGCCCGCTGACCCCGGACGCAGTAGGTGTGGCGTACGACGCGGCCGATGACGACTGCTATGTCCTCGGGGAGAACGTGTCGATCGTCGATTCCCTCACGGGTCTGGTCATCACGAATTCCGTAGTCCTTCCCACGCACGCGTCGTCTGGGGCCATTGTCTACGATCCCTCGAGGGCCGCCCTCTACGCTACGGCGACGATCTCGACTCCCGTTCCCAGCGGCGCGCTCTACGTGCTGGACGGATCGACGCCGGGGGCCGCGGCCCGCGGGATCGCCACGCTGACCACCGGCCAGGGGCCGAGCGGCGTCATCTCGGTCGCGCTGCCCGGAAGCTCATCCGCGGCGTCCGACCAGATCTGGACCGCGAACTCTGCGTCCGGCACGGTAAGCATGATCGCGAGCGGCCTGAGCATCCCGTCGTTCACGATCGGCCCCTCTTCGGTCGACGTCGGACAGCCCGTCGGACTCACGGTGACGACCTTGGGAGGGGCTGGCGCGACGAACCTCACCTACCTCGGACTTCCGCTCGGTTGTGACTCGCAGGACAACACCTCGTTCACGTGCGTCCCCGAGGCGTCGGGCGTCTTCTCGATCGAGGCGATCGCCACGGACGGGCTGGGCGACCAGGCGACGGCCAACGCTTCCCTCAACGTCAGCGGATCCCTTTCGGTCACGATGACGGATCGGAGCGCATCCGCGCCCTACTTTGACGTGGGCTCGACCGTCTCGCTCGCCGCGGTCGTCGCGGGCGGGGCGCTCCCCTACGACTACTCGTGGTCGTTCGGGGACGGCGCGAGTGCCACCGGAGCGAGCAGTGCGCACCAGTACGACGCCCCCGGGACCTACGTGGTCACGGTGACGGTCTCGGACGGGAACTTTGCCACGGCGCAGAACTCGACCGCGGTCACGGTCTTCGCCGACCCGACCGTCACCGTGGCGTCCCAGCCGGGGAATCGCACCGAGCCCGGTCTCCCACTGCTCCTCGTCGCGACCGTCGTGGGCGGGTCGCCGCTGGCGAGCGCGGGATGGCAGCCGCTGGCGGGCGAGACCCTCGCGGGCACTTCCGTACAGACGAGCTGGAGCGCGGCAGGGGTCTACGACGCCGTGTTCTCCGCCACCGACGCCGCCGGGGTGAGCGTCGGGGCTTCGCTGAACGTCACCGTGATCCCCGGACCGACCGCGACCCTGGCCTGGTCGGTCCCCAACGAAACCGGGGGCAGTGAGGTCTCCGACGGGCAGAACGTGACGTTCGTGGTCACGCCGACCGGAGGGAGCGGCCCCTACACCGTGGCGTGGAACTTCGGCGACGGCTCGCTCGCGTCCGGGCCCCTCGAGGTATCCCACGTGTTCGGTCGCACCGGGAACGTGACGGTCACCGCCGAGGT
>Ga0335075_10002127_pt1 | contig 32066 bp, 29 predicted proteins | sample Lox_Sample_24_FD_206723 | JGI IMG/M metagenome (GOLD analysis project Ga0335075, IMG submission 206723) | Soil microbial communities from Loxahatchee National Wildlife Refuge, Florida, United States - Lox_Sample_2.4 | ecosystem: Environmental > Terrestrial > Soil > Wetlands | place: USA...
GCGGCGCGCATCGGCTTCGAGGCGGTCGATCCGAGGCTCGAGAAAGTGGCGCGCACGCTGGGCATGGGGCCATGGCGCGTCCTCTGGCACGTCAGCCTGCCGCTGGCCTGGCGGAGCATCGCCACGGGTCTCACCCTGACCGCGGCGCGTGCGATCAGCGAATTCGGCGCCGTGGTCATCCTCGTTTATTATCCGATGACCGCGCCCGTGAAGATCTACGAGCTTTTCCTGCGCTTCGGCCTGCCCGAGGCGGCTGGCATGGCGACACTCCTCCTCGCGGTCTCCTTGGTCATGCTGATCCTGTTTCGCCATTTTGCCCATGGCCAAGACAGGATATCCGGGTACGGGAGATGAACCGGACGGTCGCGGCACTCGAGAATGTGTCTCTTGCGCTCGGCTCGTTCTCGCTGCGAGATATCGGGCTCGCTCTCGGGCCCGGCGAAATCCTGGCCATCCTCGGCCCGAACGGGGCCGGCAAGTCGGTGACGCTGGAAACGATCGCCGGATTTCATCGCCCTTGCGCCGGGCGCATTTTCATCGGTGGCCGCGATGTCACCGGGCTCCCGCCGGAGCGGCGCGGCGTGGGCCTGGTCTTTCAGAATTACGGCCTCTTTCCCCATCTGACGGTGGCCGCGAATGTCGCTTTCAGCCTCGGCGCCCGGGGGAGATCGGCACGCGGCCCGCGGGGTGCGGAGGTTGCGGAGGCGCTCACCCGGTTCGGCATCGCCCATCTTTCGGACCGGCGACCGCTCGATCTGAGCCCGGGCGAAAAGCAGCGCACGGCATTGGCGCGCGCCCTCATCTCGGAGCCCGGGCTTTTCCTGTTCGATGAGCCGTTCGCCGCGCTCGATGCGCAGACACGTGAGGGCTTGCGCGAGGAGCTTGGGATATTCCTGCGCGAATCAGCCGTTCCGGCGATCTTCGTGACCCATGACCAGACGGATGCGAGCGTGCTCGCCGATCGCGTCGCCATCATGCAGAACGGTGCCATCGTGCAGGCAGGGCCTGTGGCGGATGTCTTCCGGGCGCCCGCGAGCCGCTTCGTTGCGGATTTTCTGGGCATCGAAAACCGCCTGGCTGCCCGCGTGGTGGGGTGGGCCGGCGCCTACCTGCGTGTTGCCGTCGGCGAGCACGTTTTGCATGTGCAAGGCGATCTGTCCGCGACACCGGCGCGTGACATCTTTCTCTGCATCCGGGGCGAGGATGTCGTGCTCTCGCACTCCGATCCCGCGATCCCTGAAGCAAAGGCCGAGGGCGCGCCGATCAATCGCCTGAGGATGCGCGTCGTGCGCGTCATTGGTTTCGGTGCGCTCTGCAAAGTGCTGCTCGATGGCGGCTTTTTGCTCACCGCCTGCCTGCTCCGCCGCAGCGTGCGCGAACTCGGGCTCATGCCCGGCAGGGACGCCGTGGTCGAGATCGCGCCTGATTCGATCCATCTGCTGGCGGTTCGCTGAGGTCATGGCGGAAGCGGATTCGCCGTCGGCATGGCGCGACATCCGGGGTGTCGGCTTTGCTGAGAGAGCGCCACTGGCGCGCGCATGGGCATGGCTGGATGCCGCTCCGTTCGTGCCGGCGTGCGAAACGATGCCGGCCGCGCAGGCGATTGGCCGCGTCCTGGCTGCCGATGTTTCGGCAAGCCGGGATTTGCCAACCACCGATCGGGCCGCGATCGATGGCTTCGCGGTGCGTGCCGGCGATACCGAGAGCGCCGGCATCTACAATCCGCTGTTGCTCGCTCTTTCGGATTCACCAGGTGCCGGGTCTGCTGTTCCCGTTTTCGCCGGCGCGCCGCTGCCGCCTGGCGCGGATGCTGTCGTGGCATTCTCTTCGGTCTCCGGATCCGCGCCGGGGCATTTGCAGGTGATCGTCGAGGCGGCGGCGGGAGAAGGGATTGCGCCGCGCGGCGGCGCGCTGCGCGCCGGGGCGATGGCGCTCTGCAGGGGCAGGCGGCTCAGGCCGCCGGATCTGGCGCTGCTCGCCATGCTCGGGATCGAAGATGTGACGGTCTTCGCCCGGCCGCGGACCCGGCTGGTGGTTGCGGGGCCGAAAGGAGGAGATGCCGAAGCGCTGGCGGCGATGCTGCGCGCCCTCGTGGTGCGCGACGGCGGCGTGCCGAGCGGTGGCGTGTGCAAATGGTTCGGCGAGGCCATCGCGATGGCGGCCGAGGCCGATGTCATCCTCACCGCCGGCCGCTCCGGCGCCGGCGAGGACGATGTGGCCGCCCCGACACTTGTCGAAGTGGGCGGAGAGATGGCGATGCACGGCATTGCGATGCGCCCCGGCGCATCGAGCGGACTGGGGCGGTTGCGCGGGAAGGTGGTGTTGTTGCTGCCAGGTTCCCCGCTCGCCTGCCTCATTGCCTACGACATGCTGGCGGGGCGGCTGATCCGCCGCCTCGGCGGGTTCTCTCTCGACCTTCCCTATCCGTGCGCGACCTATCCGCTCGGCCGCAAGATCGTCTCGGCCATCGGCATCACCGATGTGGTGCCGGTGGCATTGGCAGGAGAGGCCGCCGTCCCGATCGCCTCTGCTGAAAGCGCCGAGCTTGCAGCTTCCTGCCGCGCCGACGGCTTCGTGGTGGTGCCCGAGGCGCTGGAGGGTTATGCCGAGGGCGAGACCGTCGCGGTTTGCCTATACGACGGGTTTGGGCGGCACCTATATTCCCGGGCATGACGCCACCGGATCAGGGCATGGCCGAACGACTTGTCGCGCTCTCCCGTGCCGCGCGGCAGGCTCAGTTCCTGGAAGTGATTCCGCGCGAAGAGGCCGAGGCGCGCCTGGCACGGCATCTGCGGCCTGAGCCGTCCGGCGTGGAACGCGTTCCGCTATCTGCGGCGCGCGGGCGTGTCCTTGCCGAGGATCTGGCGGCACCGGTCGATGTCCCCGGATTCGATCGCGCGAGTGTCGATGGATTCGCGGTCTGGGCTGGCGACACGGCAGGGGCGAGCCACGACGCACCGTGCGTGTTTCATTTGAACGCCGAAGTCCTGACGCCGGGCATCGTGCCCGAACTGGAAATGGTGCGCGGTACCGCGAGCGTCATTGCGACAGGCGGCATGTTGCCGCGCGGCGCCGACGCCGTGGTGATGGTGGAGGACACGGAAACCTCCGCGGGGCCGGGCGGCACGCTGCTCGTTGAAATCCGCCGCCCCGTGGCGCCTGGCCGGTTCGTCGCCCTGGCCGGCTCCGATATCGCCCGCGGCGAGACCGTCCTGCGATCGGGACGTATTTTGACGTCGCGCGAGATCGCCATGCTGGCGGCAGTGGGCCTCGGCGACGTGCCGGTCTGGCGCCGGCCGCGCATTGCCATCATCTCGACGGGCGACGAGATCGTCGCGCCTGGCACTCCCATCCGCGCCGGCCAGGTCTATGACAGCAATGCCGCGGTGCTGGCCGCCGCGACCGAGGAACTCGGCGGCGAGGCGCTGCGGCTCGGCATCGTTGCGGACGACGAACCGGCGCTGCTCGCCGCGCTCGAGCGCGCCCTGGCCCGCGCCGATCTGGTGCTGCTTTCCGGCGGCACTTCCAAGGGCGCGGGCGATATCGCGCATCGGGTGGTCTCGCGGCTCACCGGTCCCGGCGTCATCGTGCATGGCGTCGCGCTCAAGCCGGGCAAACCGCTTTGTCTTGCCGTCAGTGCCGGCAAGCTGGTCGCCGTGCTGCCGGGCTTTCCGACGTCCGCGATGTTCACCTTCCACAGCTTCATCGCGCCGGTGATCGCCCGCCTCTCCGGCCGGCGCAGCAGCCCTGTGAAGCGCGTTGCGGCCACCCTGCCGCTTGCCGTCACCTCGGAGCAGGGACGGACGGAATATGTGATGGTCTCGCTGATGCGTTCGCCGGATGGCGGGCTTGCGGCCTATCCCACCGCGAAAGGCTCAGGCGCCGTCACCAGTTTTGCCCAGGCCGACGGATTCTTCGAAATTGCCGCCGACCGGGAGACTGTTGTGGCCGGCACGTCCGTCGATGTCACGCTGATCGGCGAGGAAGCGGAGCCAGCGGATCTGATCATCATCGGCAGCCATTGTGTCGGTCTTGATTTCCTGATCGGCGTCCTCGAGCGCGATGGGATCCGGGTGAAGGCGCTGAATGTGGGCTCTTCGGGCGGGCTTGCCGCCGCGCAACGCGGGGAATGCGACATTGCCGGCATTCATCTGATGGATCCCCGCACCAGCCGCTACAATGCGCCCTTCCTGAACGATGCGCTGGCACTGCTGCCCGGATATCTGCGCCAGCAGGGGATCGTTTTCCGAACTGACGATGCGCGGTTCGCGGGATGCGAGGGCGCCGCCGCGGCAGTTGCGGCGGCGCTCGCCGACCGATCCTGCCTGATGGTCAACCGCAACGCCGGCAGCGGCACGCGCATTCTCATCGACCGGCTGCTTTCCGGGCGACGCCCGGCAGGGTACGCCTACCAGGCGAAATCCCACAACGGGGTCGCCATTGCGGTTTCACAACGGCGTGCCGATTGGGGTGTTGCGATCGACAGCGTCGCCCGGCAGTACGGCCTCTCGTTCGTTCCCTTGCAGGCCGAGCAGTACGACTTCGTCGTTCCCCGTGCGCGCCTGCAAACCCCGCCGGTCCGTCGCTTCGCGGAACTGCTGCAGGACGCCACGGTTCGAGGCCGGCTCGAAGCGATGGGTTTCCGCTCGCCTGCGGAGGCAATATGACGGAGAGTGATGCCGCCGTTCTGAATGCCGTTCCCGACAATCTGCGCGTGCTGCCCGATCCCAATGACCCGCGCCTGACGATGGCGGTGGTCGGCATCGACCAGAGCGGGCAGACTGCGCATTCCAGGGTGGTGGTGGAACGCGCGCTGACGATCTTCCTGAATGCGCAGGAGATCGTCACGGCGATGACGATCGGGGACTATCCGGAGGAGCTGGCCATCGGCTTCCTCCTCAATCAGGGAATGCTGCTAGCGGACGATACGATCACCGGCATCGACTATGACGAGGAGCTTGCGGTCGTTGTGGTCCGTACCGAGCGGAAGACGAATTACGAAGAGAAGTTGCGCAAGAAAACGCAGACCTCGGGCTGCGCGCAGGGCACCGCGTTCGGCGATCTGATGGACGTGATCGAGGGCGTCACGCTGCCGGATGCCGAACTGCGCACCTCCTCGCTTTATCGCCTGACGAGCCGCATCAACACGTTGCCTTCGCTTTATCTCGAGGCCGGTGCGATCCACGGCGCCGTGCTGTGCCAACGCGACGAGCCGATCGCCTACATGGAGGATGTCGGGCGGCACAACGCGGTGGACAAGATCGCTGGCTACATGCACCGCCACGGCATCAGCGGAGCGGACAAGATTTTCTACACTACGGGCCGCCTGACCTCGGAAATGGTGATCAAGACCGTGCGCATGGGCATTCCCGTGCTTATTTCCCGCTCGGGCTTCACGGCCTGGGGCGTGGAACTGGCGCGCAAGACCGGGCTTACGCTGATCGGGCGGGCGCGCGGCAAGCGGTTCCTGGCACTCGCGGGTGCGGAACGAATCACCTTCGACCAGGATCTCTCTTATGTCGGGGAGGAAAGCCTGAGGCATCGGCGCAAGGCCGCCCAGAGTGACGAGCAGGGACGTGACGACTGAGGGCGTGACGACTGACAGGGCGGCCACGGTGGGGCTCATACTGGCCGGGGGCCTGGCGCGGCGGATGGGCGGCGGGCACAAGGTATTGCGCGAGGTGGGCGGGGAGAGCGTGCTCAGCCGCCTGATCAGTTGTCTGCGCCCGCAGGTGAGCGCGCTCGTGCTCAACGTCAACGACGATGCCGACCTGTTCGCCGCCTTCGCCCTGCCGCTTGCCGCCGATGAGGTGCCTGGGCGTCCGGGCCCGCTTGCCGGCGTGCTGGCCGGACTCGAATGGGCGGCACGGGAGCGGCCCTCGGCACGGTGGCTTGTCACTGTTCCGGGCGATGCCCCCTTCATCCCGGCCGATCTCGTGTCACGCCTGCATGACGAGCGGTGCAAACAGCGTGCGGAACTGGCTGTCGCGGCCTCTGCCGGGCGGATTCATCCGGTGGTCGCCCTATGGCCCGTGGCGATCGCTCACGCGCTCCGGCGCGCCCTGGTGGACGAGGAGATTCGCAAGATCGACCGGTTCACCGCCGACTATCGCTCTGCCATCGTCGAATGGCCGGCCGCTCCGCTCGATCCGTTCTTCAACGTCAACACACTGGACGATCTCGCGGAGGCCGAGCACCTCCTCGCAGAGAGCGAGCCATATTGAAAAGAAAGACCCTTCTTTTTCTGAAGAAAAAGAAGCAAAAAGACTTCTCCCCATTACCCGGCGTCGCCCTCGGGAGATAAAAGTTTTCTGGTTCTCTTTTTCAAAAGAGAACAATCTTCATGCCTGATCGCACGAGGTGTCTCGGAAGGTTCATAACGGGGGGTGCCCGACATGACCGAGCAGAGCAACAAGCCGGAGGCCCGGCCCGCGCCGCAGGAGTCTCGAAAGGCGACGCGGAAGCGAAGGCTTCTGGCCGGTGTGCTGGGGGTTGCCGCCCTGGCGCTCCTCCTCGTGTTCGGCATCCCGTGGGTCAAGGAGATGCTCAACACGGTTTCGACGGACGATGCATATGTGAGTGGCCACGTCACGTTCGTTGCCCCCCGCGTGCGCGGGCAGGTCGCCCGGGTCCTGGTGGATGACAACAACCGTGTGCACAAAGGAGATATCCTGGTCGAACTGGACACGGAGCCTTATCAGGACGCCGTTGCTGTGGCCAAAGCGGTCGTCGACACCGCGAAGGCGAACCTGCTGGTGGCCATTTCCGCGACCCGCGGGATCGAAGCAGAGGCCAGAAGCCGCTTCTTTGGATTGCAGAACGCCATCGAGGGGGTGGACAACCAGGTTGCCCTGCTGGATGCGCGGGTCGCCGCCTTCGACAAGAGCAGGGCGGCGCTGGCACTGGCCCAGATTGAATTCGAACGGGCAAGCAAGCTGGTGGCGACGGGCACCGTGAGCCAGTCGGATTTCGACCGGCGACAAGCGGCATTGCTGACTGCCCGGGCACAGGTGACCCAGGCGGTGGCCGATGTGTACCAGATCCGCGCCTCTTTGGGGTTGCCGGCGGTACCCGAAGGCAGAGACCTTACTTCAGTGCCACCCGATATCGATCAGACCTTTTCTTCCGTCCGCCAGGCGCAGGCGGGCCTGATTCAGAGTGCGGCTCAACTGGGCGTCGTGCATTCCTACGACCAGACACCGAGGCAGATGATCGAGCAGTTCCAGAAGCTGGGCGACGTCGACGTCACGTTCGCTCGGTACGCCGCCGATGCGCCAGACGTGAAGGAGGCGGAGGCGAAGCTTGAAGCTGCCGAGCGCAATCTCGCTGAGGCCGAGCTGAACCTTCGGTACTGCACCATCGTCGCGGAGATCGACGGCGTCGTGACCAGCCGCAATGTCAATCCCGGCGACGATGTTCAGGTCGGGCAGAGCCTGATGGCGATCCGCTCGCTCCGCGACGTTTGGATCGACGCCAATTTCAAGGAGACGCAATTGCGCTACCTGCGGATCGGCCAGCCTGCCGATCTCTATCTCGACATGTACGGTGCGAGCCACGTGTTCAAGGGTCGCGTCTCCGGCTTCACCATGGGGACTGGATCAACATTGGCGCTGCTGCCGCCGCAGAATGCCACCGGCAATTTTATCAAAGTGGTGCAGCGGCTGCCGGTTCGGATCGACATCGAAGACTATGACCCCAACAAGTACCCGCTGTTCTATGGCACCTCGGTCGTTCCGTATGTCTACATCCATAAGCCGCCGACCGGACCCGATGCCGGGAAGTTTCTCCAAAGCTATGTAACGCAATTGCCAGCCCCTGGTTCGATCGCAAGTTCGTCGGGCATTAAACGGTGACAGGGGCGGTACTTTCGCCTTCACTTCCCAGATCCCATGGTGGGGTAAACCCCTGGGTCGTGGCCGCCGTCGTCGTGGTACCGACCTTCATGGAGGTGCTCGACACCACGATCGCGGTCGTGGCGTTGCGCTATATTGCCGGCGGGCTCTCTGCCACGGTCGATGACGGCGAATGGGTTATCACCAGCTACCTTGCCGCCAATGCCATTATCCTGCCGATCACCGGCTGGTTGGCGGCGCATCTCGGTCGCCGCAACTACTTTCTGCTGTCGATCGCCGTCTTTACCCTCGCCTCGGGACTGTGTGGAATGGCCAGCAGTCTCACTCAACTGATCCTTTTCCGCGTGCTGCAGGGCCTAGCGGGCGGTGGTCTTCAGCCAAGCAGCCAGGCTGTGCTGCTGGATGCCTTCCCGGTGGAGAAGCAAGGAATGGCGATGACGCTGTTCGGCTTCGCCGCCCTGATTGCGCCCGTCGTCGGCCCGACTCTCGGCGGCTGGATCACCGACAGCTACTCCTGGCGGTGGGTGTTCTTCCTCAACGTCCCGGTTGGTCTTCTGGCACTCGCCGGATGTTACGTCCTGCTCCGCGATCCAGACTACCTGATCGCGCAGCGCACGGAATTGAGGAAGCGGCCGTTCAATTTTGACTCGATCGGTCTGTCGCTGCTGGTCATCGTCATCGTCTGTTGGGAAGTGATGCTCAGCAAGGGGCAGGAGTGGGACTGGCTGGGCGACCCGTTCTGGCGTGTCCAGACACTGGCGGCTCTCTTTCTTGTCGGGCTGATCGCCTTGATCTTCTGGGAGTTGCGCCACCTCAATCCCGTGGTCAATTTCCGTGCAATGGGGGAGCGAAACTTCAGCGCGTGCTGCATCATCATCTTTGTCGCCTACGCGGTGCTCTACGCCGCCAGCACTTCGTTGCCTGGCCTGCTGCAGTCCCTGTTTGGCTATGACGCGCTGAGTGCGGGACTGGTCATGTCGCCGGCTGGATTCTTCGCTGTCGTCGCAATGCCCTTCGTTGGCCGCACGCTCGGTCGGGGGACCGACGCGCGGTGGGTGATGGTCGCCGGCCTGCTGACCATGGCCGCCGGCAATTATTGGATGTCGCAGATGAACCTGGATATTGGTCCGAGCCAGGTCGTGTGGCCTCGAGTGGTATTGGTCGTGGGCCTTGCGATATGCTTTGCTCCGGCGAATGTCGCCGCCTATCTCTACACTCCATTAGAGCTGCGCGGAGCGGCTGTCGGCTTGTTGAGCCTGCTGCGCAACGAGGGAGGCAGCGTCGGCACGTCGCTGTCGCAGACACTGCAAGAGCGCCGCGACCAGTTCCACAGCCTCCGGCTCGTTGAATCTCTCAATCCTCTCAACCCGGCCACCAATTCCTTCCTCGATCAGGCTCAGGCGCGGTTTCTTCAGCAGACCGGCGATCCCGTTGCTGCGCATCAACTCGCCTTGCAAGCGCTCGAGAACCTGCGTGAACAGCAGGCATCCGCCCTTGCCTATTTCGACGTCTTTTGGGTGATTGCCGTTGCGATGCTCGTGCTCGTGCCGGTGGTGCTGGTCATGAAGCGCTCGGTGGCCGAGAAGGGCGCTCGCATCGGAGGCGAATGACGAGCGGTGCAAACAGCATGCGGAACTGGCTGTAGCGGCCTCCGGCGTGCCCTGGTGGACGAGGAGATTCGCAAGATCGACCGGTTCACCGCCGACGATCGCTCTGCCATCGTCGAATGGCCGGCCGCTCCGCTCGATCCGTTCTTCAACGTCAACACACCGGACGACCTTGCCCACGCCGAGCGCCTCCTCGCAGAGAGCGAACCATCGAGTACTGGGCGGGCGTGCCCTGCACCGGGGGTCAAAATCGAATGGATGGTACCCGGGGCGAGCGGGGCCATTGCCGTGCTGTGGTCGACTCCCCGACAATGAACAAAGCATCTCGGGGCCAGAGCCGCTGACACGGCGTCCGCGATACATTTCGGGATAGTTTAATCCTGGGCGGCCTGCCGGTCAGGCCCTACACAGTCCCATGGGCCGTTCATGGAAGCGTCCGCTGCGCGGCGTATCGCATCTGGTGCAGGCGTTGGCCCTTCGCGGCACGATCGCCGTGCTGCGGCGCCTCGGGCCGGTGCATTCCTCCAATCTCGGCGCGTGGATCGCGCGAAGCCTGGGGCCGATGCTGCCCGTCTCCCGGGTCGCCGACGACAATCTCCGTCGCGCCCTTCCCGAACTCTGTGATGCCGAACGCGCGCGAATCCTCCGCACAGTGTGGGACAATCTCGGGCGCAACTCGGCCGAGTTGCCCCATCTCGACGCGTTCCAGCGTTCGCGCGAAGGGCCCGGCTGGGAGATCCAAGGCGAGGAGCACATCGCGGATATCCGGGCCTCAGGGGCGCGGGCCCTGTTCTTCTCGGGCCATCTGGGCAACTGGGAGATGATCCTGCCCATCGCGGCGGGTCTCGGCCTGCCCGTGTCTGGCTTCTACCGCGCCGCCTCGAACACGCGGACCGACGTCATCATCCAGTCCCTGCGGCAGAACGCGCTCGGCCGGCACGTGTCCATGTTCCCCAAGGGACCCCGGGGGGCGCGCGCGGCGCTGTCGCACCTGCAAGGTGGCGGTTCCCTGGGCCTTCTCGTCGATCAGAAGATGAACGACGGGATCGCTGTCCCCTTCTTCGGTCGCGCCGCGATGACAGCCCCCGCCCTCGCGCAGTTCGCGCTCCGGTTTCGGGCGCCGATCGTGCCGATTCGCGTCGTCCGCCTGGGCCCCGCGCGCTTCCGAATGGTCTGCGAGCCACCGCTCGCCATAGCTCTCACGGGTGACCGCAAGGCCGATACATACGCGATTTCGCTCGCGATGAACGCGACGCTCGAACGCTGGATCCGCGAAGAGCCGGCGTCCTGGCTTTGGCTGCATCGCCGTTGGCCGAAGATGTCGGCCTCCTTGTCGTAGGCGCCCGTCCGGCTATGTCCGGTCACATCGGGCTGCGGACGACCGACTTGATCGCGCCGCGATCCCGGCCGGAGGTGAGCGCGATCTCGCGGTCCTGCGCCTCGATCGCGGCCTTGACCGCCGCCTCGCCGCCCTGCCCGTCAGCGACGGATTTCAGGACCTTGCGGCGGGAGCTGCGGCTGCCATCGGCGTAGGTGACGTCGAACAGAACGAGGGCGCTATTGGCACGCCGTTTCACGAAAGCACCGTCTCCTCGGCCTCGTTAGCGGATCGGGAGGAATCGGTTCCGGTTGCTCCGAACTCCATCGGGGCATCTGCATCCGGCCCAGCCTTACGGCGGAGCACGGCATCCCGGTGCTTCTGCTCCTTGGCCTCCTTCTTCGCTCGCTTGAGGCGATTGCGCTCCGCTCGCTGCTGGCCGTAGTTCTGGATGAATGCCACTCTCACTTCCTTGTCATTGACGGGATGCGAGGGCCTGGACCGTCAATCCTGCCTGGGTTTCTCGGTCTTGAACATCTGCAGCCCGGCACTGCGAAGCTGGCTCTCGAGAACCACGCGCTCGTGCCCGTCGGCAACGTTCTGGACGCGATACTGCAGGTCGTGCGTCTCGCTTGGCAGTAGGCGCCGGATCGTATAGCGGCCGCGATTGGCGTTCTTCTCGTACGGGCCGGGACGGAAATCGACGGTCTGACCGATTGTAAATTTATGGCGCGTCATGATCGCGTTCGGCCAATCTGTCCCGCCGACGGAACGGAAGGTCTGCCTGAGGTCAAACAGCCTGCAGGTTGATCGCCGAGAACTTGCCCTGCTGGCCGCGCTCCAGATCGTAGCTGAGCTTCTGACCCTCATTCAGATGGCCGAGGCCCGAACGCTCGACGGCGGAGACATGAACGAACACGTCCTTCGATCCGTCATCCGGCACGATGAAGCCGTAGCCCTTTTGTGAATTGTACCATTTAACCGTGCCCTGAGACATGGCGTACTCCATAGTTTTCGGCGACCCACACGATGTGGCCCGAATTGCTTTCCAAGAGGGGAAAAACGACGGATGAGCGCCGCATGTGAGGGTACACAAACCCCGGCGAGAAAAGCGCCGAGCCCGTAAATGGACCCTCCCGCGGCAGAATACAACCGGAAATTACGACACGGTGCCGCCGGCCAACCCTGGCGGCGGGCCGAATGTCCGAAATCCCGTTCGTCAGCCCGAAAGCAGTCCGTTGCAAATCCACCCCGTGCGGACGATCTCACCCGCCCCCCGACGCCGTATGCAAAGCTCTCGCCACGACCGGCGAATGTGGTGGATCAGCCGGTCGCCATGCGCGGCAATGTCACGCCGATCATGTCCGTTTCGCGCACCAGAGCGGCGAGCTTCTCCGTGCTCCATTGCGCGGTTTCCGGCGGGCGGAGCGGGAGTACCATCCAGCGATAATCCGCCGTCGAATCGACGACGCGAATCCTGACATCCGGGCCGAGAACGGTGCCCCATTCGGCCAGCACGCCGCGTGGATCGCGCACCGCCCGCGCCCGATAGGCTGCCGATTTGTACCAGAACGGCGGATAGCCGAGCACCGCCCGCGGATAGCAACTGCACAGGGTGCAGACGACGAGGTGATGCAGCCCGGGTGCATCCTCGAGCACGCCGAGGGGTGGGGCGCCGCGCATCGGAATTCCCATCAGCTCTGCCGCCCGCGTGCCGTCGGTCAGCATCAGCGCGCGGAATTCCGGATCGGTCCACGCCCTGGCCACCATGCGCGCGCCCTGCGCCGGCGAGGCAGTGTCGGTTGCGGCGATGCGCTCGGCGATCTCGGCCGGACTGGCGATCCCTTTGGCCCCGAGCAGCGCGGCAACTGCGCCGAGCAGCCGTTCCCCGGCGATCTCTTCGAGCCTCAGGCCGGTTCCAGCCATGATCCATAGATCTCCACCAGAAGCTGATCGCCCGCAGATCCCTCCTCCCAGATCTGCGGCTGCTCGAAAGCCACGTGATAGAGCGGGAGGATCCGCGCCGGCCGCGCGAATGCAAGCTCCTCGGGATTGGCAAATTCGCCGAGATAGCGCACCACAGTTCCGCTTCGTCCGCGCAGATAATGCGGCGTGCGGATATGCACCCGTCCCCGCGTTTCCGGCCAATCGTCCCGTACCCGCACCCGGCTTCCAATCGCGAGAGGGCCACTCCCGCTCATGCCGCAGCATCCAGCGCGGCGGCAAGCTCGGCTTCGCCGATCACGCCTTTTTCGAGGAGGATGGCGGTGATCGAGCGGATCCAGCGCTGATAGTAGGAAAGCCGGTGATATTCGGCTTCCGGAATTGCCTCGATGCCGCGGCGCAATTCGTCGACCGTCATGATTCCCCTGGCGCCGAGGATTTGCCGGATCGCATCGACCTCCTTGTCGAAGTCGCTGAGCGCATGCGCCGCGCGGTCGATTTCCTGGCAGAGATACTTGCCGGCGCCGCCGAGATCGTGGTGCGCGCGCGGGGGTTCGAGGTCCATCGACGAAGCATAGCCGATCGGCAGCCTGCCTGCACGGCCATCGAGCGACCCGCTCAGGGTACCGCTTCGTCCGGGAACGTGCCCCAGAACTCGTCGCGCCTGAGATAGCCCCGCCGCCCGTCGACCTCCACGCTGCACCACGCATCGCCCGCCTTGCATCGCCGGATGCGCCCGATCACGCCCGCGTGCAGCACTGCGACCACCGGCGCGTTGGGGTCCGGACGCCTTCTCAGCGTGTGCGTTGCGCCGGTGACGACAAATGTACGGGTGCCGGAGAGGGTGGCCTCATGCATCCAGCCACGGCCGCCGTCCGGCGCGAGGACCAGCCGCCAGACATCGAACTCCCGCTCCACCACCACCGGCAGGCCGCGCTCTTTGTAAACCCACTCGATCGGATACTGGAATCCGGGCCCGACGCGCATGTTCACATCCCCGGAGAGGAGCGAGACGAAGCGCGGCAGCGGCAGGCCGGTCGCGGTCCCCTTGTCAGGATGCGCCGGGAGCGTCGGCAGCGCGGCGAGCGCCGCCACCGGAGGTGCCGCGCGCACGGGCGAGAGCAGTGGCCAACTCAGGACGATTGCGGCGATGATCGTGCGAATCGCCCGCGTTCTGCTTCGCGCGCGCATGGCCCATCCCTGCCGCACGCACCCTCTGCGCGTCAAGTTTCCGTTTGGCAATCAAAGGGAAACGAGCTTTCCTTCGCCCGTCGCATCGAGGAAGGTCGCGATCCCCCTCCGTCCGCCGCGAAAGGCGGCGAAGGCTGTCCTTTCTTGAAAGAAAGAACCAAAGAACTTTTCCCGTTTTCCGGCTCAGGATTCCGAACGGAAAACAAGGAAAGTCTTTTTGCTTCTTTTTCTTCAGAAAAAGAAGGGCCTTCCTTTCTTTTCAATACCTCATCCGGATTCATGGCACGCCCTAGATCAGGCTGGCATAGGGCAGGAAGTCGACCATGTCGCCGGGGGCGACCGCGGTCACCGCCACGCCCAGTTCGACCAGCCCGTCGGTTTCCGTGAGCGAACTGAGAATTCCAGCGCCGTCCTGCGGATGCTTCTCGGCCACCAGCCCGCCGTTCGTGGCGAGCACCAGCCGAACGCGCACATATTCGCGCCGGCCACCCTTCTTGCGATAGGCAAAAGCGGTGCGCACCGGCACCGCGACCGGCGGAGCAAGGTTCGCCCCGGCGAGAGCCGCCATCAGCGGCCGGGCCACGTGCACGAAGGTGACGAATGCGGCGACGGGGTTGCCCGGCAGGGAGACCAGCGGAATCCCGCCGACGACCGCCATGGCGACAGGCCGCCCGGGCTTGATGGCGAGGCGCCAGAACACCAGCCGGCCGATCTCCTCGACCGCCTGGCGGACATGATCCTCCTCACCGGTCGAGACCCCGCCGGAGGTCAGAACGAGGTCATGCGCTGCGGATGCCGCGCGCAACGCCGCGGTGATGTGCGCCTTTCCGTCGGGCAAAATTCCCTGATCGGAAACCTCCGCTCCGGCGCGGCGGGCGAGTGCGGCGAGCAGGATGCGGTTGGCGTCGTAGAGCTTGGCGGGCGGCAGGGGCTGCCCCGCTTCGACGACTTCGTCGCCGGTTGAAAAGAGGGCAACCCGGATCCGCCTGCGGACCGGCAGGCCGCGAAGGCCGAGTGCTGCCGCCAGGGCGACATCCTGCGGCCTGAGAAGCCGCCCTGCCGGCAGGGCGGTAGTGCCGGCCCGGACATCCTCACCCCGGTTGCGGGTGTTGGCGCCCCGGCGCAATCCCGCCGGCAGGTGCAGGAGGCCGGCCGCGTCCGTCTCCACATCCTCCTGCATGAAGACGGTATCCGCGCCCTCCGGCAGCGGCGCGCCGGTGAAGATGCGGCGGGCCGTCCCCGGCCTCAGCTTCGCCATGTCCGCTTCCCCGGCGGCCACTCGTCCTTCCACCGCCAGCACCGTTGCATCTGCGAGATCCGCCGCCCGCACCGCATAACCGTCCACCGCGGAATTCGCGAAAGGCGGCAGATCGATGGGCGCGATCACGTCTTCGGCCAGGACCCGCGCATCGGCGGCCTGGAGTGCCACGGTCTCGATCCCGACGGCTGGGCGCACATTGGAAGCGATGATCCGCGTTGCCTCCTCGACGGGCAGCAGCGGCCCGCCAAAGGCGAAGCAATCATCGGAAAGCTGGGCCATCAGGTGCGCCCTTCAATCTCACCGAGACCAGCGGATCCGCTCGAAGGGCAAGGCTTCGGCGAGCAGGATGTCAGCGATCTTCTCGACTTCATCGAAGCCCAGAACCGGCGGTTCTGCCTCGGGAAACGCGAGATCGGAGACAATCGCCACGATCGTGGGATTGTCCGGATGGAGCGGTGGCCGCCCGCATGCTTGCCGGTAGATTTCGAGCTTCGGATGCGGCGCGCGCTTGAATCCCTCCACCAGCACGAGATCGGCAGGTCCCATATGGTGCAGCAATTCCGCGAGTCCGGGTTCCGGCGCGCCGCGCAATTCGTGCATCAGTGCCCAGCGATTGGCGGATGCCACCAGCACCTCGCTTGCCCCGGCCGCCCGGTGCGCCCAGGAGTCCTTGCCCTCCTGATCGACATCGAAGCCGTGATGCGCGTGCTTCAGTGTCGAAACTCTCAGCCCGCGTTTCACAAGCACGGGGACCAGGCGGCAGATGAGTGTCGTCTTGCCGGATCCGTTCCAGCCAGCAAGGCCGATTATTCGCATCCGGCTGAGATGCCCGCCGCTCGGGACGTGTCGAACATGGAGACAGAATGGTTGGTTCGGTTGATCGGGGCAAGCATACGGCATTAAATGATGACTTCGGAGGCGCCCAAGATGAGTCATGCGGAACCAGAGGGCACGGCAGGCAATGGAGGCAAGAGGCCGCCTTTGCACAGCTTCCGTCATCCTGGCAGCGGGCGCGGGCGAGCCAGGCCCACTCCGAAAGGCCGCGGCATCGATCCCGGTGCGCACGCGGAGATTGAGGCGCTGCTTGGCAGCCGCCCGCGCGAGCGCGCCCTGCTGATCGAGCACCTGCACCTGATCCAGGATGCAAAAGGGCAGCTTTCCGCCGCCCATCTGGCAGCCCTCGCCGATATCATGCGCCTCTCGATGACCGAGGTGTACGAAGTCGCCACGTTCTATGCGCATTTCGACGTTGTGAAGGAAGGTGAGGCCCCGATTCCGCCGGTGACGGTGCGTGTCTGTGACAGTGTGACCTGCGCGCTCTTCGGATCGGAACAGATTCTGGCCGATCTCGGCAGGCGCCTCGGCGCGGATGTGCGGGTCGTGCGCGCGCCCTGCGTCGGCCTCTGCGACCAGGCACCGGCCGTCGAGGTCGGCCACCATTTCGTGCATCGCGCGGATCTCGCGCGGGTGGAAGAGGCGGTGCGCGCCGGGCAGAGGCACCCGGAGGTTCCGGACTATATCGATCATGCCATGTACGTCGCACATGGCGGCTACGCATTGCTGGAACGCGTTCGTTCCGGGGCGTTTTCTTCCGATACGGTCCTGAAGGCGCTGGAGGATGGCGGCCTGCGCGGTCTCGGCGGTGCCGGTTTCCCCACCGGACGCAAATGGCGCTCGGTGCTCGGCCAGCCTGCCCCGCGGCTGATGGCGGTCAATGGCGATGAGGGGGAGCCGGGAACGTTCAAGGATCGCTACTTCCTGTACAGCGATCCGCACCGCCTTCTGGAAGGCATGCTGATCGCCGCGCACGTGGTCGAAGCGACGGATATCTATTTCTACCTGCGCGACGAATATCCGATCGGTCATGAAATCCTGCGCCGGGAACTGGCGAAGCTTCCACCCGTTGGCCCGCGCATCCATCTCCGCCGTGGCGCGGGCGCCTATATCTGCGGGGAGGAATCCTCGATGCTGGAAAGCATCGAGGGCAAGCGCGGGCTGCCGCGGCAGAAGCCGCCCTATCCGTTCCAGGTCGGGCTGTTCGGGCGCCCGACGCTGATCAACAACATCGAAACCCTGTTCTGGGTCCGCGATATCCTCGAGAAGGGCGCGGCCTGGTGGACGGACCACGGCCGCAACGGCGGAAAGGGGCTGCGCAGCTACTCGGTTTCCGGGCGGATCCGCGATCCGGGAGTGAAGATCGCGCCTGCCGGCGTCACGGTGCGCGAATTGATTACGGAATTCTGCGGCGGCATGGAGCCCGGACACCGTTTCACCGCCTACCTGCCGGGCGGCGCCTCGGGCGGGATCCTGCCGGCCGCGATGGCGGATATCCCGCTCGATTTCGGCACCTTGGAGAAATATGGCTGCCTGATCGGTTCGGCCGGCGTCATCGTGCTGTCCGACAAGGACGACGTGAAGGAAGTGGCGCGCAATCTCATGCGTTTCTTCGAGGACGAAAGCTGCGGCCAGTGCACGCCGTGCCGTGCGGGCACGGAGAAGGCGCGCCTGCTGATGGACCAGCCGGTCTGGGACCGGACGCTGCTCGGCGAGCTTGGCGAAGTGATGCGCGAGGCATCGATCTGCGGCCTCGGCCAGGCGGCGCCGAACCCGGTGGATTGCGTGATCCGCTATTTTCCCGAGTTGTTCCTGAACGGAGGAGCCACGTGATGAGCGAGCCCATCCTGTTCGAGCTGGACGGGCAGCAGGTGGAGGCGCGCCCGGGCGAGACGATCTGGCAGGTGGCGGATCGGCTTGGCACCGAAATCCCGCATCTCTGCTACGCCCCGGAGCCAGGTTACCGCGCCGATGGTAATTGCCGGGCCTGCATGGTGGAGATCGAGGGAGAGCGCGTGCTGGCGCCCTCGTGCATCCGCACGCCGGCGCCCGGCATGCGCGTGAAGAGCGCCACGGAACGGGCGAGGAAGGCGCGGCGGATGGTCATAGAACTCCTGATCGCGGACCAGCCGCAGCGTGCAACATCCCACGATCCGACATCGAAATTCTGGAGCTGGGCCGACCGCCAGGAGATCTCGGAAAGCCGCTTTCCGCACAGCGATCGCTGGGCGCCGGATCCGAGTCACCCGGCGATGCGCGTCAATCTCGATGCCTGCATCCAGTGCAATCTGTGCGTGCGCGCCTGCCGCGAGGTGCAGGTGAATGACGTCATCGGCATGGCCTATCGCGGGGCGGGCGCGAAGATCGTCTTCGACATGGACGATCCGATGGGCCAGTCGACATGCGTCGGCTGCGGCGAATGCGTGCAGGCCTGCCCGACCGGAGCGCTGATGCCGGCCGCTTATCTTGACCCCCGAGGGACGCGCGTCATCTGGCCCGACCGCGCCGAGGACAGCGTTTGCCCTTATTGCGGTGTCGGCTGCCAGGTCCGCTACCAGGTGAAGGGCGAGAAGGTGGTCTATGCCGAAGGCCGCGACGGACCTGCCAACCACCAGCGCCTCTGCGTGAAAGGCCGCTTCGGCTTCGACTATATCCATCATCCGAACCGCCTGACGAAGCCGCTGATCCGCCGCGAAGGCGTGGCGAAGAATCCGCTCGATCAGGTGGATCCCGCCAATCCATTCACCCACTTCCGCGCCGCGACGTGGGAAGAGGCGCTGGATCGTGCCGCCGCCGGCCTGAAGCAGATTCGCGACCGTCACGGGCCGGCCGGACTGGCGGGATTCGGTTCCGCTAAAGGAACGAACGAGGAAGCCTATCTGTTCCAGAAGCTGGTCCGGACCGGCTTCGGCTCCAACAATGTCGATCATTGCACGCGGCTCTGCCACGCCTCTTCCGTCGCCGCGCTGATGGAGGGGCTGAATTCCGGCGCCGTCACCGCACCGTTCGCCGCGGCACTGGATGCCGAGGTCATCCTGGTGATCGGCGCCAACCCCACGGTGAACCATCCGGTCGCCGCGACCTTCATCAAGAACGCCGTCAAAGAGCGGGGTGCGAAGCTGATCGTTGCGGACCCGCGCTATCAGGGCCTGTCGCGCCATGCCCTGCATCACCTGGCGTTCAAGCCGGGCACCGATGTCGCGCTCTTGAACGCGCTCATCCATACCATCATCGAGGAGGGGCTGACCGATCAGCAATATATCGCCGCCTGGACCGAGGGATTCGAGGAGCTGAAGCAGCGGATCAAGGATTTTCCGCCGGAAAAGATGGCCGAGGTCTGCGGCATTCCGGCACAGACGCTGCGCGAGGTGGCGCGTCTCTACGCGCGCTCGCATGCCTCGATCATCTTCTGGGGCATGGGGATCAGCCAGCACATCCACGGCACCGACAATACGCGCTGCCTGATCGCGCTTGCCCTGATCACCGGGCAGGTGGGCCGGCCCGGCACCGGGCTGCATCCATTGCGTGGTCAGAACAATGTGCAAGGGGCCTCGGATTCCGGCCTGATCCCGATGGTCTTCCCCGACTATCAGCGGGTGACCGACCCCGCGCTCAGGGCCTTCTTCGAGACTCGCTGGCAGACGAAGCTCGACCCGGAGCCGGGCCTCACGGTGGTCGAGATCATGCACGCGATCCACGCCGGCACGATCCGCGGGATGTACATCGAGGGCGAGAACCCGGCGATGTCGGACCCCGATCTCAACCATGCACGCGAGGGGCTGGCAAAGCTCGAGCACCTCGTGGTGCAGGATCTCTTCCTCACCGAAACCGCCTTTTTTGCCGACGTCGTGCTTCCTGCCTCGAGCTTCGCCGAGAAATCCGGCACTTTCACCAATACCGACCGGCGCGTGCAGCGCGTGCGCGAGGTGGTCGCCTCCCCCGGCGAGGCGCGGCAGGACTGGTGGGCCATTCAGGAGATCGCGCGCCGGCTGGGCCTGGGCTGGAACTATTCCGGTCCGGCCGAGATTTATGTCGAGATGGCCTCAACCATGCCCTCCCTCAACAACATCACCTGGGAAAGGCTCGAGCGCGAGGGTGCGGTGACCTATCCGGTGGACAGTCCCGACAAGCCCGGCAACGAGATCATTTTCGCCTCCGGATTCCCGACCAAGAGCGGGCGCGGCCGGATCGTGCCGGCCAACGTTTTGCCGCCCGACGAACTGCCGGACGACGCCTATCCCTTCGTGCTGACGACAGGCCGGGTGCTGGAGCACTGGCACACCGGCGCCATGACCCGCCGCGCCAGCGTGCTCGACGCGCTGGAGCCCGAGGCGGTTGCGATGATGGCACCCCGCGAGATGCAGCGCATGGGGCTGGCACCTGCCGACATGATCCGGCTTGAAACCCGGCGGGGAATCATCGAGACGAAGGTGCGCGCGGATGGCGATGTGCCGGAGGGCATGGTGTTCATGCCGTTCTGCTACGCCGAAGCGGCGGCCAATTTGCTGACCAATCCGAACCTCGATCCCTGGGGCAAGATTCCCGAATTCAAATTCTGCGCCGCCCGCGTCACGGTGGTGCGGAGCGTGCCCAGGGCTGCGGAATGATCGGCGCTGCGGAATAACGGCCGGGGCGCACCCGGCTGCCGCTACCGGGTGTTCCCGGCTTTGGCTGGCGCGGGTGCGTCAGCGGCCGGTCCGCGCGCGAGCATGAGCGCAAAATCGATGGCTTCCAGCAGGCTCTGCTCGCTCGCGATGCCCTTGCCGGCAATGTCGAATCCCGTGCCGTGGTCGACGGAAGTGCGGATGATCGGCAGCCCGAGCGTCACGTTGACCCCGCTCAGCGCGCGCCATTCGCCGCTTGCGGAATCAACGGAGAAGCCCAGCAGCTTCACCGGAATATGGCCCTGGTCGTGATACATCGCGACCACGGCGTCGAACTGCCCGGCTCGCATCCTGACGAAGATCGTATCGCCGGAGATCGGTCCGGCCACGTCATGGCCCTCCCGGTTCAACCGCTGCACCGCCGGTGCCGTGATCTCGATGTCCTCGCGGCCGAACAGCCCACCTTCGCCGGCGTGCGGATTGAGGGCCGCAATGCCGATCCGAGGTCGCTCGATGCCGAGCCGGCGCAGCGCATCCGCCGTCAGATTCACGACCTGGCGCAGACGTGGCTCGGTGAGGTGGCGCGGCACGTCCGCCAGCGCGACATGCGTGCAGATATGGCTCACGCGCATGCCGCCATGGGCGAGCATCATCACCGAGCCGCGCGATCCGGTCAGGTCGGCGAGCAGTTCGGTGTGGCCGCTATAGTGATGGCCGGCGACGTTCAGCGCTTCCTTGTTGATCGGGGCGGTGCAGATGGCATCGACCTCGCGGGCCATCGCGGCCCTGACGGAAAGCGCGATCGCCTGATAGGCGATCTCTCCCGCGGTTGGCGAAATCTGCCCGGGCTGGATGCCGGATGCATCGATTCCGACGTCGATGATCGCAGAGGGGGGCCATGAATCGGCGGCAGATCCGGACGGTGCAGCGACGAACGGGGCGGGGATGCCGAGACGATCGGCGGCTTCGGAGAGGGTTCGCGCGGAACCGAAGATGGCGAGGGAAAGCGCCTGCCCGGCGATCCGGCTCTGCAGCCGCATCGCTGCCTTTGCAACAATCTCCGGGCCGATGCCGGCCGGGTCACCCATGGTGATGGCGATGCGGGGGGCTGCCACCAGGATCCCTCCCAAACCCCTGGAACCTGCGGCGCATAGCCCCAGTGCCGGATTGTGTCAATATCTATCAGGTTCGGTGGTAGATTTTGAAATTATCGCTCGATTGAAACCGCGGCGCGGCCGGCACTGGCGCTGGCGGCGCCAAGCAGCTTGTCGAGGAAATCCGGCCGGCCGAATGCGCCCGACCGGGAGATCAGTGTCACTCCGTTCCAGATTCCCCCGCTCAGCTCAGAAGAGGGAACGCCCACCTGCCATTCTCCCGTGAGAGAAAGTGCGCTCGCGCCGACCGCGTGGCACACCGCGAGCAGGGTCTCTCCGCCGATCACGACGAGTTGCGCGGGCGGGGCGAGGCGCGGCAGGACCGCGGCGAACCGCTCAGCGATGACGGAAGCGGCCCGTGCGGGCGCCGTCGAAGCGGGAAGATCGACCGTCACGATGCAGGGCAGCCTTTCGATATCGGCCGCGATCCTCGCCGCGCTCGCCGCCGCGTCCGGACCGAGCGCGACCTTGAGCGCCGCATGCGGCGGCACGGCGGCGATCTGCGCCAGCGTTACCGGATGGCGCGAGCCGATCAGCACCAGCGGCGGCGCGGCCTTCAGCATGCTCCGGGGCGGTGCGTGGCCGCTCAAGGCGCGGGCCAAGCCCGCGCTGCCGCACCAGAGCAATGCTGTGCCCATGGCCGGCGCCGTGGCGACGATTTTCTTCAGATCTTCGTCGCGGCTCGCATCGCAGACCAGGACGCCGCCGGGATCGGGGAGCGGGGTGGCATCCGCCGCAGCGACCCTGGCGCGAAGCCCGGCCGCGGCGAGCGCCTCGAGCGGCACCCGCGACAGCGGCGCCATCCGCCCATCCGGATCGGGCGCGATCTGCCGCCCTTGCTCCGTGATCCGCCGCTCGGCCGGGAAGGCCGGCGCAAAGATGCAGGTCCGCTCGGGAAATGCCGCCAGCAGGCGTGAGAGTTCAACCGGCCAATGGCCGCGCAGCAGGCTGTCCATCTTGAGGAAGGCAATATCGGCAGGTGCGAGAAATGGCGCGAGGGCGGTGGCGCGGGCCGAGGCCGCGGCTTGATCGAGGTCGCGGCTTCCCATGCTGATCGCGGCACTTTGCCCCGGCGCGAGCGCGATCCTGGCACTTTCCTGCGCCAGCAGCACCGGCAGGGCCGCGACGCGTGCCGTGAACTGCGCCGCGGAATCCAGCGCGCCGGTCAGGTCATCGGCGATCAGGCGGATGGTCTTCACCCATCATGCTCCGCCGGCGGCAGCGCGACCGTCGTCACCGCGATCCCGAGATCGCGCGCCTCCTGCACGAACGTGGCATCCGCCCGTTCATCGGTGACCAGGGCGTGAATTTCGCAAAGCTCGCAGATCGTGCAGAACGCGGGCAACTGGAGCTTGCTGGAATCGGCAAGCAGCACGACGCGCCGGGCCGCCCTGATCATCGCCCGCTTCATCGCGGCAATCTCGATCGATGTGTCGGTGATCAGCCGGCCGCTGATCGTATGCGTGCCGAGGAAGACGACATCGGCGTGCAGGGAGGCGAGAAAATCCTGCCCCGGTTCGCCGGTGAGCGTGAGCGAGCCGTGACGGATCGCGCCGCCGACGACAAAGACGCGAATGGCCGCCGATTGCGCGAGGATCTGCGCGATGGCGAGATCGTTCGTCACGGCGGTGAGCCCGATCGCGCGGGCCACCACCGCCTGGGCCGCGCACAGCACCGTGCTGCTGCTGTCGAAGATGACGCTTTCGCCGGGCATCAGCATCTCGGCGGCGGCGGCCCCGATCAGCCGCTTTTCCGTCCGCGCAAGTTCGGCGCTGAGACTGGCCGCCGGCTCGAAGGTCGCGTGCGGCTCGGCGGGCAGAACGGCACCGCCGCGCGTCCGGCTCAGAGCGTGCCGCACCTCGAGCTGCTCGAGGTCTCTCCTGACCGTCGAGGCCGAGGTGCCGATTCTCTCTGCAAGCTCGTGGATCGATGCCGCGCCGTGCTGGCGGACATGATCGAGAATGAGCGCCTGCCGTTGCAGCGGTATGCGGTCCCCGTGCGGCCTTTGCTTCAGCTCAGGCGCACCTTGACGTAGGCGCCGGGCGCCGGCTCGATCGGCTTCAGCCTGCCCTTGCCGGGGACGCGGGCGGGCACGCGCTCGTTCCCGTACGAGGTCACCCAGCGCAGCCAGTCGGGCCACCAGGAGCCGGCCAGCTCGGCGGCGTCCTTCAGCCAATCCTCGGGATTCTCGGGCAGCTCTGGGTTGACCCAGTGATTGTATTTACCGCTGTCCGGCGGGTTGACGATGCCCGCGATATGCCCGGAGGCCGCCAGCACGAAGCGGTTCTTGCCACCGAGGAGGTGCGTGCCCCGATAGGTGGCCTTCCAGGGCGCAATGTGATCTTCCCTGGTCGAAATGAAGTAGGCCGGCACGCGGATGCGCGTGAGATCGATCGGCTCGCCCTCGAGCGTGATGCCGCCCGGTTCGGCGAGCTTGTTCTCCTGGTACATCTTGCGGAGATAGAAACTGTGCATGCGTGCCGGCATGCGCGTCGAATCGGAATTCCAGTACAGCAGGTCGAAGGGAAACGGATCGTTGCCGAGCAGGTAGTTGTTGACGACGAACGACCAGATCAGGTCGTTGGCCCGCAGCATGTTGAAGGTGGTCGCCATCTCGCTTCCCTCGAGGTAGCCGCGGCGCTGCATCCGCTCCTCGAGCATCTTGAGCTGCTCCTCGTCGATGAAGACGTTGAGCTCTCCGGACTCGGCAAAGTCGAGCAGGCTGACGAAGAAGGTGGCGGTCTTGATCGGTTCCTTGCCTTTGGCGGCCAGCCAGGCCAGCGTGGAGCCGAGCAGCGTGCCGCCGAGGCAGTATCCGATGGCGTTCACCTCCGCCTCGCCGGTTGCCCTGCGGATGGCATCGACGGCGGCCAGCACGCCCTCCTTCATGTAATCGTCAAAGCCCTTGTCGGCGAGCTTCTCGTCCGGATTGACCCAGCTCACCATGAAGACGGTGTGGCCCTGGGCGATCGCCCAGCGCACGAAGCTGTTCTTCGGGCGGAGATCGAGGATGTAGAATTTGTTGATCCAGGGCGGAATGATCAAAAGCGGGCGCTTCAGCACCGTCTCGGTCGAGGGGGCATACTGGATGAGCTGCATCAGATCGTTCTGATAGACCACCTGTCCGGGCGAGACGGCGATGTTGCCGCCGACCTGGAAGGCATCGAAGTCGGTCATCTTGATGTGCAGCCGGCCCTTCCCGCGATCGAGGTCGGCGAGCAGATTGGAGAGCCCCTTGAGCAGGTTCTCCCCCCCTGTTTCCGCGGTCTTGCGCAGCACTTCCGGGTTGGTGAGCACGAAATTGCTCGGGCTCATCGCCTCGACGAACTGGCGGGCATAGAAATCGACCTTCTGCGCCGTCTTGGGATCGAGCCCGTCCACCCGCCCGACCACGTCCTGCACGAAGCGCGCGGAGAGCAGGTAGGATTGCTTGATGAAGTCGAAAATCTCGTTCTCGTTCCAGGCCGCATCCTTGAATCGCCGGTCGGCCGGGGAGGCTTCGATCACCGGCTTGCTGTCGAGGCCCATGACGCGCCGCGCGGTGTTCTGCCAGAGCGTCATGTAGTCCTGCCAGAAACCAAGCTGCGCCTGCATCAGCTCGGCCGGGCTGGCCATCAGGCGGCTTGTCATCTCGAGGAAAGCATGGCCGACATTCAGCGGATCGAAGGGGTGATCCGCATCCGACTGCCGCTTCAGCCATTCGCTCACGATGCGCTGCGAACGCTCCGCCACGTCCGCCATCGAGCGGCTGATGATGGTTGGATCGGGCAGCTTGAAGGCGGGGCCTTTCGGCTTTTCGGCGTCGGCCATACGGGCGTCCTTTCCGCGGGGCAATGGCCCGCGCTAAACCCTGGCCGCGGCGGCGAGCCGGGGCGGGAACATGCAATGCGGTTGCGGCGTACCTAGACGGAACGGGGGACCGGTTCAAGCTGTGCCAGACACGTCTTGCCGAATCGTTGCAAAGTCAGTGCCGCTCCTGCTGCTGTGCATGCTGTCCGCCTGCGCCTCGGCGCCGGATGCCATCAACCCGGTCAGCTGGTGGCACAGTCTCGAGGGCGGGCCGATTGCCCAGAAGCGGGCGCTGCCGCCGGGCGCCGAGGCGCCGTTTCCGAACCTGGCCAATGTGCCGATCGCGCCGTCGTTCCTTCCGGCGCCGGAGCGCGATCGGATTTCCGCGGCCCTTCTCGCCGACCGCACGCGGACCGAGCAGCAGGTGCTGCTGGAGCCGCTGCCCAGCGGCACGGCGAGCGACACCGGGAACTCGGTTCTGACCCAGCCTCCGGCGCCGCCGCCCGCGGAGCCGAGCGGTGCCAGCGCCAGCCTGCCGGCGGTGACCAGCCAGCCGGCGCCCGCCGCACCTCCGGCCAGCCCGCCGCCGCCCGAGCCAGCCACCGTGGCCGCCGCGACCGCCACCCTTCCGAGCGTTCCGCTGGCGCCGCCGCCACCGCCTGCCCTGGCCGGAATCGGGCTGCCCGGGCCGCCGCCGGCCCCCTATGTCGCGGGCACCGAGGGTGGGCTCGATTTCCACTTTGCCACCGGCTCGAGCGCGCTCTCGGCGGGCGATCGGGCGCGCCTGGCCGCCTTTGCGCACCGTCGCGGCGGGGCGGGCGTGGCGGTCATCGGCTTCGGAGACGCAACGGAAAGCGAACCGGCGGCGCAATCCGCCGGCCTGCAACTCGGCCTCGCGCGGGCGGAGGCGGTGGCGGCCGCGCTGGCGGCTTCCGGCGTGCCGGAGAGCGCACTCCGCTTGGGCGCCGAAGCCTCGGGTGCCGGCGCCGTCGCCGCGTTCGTCCGCTAACCCGAGAGAGAGGGTTGAACCGCCCCTGCCCGGCGCGCGACAATTCGCGCGCGGCGTCGGCGAATCGGCGCATCCGACCACCGTTTTTCCGGGCTGCCTTCACCGGGCGGGAGCTGTGCGAGGAGTGATCCCATTCAATCGGCCGATACGCCGCGGCCCGCGGACGCGCCCCGGGCGTCGCCCATGACCCGCCCGCTTTCGGTTGCGCTCGCCGGCCTCGGGACGGTCGGCTCGGGTGTGCTGCGGCTGCTGCGCGACAATGCCGATGTCGTTGGCGCGCGCGCCGGCCGGCCCGTCGCAGTGACCGCCGTCTCGGCGCGCACCCGCACGCGCGAGCGCAGTATCGCCCTGGCCGGCCTGCGCTGGTTCGATGACCCGTTGGGGCTGGCGATCGACCCGGCGATCGATGTCGTCGTCGAGGTGATCGGCGGCTCGGAAGGTGTGGCGCGCGCGCTTGTCGAGTCGGCGCTCGGCCACGGCAAGCCGGTGGTCACCGCCAACAAGGCGCTGATCGCCGTGCACGGGGCGGCGCTCGCGGCAGCCGCCGAAGCGCATCACGCGGCGCTGGCCTTCGAGGCAGCGGTGGCGGGCGGCATTCCCGTCATCAAGGCGCTGCGCGAAGGGCTGGCCGCCAACCGCATTGCCAGCGTGGCGGGGATCCTGAACGGCACCTGCAACTACATCCTCACCGCGATGCGCGAAGAGCGGCGGGAATTTGCCGACGTGCTCGCCGAAGCGCAGCGTCTCGGCTACGCCGAAGCCGATCCGACATTCGACATCGAGGGGATCGACGCGGCCCACAAGCTGGCGATTCTCGCCGCACTCGCTTTCGGCCGGCCGGTCGCCTTCTCCGATGTGCATATCGAAGGTATCCGCCGTGTCTCGCAGCTCGATATCGCCTTTGCCGGCGAGCTTGGATATCGCATCAAGCTGCTCGGCATTGCCGAGCGGGGCGATGCGGGCATTGCCGCGAGGGTGCATCCGGCGATGGTTCCGGCGGCGACGCCGCTCGCGCGCGTTGACGGCGTGACCAACGCCGTGGTGGCGGAAGGAGATTTCGTCGGCCGCGTAGTGCTGGAAGGAGCCGGCGCGGGAGCGGGGCCGACGGGTTCGGCGATCGTTGCCGATCTGATCGATCTGGCCCGCGGTCGGCTGACACCGGTCTGGGGGGCGGCGGCGGAGGCGCTCACCGCTTGGCCCTCGGTGCCGATCCTGGCGCATCGGGGCTGCTATTATCTCCGCCTGATGGTGGTCGATCAGCCGGGCGTTATCGCCGATGTCACGGCGGTTTTGCGCGACCTCGGGGTGTCGCTCGAATCGATGCTGCAGCGCGGACGGGCGCCGGGCGAGGCGGTGCCGGTGGTGCTGGTGACGCACGAGACGGGCGAGGCGGCGATGCGTGCCGCGGTGGCACGAATCGCCGCACTCGATGTAGTGCTGGAAGAACCGGTGCTGATCCGGATCGAACTGGCTTGAGAGAGGAGGGGGCGATGCAGGGCGGGGCGGCACGGCCGGATCAGACGTCGGATCGCAATCTGGCGCTCGAGCTGGTGCGCGTCACCGAAGCCGCAGCACTCGCCGCGTCCCGATGGATGGGGCGGGGCCGCAAGAACGAGGCCGATGGCGCTGCGGTCGCGGCGATGCGGCGTGCCTTCGATTCGGTCGCGATCTCCGGCACGGTCGTGATCGGCGAGGGCGAGATGGACGAGGCGCCGATGCTTTTCATCGGCGAGAAGGTCGGCGCCGGCGGGCCGGAAGTGGACATCGCGGTCGATCCGCTCGAGGGCACGACGACCACGGCGAAAGGCGGGCCGAACGCGCTGGCCGTGGTCGCCCTCGCCGAGCATGGCCAGTTCCTGCACGCCCCCGACATCTACATGCAGAAGATCGCGGTGGGCGGCGGCCTGCCCGAGGGCGTCGTCGATCTCGATGCACCGGTCGGGGAGAATTTGCACAACCTGGCGCGAGCGAAGAACCGGGCGATCGGCGATCTCGTCGTCTGCATCCTCGACCGGGAGCGCCATGAGGACCTGATCCGGCAGTGCCGCGAGGCCGGCGCGCGCATCATGCTCATCGCCGACGGGGACGTTGCGGGTGTGATGGCGACCGCGCAGCCGGACACCGGGGTCGATCTCTATCTCGGTTCGGGTGGCGCGCCGGAGGGCGTGCTAGCGGCCGCGGCGCTGCGCGCGATCGGCGGGCAGATGCAGGGTAGGCTTCTGTTCGAGAACGAAGCCCAGATCGAACGCGCGCGGGGCATGGGGATGACCGATCCGAGGCGCAAATACGCCATCACCGAGTTGGCCGGCGGCGACGTCATGTTCGCCGCCACCGGGGTGACGGGCGGGGCGATGCTGCGCGGCGTCAGACGTTTCGGATCAGGAGCGGTCACCCATTCGCTGGTGATGCGCAGCAAGTCAGGCACCGTGCGCTACATCGAATCGCATCACAACTTCTTGACCAAGACCTGGTGGACCGAGCTTTGACCGTCGCGGCCCCGGCGCTTGGTGTGGCGCGCAGCCTGAGCGGGCGGCGCTGGGTGTGGCGCGAGGCCGAAGAGCGGCTCGGGCTGGGTCTCGCGGAGCGGCTCGGCATGCCGGAGCTTCTCGGTCGCGTGCTGGCATCGCGTGGCATCGCCCTCGAAGCGGCCGGCGATTTCCTCGCCCCGACGCTGCGCGCAATGCTGCCCGATCCCTCGCTCCTCAAGGACATGGATCGGGCCGCCGACCGTCTGGCCGAGGCGGTCCTGGGCTGCGAAACCGTGGCCGTATTCGGCGATTACGATGTCGATGGCGCCTGCTCGGCCGCGCTCATGACGTCCGTGCTCGCCGGCCTCGGCGTATCGGTCGTGAACTATGTGCCGGATCGGGTGAAGGAGGGATTCGGGCCAAACGGCACGGCACTCCGCGGGCTCATCGCGCGCGGCGCCAGGCTGATCATCTGCACCGACTGCGGCAGCAATGCCCACGATGCCCTGGCCTCGCTCGAGGGAGAAGCCGAGGTGATCGTGCTCGATCACCACAAGGTCGAGGTACCGCCGCCGGTCCTCGCGTTGATCAATCCGAACCGCCTCGACGACGAGTCGGGGCTCGGCAGCCTGTGCGCGACCGCCGTCGCCTTTTTTGCCGCGGTTGCGCTTCTCAGGGCGCTCCGCCGCCGCGGCTTTTTCGCCGGGCGCGCCGAGCCCGATCTCCTTTCCCTGCTCGATCTGGTCGCGCTCGCCACCGTGTGTGACGTGATGCCGCTCACCGGTCTCAACCGGGCGTTCGTCGCCCAGGGTCTCAAGGTGATGGCGTGGCGGGAGCGGCCGGGGATTGCGAGTCTGCTGGCGGTCGCGGAGGTGATGGGCGGGCCGACCACGGAAAGCTGCGGATTCATCCTTGGCCCGCGCATCAACGCTGCCGGCCGCGTTGCCGAGGCGGATCTCGGGCTGAAGCTTCTGCTCGCCCCGGACCTTGCGTCGGCGGAGCCATTGGCACGCCGGCTCGATGCGGTGAACCGCACCCGCCAGGAGGTTGAGGCGGCGGTGCTGGAGGGCGCGATGGCGGAAGCGGCCAGTCAGGCGGAAGGGGGCATGCCGGTGCTGCTGGCGAGCGGCGCGGGGTGGCATCCGGGCGTGGTTGGCATCGTCGCGGGGCGCATCAAGGAGCGCTTCAATCGCCCGGCCTGCGTGCTCGGCGTGGCGGACGCGTTCGCCAAGGGCTCCGGGCGGTCGGTGCCGGGCCTCGATCTCGGCGCGGCGGTGATCGCGGCCCGCCAGCAAGGGGTGCTGGAAACCGGCGGCGGCCATGCGATGGCGGCCGGCTTTTCTCTTCCGTCCTGTCGGCTCGGCACCTTTCATGCCTTCCTCAATGAGCGGCTGGCGGCGGCGGCCGAATTGCCGGGTGCGGCGGATCTTCCGGTGGAGGGGGCGCTTTCGGTGCGCGGCGCGTCCGCCGAACTGGCAGCACTTCTGGGGCGGCTTGCCCCGTTCGGTACCGGCAACGAGGAACCCATCCTCGTGCTGCCGCGCGTGCGGGTGGTGAGGGCGGACCGGGTGGGGCGGGAGGGGCGCAGCATCCGCGCCATCATTGCCGACGAGGACGGATTGGGCGGGCGGATCAGGGCAATGGCGTTCCGCGCCGCCGGGGGCACGCTTGCCGCGCCTCTGCTCGAGCGCGCGGGGCGGCTTCTGCATCTGGCCGGCCATCTGCGGATCGATCGCTGGAACGCTTCGAGCGCGCCCGGCTTCGTCATCACCGATGCGGCCTTGGCGTGAGGCTGAATTTCCGTTAGCAGCGGGCCTTCGGTCCCGTTCGTCTAGAGGCCCAGGACACCAGCCTTTCACGTTGGTAACACGGGTTCGAATCCCGTACGGGACGCCATTTCGGAACAGAACTGCGAACTGCAAACGTGGCTGGCCGCGCGCCGGAGGCGGCTCCGAGCGTGTGCAGCAGATTGCTCTTCGATCCCATGATGCGGACCTCGCTGTCAGCGATCTCGACGCGCTGGGCGAGCACCCGGAGATAGTCGCGGCGATAGCCGCCGCCAGCGATCCGTATCCGCTCGCGGGCCGTGGCGGCGAACTTCCGCACCATGGCGGGCGTGATGGCCTGTTGGCCGTTGCTTTCGAGCGCGGCGGCCGTTCGTTCGGCTTCGGCCTGCGCCTGTTCGCGGGTCGATTTGAGGCCGGCGATGCGGTCCTTGAGCGCCGGGTCGTCCAGATCGGCAACACCGCCTTCGATGGCGTCGTAAAGACGCTTGAGTCGTAGATCGGCTTCCGCAGCCCGCTGATTCAATTCGGCGACATGTTCGCGGCGGCGCTCTGCTCGTTCCTGCCGGCGATCGAGAACGGACGCCAGCACTTCCTCAAGCCGTTCCGGCTGAAGCAATCGGTCCTCGATATGGCTGGCAACCAGGTTGTCGAGCTTGTCCATCGGGATTGAGCGGCCTTTGCAGCCGGTCTCGCCTTGCCGCGCTTTGATGGAGCAGGTGTAGTAGCGATAGCGCCCGCCCTTGCCAGTTCTGAGCGTCATGGCGCCGCCGCACACCGCACAGAAGCAGATGCCGGTAAGGAGGGTGGGGCCGCTGACGACGCGCGCTGGTGTCACTTTCGGGTTCCTGGCGCGCAGATGCGCCTGTACGGTGTCGAAAGTGGCTTGGTCGATTAGTGGGGGCACCTCGGCCGTCACGATCTCGCCGGCCGGCCTCCGCCCGTCCTTGGGGCTGCTCCTGTTGAACTGGTGGCGGCCGATATAGGTCGTCCGCGTCAGCACCTTATGGAGCTGCCCGATTCCCCAGCGCCCGCCGTCGCGGGTGAAGATACGGCGCGCGTTCAGGTAACTCACGATCGCCTTCACGCCCATCGAGCCGGACGTGCCGTCGCCCTCCAGTGCCAGGCGGTAGATCAGCCGCACCGTATCGGCGTGCAACGGATCGATTTCGAGCCGCTTCTTGACCTTCGCGCCGCGCTGCTCGGCCGCGACCACGCGGTAGCCGATCGGCGGGCGGGAGCCGTTCCAG
>Ga0335075_10002129_pt1 | contig 32053 bp, 18 predicted proteins | sample Lox_Sample_24_FD_206723 | JGI IMG/M metagenome (GOLD analysis project Ga0335075, IMG submission 206723) | Soil microbial communities from Loxahatchee National Wildlife Refuge, Florida, United States - Lox_Sample_2.4 | ecosystem: Environmental > Terrestrial > Soil > Wetlands | place: USA...
TTTCCATCCCCGAACGCACGGGGACCTCGGTTAGGCAACCCAATCGATCGAAAAATCGCCCTCGTCGCCCGCCTCCGCACCATTCTTGTCAAAATCAAATCTAACTATGAAATATCCGGGCTAGAACCGGGAAGATTCGTGAGAACTCGCTTGCCGTCCTGGAGTGCGGTGGCAAGTCCGCGCGACACCGCTTTCGCCCGTCGTTGGACGTTAAATAGGGACTGACACTTGGAAGGCGTCATCTCAACAATCCGCGTATCCAATTATCCATCAACTTGCCGCGCCGTCTTGTCGCGCCATAGCTTTAGCGACGGCGGAAGCCCTTGCGGAGGCGTGTCCACAAATCCAAGGTCTGATCGTTTCACATTTTCTATGTATAGGAGACGAAACGTGGAAACGGGCGGGATTTTGGACGCAAAACTGCGTTTTCATTGGGAAATTCGCGAGTATGGCTTGCGTAAAAGGAAACGGCATGTGTCGCGCGAAATCGCAAGCGGCGCTGCCACCGCCGTGTAGCGCCGCGTGCAGCGGCGCAACAAATGGTCCCCACAATCATGAACCGTCTAGAACCGAAAAGATTCGTGCGAACTCGCTTGCCGTCTTGGAGTGCGGTGGCAAGTCTGCGCGACACCGCTTTCGCCCGTCGTTGGACGTTAAATAGGGACTGACGCCTGAAAGGTGTGATCCCGCCGCTCGCGTTACATATCACGGCGCTCCCTGCCGGTGTCGCCGAAACCGCCGCCAAGGCAAAACTACAAACTGAAAGCCCTGAACACGGTTTTCAATTTGCGGCTGTGCCGAAAGATCTCAGGGCAGCCATTATTCCGTCAATTCTGTTCATTCTGTCAAAAAACTGCAGATTCGTTAATGATGGAAAGTTTGGGCGGCGCGGGAGCGCCGCCCTGCCTGTTGCGCCAGATGTGCGACATTCAATTAAATTGATCAAGCAAGCCGCCACGCCATGCCCCCCATCCAGGATCTCCTAAATCGAATCCTTTGGGATAAGGATTTTGCCCGCGGCAAATTCGAGTTGGGATATTACGATCGGGTCGAACGGCGCGTCATCACGGTTCCCTTTCAATCAGTCGAATTCCCGGCGGAAAATCCCGGAATGTTTACGTTGGTGGATGAGGAAGGAACATTTCACCAAATTCCATTTCACCGCGTTCGTGAGGTGTGGAAGGACGGCCAGCGCATCTGGAAGCGGAATTAAAAAGGAAAAAGAAAATGGATTTGTGAGATGACGACTACAATCCCGACGGGATTGTAATTTCTCCTAAAATAAGTGATATTCCCGAAATGAGCAGGCAACAATTAGTAAAATCCAGGCGCGAACAGATTTTGGGCATTGCCCAAAAGCACGGCGCGGTTTCGGTAAAGCTTTTCGGTTCGACCGCTCGCGGCGACGCGGTGGAATCGAGCGATGTGGATTTTGTTGTCGGAACTGGAGCCGGGCCGTACTCTTTTGGATTTAGGCGGCTTGCAATCCGACCTGGAGAAATTATTGGGCTGCGCGGTGGACGTTGTGACGGCGAAAGGTTTACGCGAGCGTATCCGGGCGACGGAACGGCATCTTTTTTCCCGCCTCTTTGGCCAAAAGTTTCCTCATAGTCTTTATTCATCTGGTCCAATCGCTTCTTTTGTTCGGAGGTTAATCTTACGATTCCCAGGAAGCGCATTCCCGATTCCGTTATTCGTTTTAGGCACAACATGATGGACACCGACTATCCGCCGACTTTTCAAAGTCTAACATTTGAGGCGGTGTGTTGACTTCTGAAATGGGATGAGGCCAGCCATTTTTGGTGTCAGCATTACCAAATGCGGGATCACTTTCTTCAGGCAAGGCCAAAGAAGCGTCGTCTATCGGTTCATCCAGGACAAAGCGGCTCGAAATGTTTATTGCCATTTCTTCAAACAAACAGGGAACCCGCTGCATACCCAGCCGTCTCCCCGGCAATTGAAGAAATCATTGAAGGTTTTGAACGAATTGCCGCGTCCATTAAAAGTCATTTACCTGACGCGTATTGGTTTCATTGAAACACCGCCCGATAAAAGCGGCTTTCGTTCGTGGCGCTGGCATCGGTAAAGCTGAAGATTCCATTCGTAGGCGTGTTGGTGATTACTGTCGTCCAATTGCTCAATGCAAGGTTGGTGCTAATTTGAATGGCATAGTCAATGCCCGGCGTACCAGTGAGTTGTAGCGGGAATTGCGTTCCGGCAAGGTTGCTGGCCGTCAATGTTGGCGCGGTGGTGCTGGCGGGAATGAATGTGCCATAAATCAGGCCGCTGGCCAGCCCTTCGATACTGCCATCGGCGCCCACAATCAGGCTGCCAAATATCGTTCCGACTGCAAATTTGCTTCCATCAAACACAAGACCACTAAATAACGGAGTATTCGTTCCTTGTGCCTGGAAAGGTGTAAATACAGGGCCGATGGCGCTGCCTGACCGATTGTAGAACTGGAAAGAAGAGTTTCTATCCGTGTTCGTGGAATATGTGTTATTGCCCCAAGTAAGCAGGTAGTTCGCTCCGTCAAAGGCTAGAGCGGTGATGGTGGACTGGTTTGTGTTCAGCAACACTTCGCTTCCGGGAAATGTTCCTGATTGCGAAACCAGCCGGCCATAAATATTCCAAACCGGCCCGCCACCGGAGGTCCGGTTCGTATCAATGTTCATGACCACAAAAAAGTTTGTCCCATCAAAGGCAGCCGACGGCGGATCATAATCCAGCGATGAAATTTGGCTGATCTGGAAGGGAGATGACACCGAACCATTTCTGGAGACAAACGTGCCATAAGCGTTCCATCCTCCTGAAACACTGTTCGTTTCCTGCCAGGCGAAAAGATAATTCGTTGCGCCAAATACCAACCCGGCATGAGAGTTGGACTCCGGACCAGCCAATGTGCTGCCAATCAAAAATGGCGAGCCTGATAAAGCTCCCGCGGGCGTCACCAATTGTCCATAAAAAGCGCCAATACCCGGATCAATGCTGCCCTCATCCTCCCAAACAATGAGATAATTTGTACCGTCAAAAGCAAGAGTGGTTTCCGCTGAACCATCAGATGCAGGCAAATTAAAGACGGAGCCAACGGCTGTTCCACTGGCCGAAATCAACTGCGCTTGAACGTATTCATCACCAGCCCAGAATGCCAGATAGTTGGTCTTTCCGAAGGCAACGAGCGGCGAACCTTCACTGCTGCCGAGATTAACCGGTGATTCAACCAGCGCGCCGTTGGATGACAGCAACTGTACGAATGGAACGGTTTGGTTCTGGGCTATGCCCACAAGATAATTGCTGCCGCTGGAGGCGATGTTGCCAGCCATCTCAACAAAATTTGCATTGGTGGCGATTGGGAAAATGGTCGTGGCCTTGGTCTGAAAAACGCCAAAAAGAATGGCCGGCAAGAGGAACAGACACCGTAATTGAGCCTTCATGGAAAAATTAAGTTTTAAAATATCACAGTTGGATGATTGCCTATCTTCAGCGCAGCTTATCATAAACCACAATCAATTAAAATGCAACTGTGCCCTCAGTTTTACAGGATTATGGCCTGGAGCGGCGGCAAATTCGCCGACCCAACCAACCGCGAACCTCTTCCGATGTCTGGTTCTGAAGAAGAATTTCATCATCATTCCGGCAGGTGAATCCAACGCTCGACGTCACAAATTTGCAATATTGTTCATAATACTTTTGCCGCCATTTAGGCTTGCTCAAAAGCTAACATTGAAGGAATGGCATTGGCCCCTGAATTGGGACGAGACCAGCCATTTGTAGTGTGAGCATCATCAAATGCGGGATTACTTTCTTCGGGCAGGGACAAGGAAGCATCGTCTATCGGTTCATCCAAGATCAAGCGATTCAAAATTTCAGTCGCCATTTCTGTGAACAGGCACGGAAATAACAGAAGCGGGAAGGCCGTGTTCCACGCCGTTTCCGCCGCGACATTCGCCGCTGCACAGAGTTGCCTTTTAACATGGGGAAGCGCCGTTTGCTTTAAGGCGGCTTGGAGTAGCTTCTGTTTTAGCGCATGCAATCGTGTTGGAGCGGGCCTTTGACCGGCAGAGCATTGGTCGCTGAGGCGCTGCCAGGAGAGCAAGTTTCATTTACAAACGGGGACGTAATTTTGTCCGGCACATTGGTGCTGCCTCCCATCAAGGTCCGCATCCCGCAGTGGTGCTTGTTACAGGATCGGGGACGAGTGTTCGCAGTGAGCTTGACTGCGCACAAAGCCGGCAGACAGGATGCATACCCTTGCGGTCATTTTTGAGCCGCAAGCCGGTTTAATTTTGCCTCCAGTTCATTCAGCCGCGCAGACAAAAAATCGTTTTGTTGCTTCAAACCGGCGATTTCCGATTCCTTCTCATTTAACTTCTGGTTCAGTCCCTGGATGGCCGCGAGAGCGATGCCGCCTTCGTCCACCACGGAAATGTGTTTGTCATCCTGGCCGTTCAGGCCGAATGCGGCGTGAAAGTCCTGTGCCATGGGGCCAACGTGCTCTACCCCTCGATCGGTTTTGTAATTCCATTCGGTGACCGGGAGAGCAGCGACTTTCGCCAGGACCTGTTGCGGATTGACCGGGGCGAAATCTTCCTTGGCATTCCGATCGGAACTGGATTGCACGGTGCCTGAAGGCGTATAGACGTTTCCAACTAAATAGGTGGCCGTTTGGCTGGAGCCGATACGAATGATGTTATCGTCTGCCGGCTCGCCTTCGCTGCCGATGTCAATGTTGCCATTGCCATCGATATTGACCCCGGCGTAGTAGCCCACGGCGATGTTGTTGGAACCGCTATCGCTGTACGCAAGCGCCAAAAAGCCGAGAGCCGTATTTTCGGAGCCGTTCTCGTTGGAATAAAGCGCGGAAAAACCGCTGGCGGTGTTTTGGCTACCGCTCGTGTTGCCGATGAGCGCCTGGCCACCGTTGGCGGTATTCTGGGAGCCGTTCACGTTCGAGAGAAGTGCGTCGATGCCGTTGGCAGTGTTGTCACTACCATTTATGTTGGAGTAAAGCGCCTGATAACCGTTGGCGGTATTTCCAGAACCGTTCGTGTTGGAGTAAAGCGCCTGACAACCGTTGGCAGTGTTGTCACTACCATTTATGTTGGAGAAAAGCGCATAGTCGCCGTTGGCGGTGTTTTGAGAGCCGGTCGTATTGGCGAAAAGCGACCCGTAGCCGTCCGCGGTGTTCCCGCTGGCGGTTGTATTTAGATCGAGCGCATAGGTGCCGTTAGCCGTGTTAAAGGAGCCACTCGTGTTGGCGCTGAGCGCAACGACGCCGTTGGCGGTATTTCCAGAACCGTTCGTGTTGGAACAAAGCGCCTGATAACCGTTGGCAGTGTTGTCACTACCATTTATGTTGGAGTAAAGCGCATAGTCGCCGTTGGCGGTGTTTTGAGAGCCGGTCGTATTGGCATAAAGCGACCCGTAGCCGTCCGCGGTATTTTCGAATCCGGACGAATTCTGGTAAAGGGCGCCGTTGCCGACCCCAGTGTTGTAATCGCCGCTCGTATTGGCATAAAGCGCGCCGTCGCCGACCGCGGTATTTTCGAATCCCGACGAATTCTGGTAAAGGGCGCCGTTGCCGACCGCAGTGTTGTTATCGCCGCTCGTATTTGCGTAAAGTGCCTGATATCCGACGGCTGTGTTATCGTTGTTTGTGTTGGCGTAAAGCGCGTCGTAGCCGACGGCCGTGTTGTCGGACCCGATCGCGTTTCTGTCGAGCGCCAGCGGGCCGACGGCGGTGTTGTAGGATCCCCTCGTATTTTCGTAAAGCGAAGAAAGGCCGATAGCGGTGTTGTAGGCGCCGTTCGTGTTGGCGTAAAGCGCGCTATTGCCGATGGCGGTGTTGTAGTAGCCGCCGATGTTGGAGAAAAGCGCATCGGGGCCGAAGGCCGTGTTGTAGGAGCCAAAGCTGTTAGCCGGATTACCCGCGCTCAGGCCGACGAAGAAATTTCCATTTCCGGAGTTGAAATACAGGAAGTCGTTCCCATTGTCATTGATTAGGGGCGTGGTTGACGACAAATTCAGCGTGCCGCTGAGCGTGATGTTGGAAAAAGTCACGCTGGAGTCGTTGGTGGTAATGACCGCCGGGTTTTCGGCAGCCAGCGGAATGGTGCCGATCAGTTGGCCGGCGTTTGCGCCCTCGGCAAAGACAGCATACGGGGTCGGCGTGACCCGCTGTCGAGGGGACAAGGGAGTGAAGGACTCGATATTATTGGATTCCACGGCGATTTGCAGCCAGTTTGTCTGGCCAGCCCATACGCTGGACCCGAAATCAATTGTAACCGTAAACAGGCCGTTGGTGATGACGATGCCATTGGTCGTGACCGGCCCAGCCACGGCAGTGCCACCGGCACTGTTGGTGTAGAGCGTGAACTGCAGATTATAGGTCCCGCTGGCAAGCCCGCCGTTGTTTTGGAGTTGGCCCTGATAGGTAAAGGCCGTGCCCTGGGCATGGGCGGTTGAGGGTTGAAGGTTGAGGGTGAAGAGCGCCAGCAAAGCCAGCGCAATGGACAGATTGCGGTTGCGGTTTTTCATAATCTTCTCCTGATGGGATTTCTAATTAGAACGTTGACGCCTCCGCCAGAAACATTTGCTTCCGGGAAAAAGCGTAAGCCCTTTCTTAAGGACTTTCTTCTTATATATCAAATGCTTTGTCAAGCCCCAAATGGCCACCGGTAAAAGGGCCAAAGCACTCAGTGACCGAATTGAACAATTCCTTGGGCTGGAATACGAACTACATCTTCGCCTGTGGAATATGGTTGCCCTGCAAAACCCGTCGTTGGCGCAGGCGGCCTCTGGTTGAGGCATTGGACGTAAACCATGACTGGATAATTGATTCCAACGAAATCGCCAAATTATTGACGCTGGATAAAAATGGCGATGGCGTTCTGACAACGAACGAATATCTGCCGACACCCCCCCAACAACGGTGGTTTTCACAGCAGGCATTTTAATCCTGCGGACATGAGTCCGCGACACGTGACATAAATCTCGATTTGAAAATGGAGAGAAACACCACGCGCCCGTTTCGGATTCTTTGTGTGGACGATAATGTCACCATCTGCCGTTTGGTTGCGCTTGCGCTGACCTATGCCGGTTACAATGTTGTAATCGCCAACGACGGCCTACCCGGCGTGTTGGTGGCGAGCCAGCCTGAAATTTAATTACCCCCTAAATTTCGGCTTAATCAAATTGAGCTTTTTTCCGGAAAAAGCGCTCCACGCTCGTTTAGCCGAATCTGCGAATTTCCCAATAAAACCGTGCCATTTTACCCCCTAAACATCCAAATTTAGCGTTTCGTTTAGCGAAATTTAGCCCGCAAAACCATAGCATACCCATTTTGACTAAACTTGGGCCGATTTGAAGACAGGATGAACAGGATTTACAGGATAACACGGCGACCCCTCCCCGGCCACGTGCGCAGCACGTGCAGTCGGCAACATCCTGTAAATCCTGTTCATCCTGTCTTAAACTTAGTTTGGGGCTCCGTTTCGCGTCTAAAGAGACCATCTCTGAAATTTGCCAATAAAAACGCACTTTTTTGTCGAATTCCCGTTCGTTTCCTTTCTGCATTCCCTATGGCCAAAAAATGTGTGCGCTGCTATTAAAGACATGGATGGCGTCGAAAAGGGCATGCCGCAGTCCAGATCCGCGCTCTCACACTCTCACGCTCTCCTGCCCCATCAGCTCCTGACACTCATGGCCGCAGATCACATTCGCGCTATCGCGCGGTTTCGCAGTTAGCGGCTTATGTTTTGGGGGGTGTATCCCGGGGCGGCGCTCGGGGACTCGCTTGCCCGGGCTACAAATATTGCCACCCCTACGGGGTTTTGAGTTAGCGGCTGCGCCGAAAGCAGCGAAGAGGCATCATTCCGTTAATTTTGTTCATTCTGTCCAAAAGCTGAAGACTTCTGAATTTACACTTTACCATGGAAATTCTGTCAAATTTGCCAATAAAAACGCACTTTCCAGTCTCTTTTGACCCACGAATTTACAGTTTACACACCTATACACGCAATTTTGTAAACTCACTCCTGGGAGCATCCAAACTCCGCTGTCCCTTCAGGACAGGATGGGATGTTGGGTGGCGTTCCAGACACTATCGTGTCTGGCTAATTTCCGGTTGTGCTTCCAGCACGAAGCAAATTCCTCAATTTCATCCTTTCCTCATTTAAAAAATCCGGATTGCCATCTCCTATCTTCCATCTTCCATCTTCGTCCCGTCCGGATCCCGACACGCCGGGCAATGACTGGGACCAGGCGGGCAATCCGCGTATCGAGTCACTGGGCACGGTTTCGCTGGAGCCGGGGGATTTTGAGATCAGCGTTTCGCCGGCGCGAATTGCCGGGGACGAATTGTTTCGGTTGAGGAGTCTGGAACTGAGGACTCAGCAAAATTAAAAGGGAAAAAGAAAAAAGAAAAAAGGGAGTGCGCAGACGGATTAATGGATTAATGGATTTTTGGATTGGTGGAAGTAGGAGGCTTAGCGCCGTCGCACCGTAGCGGCGCTTTGGCGCGCCGCGAACTCGCCTATGGCCGCAAATTTAACAATCGGACCAACGCTTCTTTGACTTTTGCAAATTCTTCTGGCGTAAGGACCCCGAGCCGCAAATCAAATCGCGCCAGCGAAATTGGCTGGATTTGCTGCAGGTGAAAGACGCCGGGCTTCAAAAACGGTTTGACAATGGCCAGTTCCCAACGATTGCCGCGAACGGCAGTTGTGTGCGGAATGACGATGAGCAACGCCAGTTCATCATCTTCGGGAAAATCGTTCAAAACAAGCGCGGGCCGGACTTTGGCAGCCAGACCGAAATCGACACGCCAGATTTCACCGGGGAGCGTTCTTTTCATCCTCGGCTTCCATGGCATCCAGCGTTTGGAACCGCTCCAGTGCGCGTTGGTCGCAATCAGCTAGCGTCTGGGAGTCTTCTTCAGCTTCGATGATGCGGCGCATGATTTCCCGGCGGTCGGCATGCGACAGCCTCGGAATTTCAGACATGATTTCTGACCGGCTCATCTTCAAAGTCTAGTTTTTCTGCGACGTTTTTGCAAGCCGGGTTTGCTCGCCCCAGTTCCTTGCTTCTGGTTCATGGATTAATGGATTTTTGGATTGGCGGGGTTTCAAAAGTTTGGGCGGCGCGGCAGCGCCGCCCTACCGTATTTGGTTCGATCGGCACTACGAATCAATTTTGTGTTTCAGCAAGTTGCCTTCGTCATCTGGCAATTCAGGTCCGGCTGCGGTGGTGAAAATGCCTTTGCCCAGCAAACGGTTCACATGATGGATGGCCTGGACGGTCACGAAGGCTTTCGGGTCGTATTCCTGGATCATCTGGCTGACGTGTTTCTGGTTCTTTCGGTTGGCAACAATATAGAGAATTCCCACTTCACCCTGCATCCCGCTCGCTTTCACGGTCGTCACGCCGTAACCGGCGTCTCGCAGGGTCGCGGCCAGTTTTGCGGCATCCAGGCGCGTAAATACCCGGATCAATTCATGCCCGATGGCCAGTTTTTCGTCCACCAGCATGCCCACATAATTGCCGGTCGCAAATCCGCCGGCATAGGCCACATAACCGAACCAGTTGTCCAGGTTTCGCATGATGCGGGTAATGGCGATGATCCAGATAAGGATTTCAAAAAAGCCAATGATCGGCGCCAGCCGCCTGAATCCCTTGGTCATGAAAATGATCCGCAACGTGTCGAGCGTCATGTCGCAAATCCTCAGACAAAAGATCAACGCCGGCAGGACCAGGAAATCGAAATACGGCGAATGAGACAACGTCATGGGATGAATATAAAATGGATTTGCGATTTCGCGAAAGCGGTTTGCGCCGCATAAATCGGACGGATCCGACGGATTGGACGGATCGGACGGATGGCGCTTAATTTTGACTTTTTATTAGTCTCGCACTTGCGCTTTTTACTTTTTAAACTATCCGCCTTCGCCCAGTGCTACGGCGGGCGAGCAAGGACGACCGCCTCTTTGCCGGTTTTTGCAAATTTCCGCCTCGCTCTTGCTTTTTTTACTTTTTAAACTATTGGTTTCTCGCCATGAGCGAAATTTTTGTAATCGGACATCGGAACCCGGACACGGACGCCATCTGCTCAGCCATCGGTTACGCGGAGTTTAAGCAGCGCACCGGCATGCCCGAGGCGGTCGCGGCGCGTTGCGGCGACACGAACGACCGGATTGATTTCGTCCTGAACACGTTTGGCGTGCCCGCCCCGCGTTTCGTCGCGGACGTCTCGCCCAAGGTCTCGGACGTGATGCAACGCAATATCATGAGCATCACCCCCGACGCCATTGCCGCGGATGCCCTGCGCCTGATGGATGAGCGGAACATCCGCATCCTGCCCGTGCTCGACGCGGACCAGCGGTGCCGCGGATTGCTGTCGCTGTTCAAGCTGACCAAATTTCTGTTTCCCGCGGCCGACCGGCAGGGGGATTCGCGGCGCGTTTTATCGTCCCTGAAGAACCTGGCCCGAATTTTGCCCGGCCAATTGATTGCGTCATTCGAGCCGGACCGCGAGGAGGAACTCATCATGCTGATCGGCGCGATGAGTGTCGAATCGTTCGCACGGCGCTTAAAAACCTTTGACCGCGAAAAGGTCATCATCATTGTCGGCGATCGCCAGGACATTCAATATGCGGCCATCCGCGAGGGCGTCCGCGTTATCATCGTGACCGGCGGCCTCGAGATTGAGCAGGATGTTCTCGAACAGGCGATTCGCAAGCGCGTGAGCATCATCTTATCGCCGCATGACACGGCGACGACCTCGACCCTGTGCCGCGCGGCCGTGGCGGTGAGGAACGTCCTGAATGAAGAATTCATTTCGTTTAACGAGCATGGGCCGCTCACCGCCGCCTGCGAGGAAGCCCGGGCGTCGGGCCATCAAATCTTCCCGGTCCTGGACACGGACAACCGGGTCGCCGGCATTGTTTCCAAAACGGATTTTCTGAAGAGCGTCGCCCGGAAATTGATTTTGGTGGACCATAACGAATTGTCGCAGGCCGTGCAGGGCGCGGATGAAGTGGAGATCATTGAGATTATTGATCATCACCGCATCGGCGCGCTCACGACAGCACAGCCCATTTTATTCCGCAACGAGCCGGTGGGCTCGACGAGCACCATCGTGGCCGACTGCTTTTTCCAGTACGGCGTTGCGCTGCCGCCGCCGATCGCCGGTTTGCTGCTGGCCGGCATCGTGTCCGACACGCTCAACCTGACTTCGCCCACGGCGACGCCGCGCGACGGCGAGATTCTAAAAAAGCTGGAACATATTTCCGGGACCAACGCGCGTTCTTTCGCCGACAAATTCTTTGCCACGAGTTCGCTGCTGACGCTCAAGCCCGCGCCGCAGGCCATTACCACCGATTGCAAAGAATATGTCGAGGAACGCGCCAGGTTCAGCATCGCCCAGGTTGAGGAGCTTGGGTTCGAGCAATTCTGGAGGCGCAAGGATGAATTGATCGAGGCGCTCGAAGCGTATCGCCGGCGCGCCGGCTATTTTTTCTCCGCCCTGCTTGTCACGGATGTTTCCACGCAAAGCTCGCTCCTGGCGATTGTGGGCGACGGCGATTTTATCCAGCGCATCAGCTACCCGCCCTTGCAACAGGGCATTTATGAATTGCGCGAAGTGGTTTCGCGAAAGAAACAGTTGCTCCCGTATTTGATTCATTGTTTGAGACCAACGGCGATCAAGAAGTAAAAAGGAAAAAGGAAAAAGGAAAAAGTTTCACCGGGCTTTATCCGCAGATTTCGCAGATATTCGCAGATTTGAGTTCGGGTCACTTCGATGTTCAGCGTTCAATGTTCGATGTTCGATGTTTCCCCTTTTCTTCACAAATATTACGCTCGGTAGTATATTTCAGAAGAACAACAAGGGAGGGTTTATGCTGGAATTTGTCAAATTCGCATCGAATATCACGCTGGACGATTACGCGGCCGTCCCTCAGCTCACGGGCGCTGTGCACAATTTACGGAGCGCGGCGGAGGTGTTACTTCCGGAATTCAGATGCCGCACCGTTTTAATGCTCAACTCAACCGCCCGGGGAGGCGGCGTGGCTGAGATGCTGCCGCGAGTCGTACAGACGTTGAACGAACTGGGTGTCACGACACAATGGGCGGCGATGAAAGTCGCACAGCCCGAATTCTTCAGACTCACCAAACGCCTGCATAACCTGATCCACGGACGGGGCGATCCGGCGTTGAACGCCGATGACAAACGATTATACGAAGAGGTCAGCCACGGCGTGGCCGATGCCCTGCGACCTCACCTCAAATCGGGCGACGTGCTGGTGATTCATGATCCGCAGCCGTTGGGCGTGGCAGCCATAATCAAAAGCACGCTCGACGTTTATGTTTTCTGGCGCTGCCATATCGGGGTGGACTTTGCCACGCCGGCCACACGCGCCGCGTGGGAATTTTTGAAACCGTATGCTGAAGCGTGCGATCATTCGGTTTTTTCCGCGCCGGAATATGTTCCATATTACCTTGCCGGCCGCTCTTCGGTCATTTATCCGGGCATTGATCCGCTCAGCCACAAAAACCGGCACTTAACGCCGCACAAACTGACCGGCGTCCTGTGCAATGCCGGTTTGGCGAAAGAGTTCGAACCCGTCCTGACGATGCCGTTTTCCCACCCGGCAACCCGCCTCCAACCGGATGGCACATTTGGCCCGGCTGTGTTGCCGGATGAAATCGGATTTCTCTACCGGACCATTGTCGCGCAGATATCGCGCTGGGACAGGCTCAAAGGTTTTGGGCCGTTGATGGCCGGCTTTGTCCGGCTCAAACAAAAGCTTCGGGAAACCAAATTGCCCCTGGTGGGCCGCGATCGGCGGCGAATTGAAATTGTCCGGCTGGTCCTGGCCGGACCTGAACCCAATTCCGTCAAGGACGATCCGGAAAGCCAGGAGGTTTTGGAAGAATTGCGCCAGGCCTATCGCCATTTGGAACCGGAATTTCAAAGAGACATCGCGTTGTTGAGCCTGCCCATGGCGTCGCAAAAGGAGAACGAATTGATAGTGAACGCCATTCAGCGTTGCGCGAGCATCGTGGTTCAAAATTCATTGGAGGAAGGCTTCGGATTGACAGCGACGGAAGCGATGTGGAAAGGCACACCGGTTCTGGGCACCGAAGCCTGTGGATTGCGCCAGCAAATTCGCGATGGCATCGACGGCCGTCTTATTCGCAACCCGGAAGACCCGGGCGAAATTGCCGATCGCCTCGATGAAATGCTCTCGGACTACCCGGGACGAGAACGCATGTCGAGAAACGCCCAGAGACGCGTTTACCTGGAGTTCCTGGTATTCGTACAGGTCGAACATGCGATGCGAGTGGTGGCCCGATGCATTCAGCAAAACGAAAGGCAAGAGGCGGCGTGAGTCTTGTAAGCGTTGAAGCGGAGCGGCAGGAACGTTAACGCGTTTGAATCGACGAGCAATTTCGGACTCGGAGATTTCCAGGCTGAAAGCCTTTACCATCGTAGCCGAGGGCAACGCCCTCGGAAAAGCGAGGCAATTATCCTAAGCCCTGTAAGGGCGAGCCAAAATTGAGTACGACAAAATTTGGATTGCCCTTACAGGGCAAAGAATGATTTTGGGGGGCTTCGTACCGTGGGCGATGCCCACGGCTAAAATGGGGTTGCGCTTTCAGCGCGGCCTTCATCGGATGCCGAACATTGAATACTGAAACGCGACCGCCGGAGGCGCTCGCCTGGCGGACGGGCACGTCCGCCCTACCACGTTGGGGGTTCGACGTTCGGCGTTCGATGAATGTTTCCCATTTTATACTTATTCCCCTAGCTTCAGCGGCATTTCATCAAATTCCACAGACGAACGCAGATAATGAGTGAGGAAGGAGGAAACGAACATCAACCTGTGACGGTTCAATGTTCAAACCACTGCGGGTTGGGAGGGATTTTTTGGCAACCGGACTTCGAATTGCGAGCCCTGCCCTGCTGCGCTCGCGACCGTGACTTTTCCCTGGTGCATTTCGACGACCGCCTTGACGAGGCTTAATCCCAGGCCCAGGCCGTGCTGGGACCGGCTTTTGTCGCCCCGATAGAGCCGGGCCCAGATTTTCCCCTGCTCTTCCGGGGGAATGCCGATGCCCGTGTCGCGGAATTGCACCACCGCCTCGGCCGGTTCATCGTGGACGGAAATGGTCACTGAGCCGTTTTCCGGGGTGTACTTGAGCGCGTTGTCCAACAGGTTGGCGAAGACCTGGCGCATGCGGTTGCGGTCCACCGGCGATTCGCAAACGGCCGGCAAATTCGTCTGCACTGTCACCTTTCGTTCGTCCGCGATATATTCATAAAGTTCGACAACCTCGCGGACCATCCCGCACAGGTCCACAGGCACACGCTGCAATTTCATCATGCCGGCTTCGGCCTCGGTGATGTCGAGCAGTGTGTTGAGCATGTTGAGCACGCGCTCGGATTCCTCGACGCAATCGGCCAATGCTTCCTTCGCGGCGGCGGGCGCAGCTTCCGGCTGGAGCGCCAGCTCCGCCGTGCCGCGCATCCGGGTCAAGGGAGTTCGCAAATCGTGCGCGACATTATCCAGGGATTCGCGCATGGCGCGAATCAACGCCTCGTTTCTCTCCAGCAGATTGTTAAACAGGCGGACCATCTCATCCAATTCATCATCTGATTTGCGCACCGGCACGCGCGCATCGAGGCGGCCGGTTTGAATGATGGAGCGGGCGGTTGCCACGACCTGGCGGATGGGCAACATGGCGCGATGGGCGAAAAGCGCGCCGGCCAGAAAGCCGAGAAAAATTGTCGTGGAACCGGAAACAATAAAATCCCGGCGCAACGGTTCCAGCAATGCCGCGCGGCTGTCCGCGCGGCGTCCTACCTGCAGCACCGAATTGTCCGGGAGGTCTATTGCGGCGATCAGAAAATCGCTTTCGGCGCTCCTGGGAATGCGAATGAAGCCGACTCGCTGGCTGATACCCGGGAAAATAGTGGGAACATCCTTGAAAGCGATCCAATCCGCCGGAAGATTTAGAAGAGTGGCCTGGCCAAAAGGGCTCACGAGGCGGACGAAAAACGTTTTGGCCTCGCCGGTTTCCTGTTGCATGGCGTCGTGCAATGCCGGCAAGCCGCCGCTCTGATAAAGGGCCGCGTATTCCTGCAACCTCGCCTGGAGCAATTCGCGGTCTTTGCGGCCCACATCGGCCGCGACCAGGTACCAGGCAATCGTCAGCAACGCGATGGTGCTGACCGCGAAAACAAACGCGTACCAAAGGCCAAGGCGGACGCCGATGTTCCGGCGCGCGATTTCAAGCAGAGCGAAGGACATAGCCCACTCCTCGAAGAGTTTGAATCATCCGCTTTTCGGGATCGGCTTTGTTCCGCAGCCGATGGACGAGCACATCCACGACGTTGGTTTGCGGATCGAAACTGAAATCAAAAATGTGTTCCAGAATCATGGTTTTGGTCACGACGCGGCCCGGGTGACGCATCAAATATTCCAACAGCGCAAATTCGCGCGGCTGCAACTCGACCTTTTCACTGCCCCGCCGCACTTCGCGCGTGAGCAAATCCATCGTCAACTCACCGGCGCTGAGGCGGGTCGGTTCAGTGGTTTGGGTTGCCCGGCGGATGAGCGCCTGCACGCGCGCCAGCAGTTCCGAGAAGGCGAACGGTTTGGTCACATAATCATCGCCGCCGGCCTGCAAACCTTTGACACGGTCATCCACGCTCCCTTTGGCGCTCAAAATGAGCACTGGCGTGCGGATGCCGCCGGCCCGCAGCCGTTGAATGAGAGCCAGGCCATCGAGTTTGGGCAGCATCAGGTCCACCACCGCCACGTCGTAGGCGACGGCGTTTGCCACGGCATACGCCTGTTCACCATCAGGGCTGTGGTCCACGGCGTAGCCGCTTTGCTTCAGGCCCTTGATGATGAACGAGGCGATTTTCTCATCATCTTCAACAACCAGGATGCGCACGTTTTCGTCCATGATGACGGGCTCAGGGAATGGTTACAATGCCTAATCACCGGCTCGGGCACAAAACGGCTGGACACAAGCCCATCCAGCCGGTGAATCGCGTTTTTGAAGATTTGCGGGGGCGAAGGCCGTCCCGCACAACTTTTATGACCACTTGAAAACCGTTTTCGTCGCTCCACGCAATTTCGAGCGGAACCTTTCCGCCCGGCCTGCCAAAAGGCGTTTGGTGGTGTTTCCTGGGGTCAAATTTTGCGGCCAGTGCCGTCGTCAGGCCGGCCAGGCTGCGGAATGAATTGAGAATGATTTTCATATGTACTGATTAGAGGGATGCCAAAGTGGCCGGAGAATGTCCTGGGGATTACAGTGTTGTAAGAAAAAAAATACTCCCGCATCGGCAGGCACCGATGCGGGAGATTGGACCGAAACAAGCGAATCAACCCAGGTTGTCGCTTTCGTTTACCACCACGTATTGACTTCCGCCATTGGCCCAAATCCGGACGAGCGTTTCTTTGCTCTTTGGATGTTCAGTCAATTGAACAGCGTCATCAGCATTGGCCACCGGATGCCGGTTGATGGACTCAATCACTTCGCCCGGCTGAAGTCCGGCTTGCGCCGAGGCTGACGTTGGATCGACTTGTGTGATCAAAGCTCCCTTCACATCGTCGGGAATGTTGAATTGTGCGCGGGCCTGCGAATTCAGGTCGGTGACGGTCACACCGTTGAGCGTGCCGTTGTCGCTATTGTTTTGCGAACCGGAATCGGCCAATTGCTCTGTGCCCGGCTGCGGTTTGATGGTGACGTCCAAAGTCTTTTCATCTCCGTTGCGAAGGACCTGGACCGGCACATCTGAGCCGGGTTTGGCGTCCGCAACATCCAGTTGCAATTGGCGGCTGTCAGCAATCTCGTCGCCGTTGAACTTCACGATGACGTCACCGTCTTTGATCCCCGCTTTGTCCGCCGGACTATCCGCTACCACCTCGCTGACAATCGCGCCTTTGTTGTCTTTGACGTCAAACTGAGGCGCCAGTTCAGGCGTTACATCCTGGATGGCGACGCCCAGATAACCGCGCGTCACGTATCCATATTTGATGAGGCTTTCCATGACACTTCGGGCGAGGTCCGAGGGAATGGCGAAGCCGATGCCATCGCTGCCGCCCGAGCGGCTCATAATGGCTGTGTTGATGCCGACCAGCCGGCCGTCAATGTCCACCAACGCGCCGCCGGAATTGCCCGGATTGATGGGTGCATCGGTCTGGATGAAGTTCTCATAATGTTCAATGCCCATGCCGCCGCGATTCTTGGCGCTCACAATGCCTTCGGTCACGGTCTCGCCGACGCCAAAGGGGTTGCCGACTGCCAGCACGACGTCGCCAACTTCCACGTTACGGCTGTCGGCCATCGGAATGGTCGGCAGGTCCTTTGCGTCAATTTTCACAACCGCAATGTCGGTTTTTTCATCATGTCCGACCACTTTGGCGGTGAATTCGCGTCCGTCGGCCAGGGTGACCTTGAGCTCTTTTGCGCCGTCCACCACGTGATTATTGGTCAGAATATAACCGTCCGAGGTAACAATGACGCCGGAACCAAGACCATGTTCCACTTCCTGGCGGTCCTGGGGCTGTCCAAATTGGCCGCCAAAAAATTGCCGCCAGAATGGATCGTTGAAACCAGGCATGCCTGGCATTTGGACGTCTTTGGTGGAAGTGACCTCAATCTTGACCACCGCGGGGGAAACTTTGTCAACGATGGGTGCGTAGCTGCCGCGTGGGAGGCCATCCCGTGGAATCGAAGTTTCCTCCAGGGGGATTTTTGCGTCCGCGGCACGGGTGTCAGTTTGTGAAGCCTGGGCCAGTCCAATGGCAGCGCCGGCGGTTATGACAGCGCTGGCCAGGCCGACGGCAGCCAGGCGAATGTGAAATGAATTCGTGTTGGTTTTCATATTTGTTTCGTTTGGTTGAAGTTTACGTTTCATAAATATAGAGCCTCCTGAAGATGACCGGGGCATTTCCGGCAAATTACAAATTTGTAAGGTGCTGAAACGTTAAAAGGTTGAAGCGTTGAAACGAAACATCGATTTCGACTGTGCCGGGACTGGTGGGTGTGATTGCCAACGGGAAAAGAATAATCATCCCTTTGGACATGTTACTTGTTGCGTATTGCATGCCGCGTGAAGCAAATTGTTCCGTGAATTGAGGAACTTTGTGAAACGTTTCAATGAGCAGTCAAAATTCACCGACGAAATTGTCAAAGAAAACGCGCAATCTTCCAGGCCCGCGGCAAATCCTGGCGCTTTGGCCTCATGTGCCGCTGGCTGGCGTCCTGGCGCTGATAGGCCTGCTGAACATTCTCGACGGCCTGAGCGTGCCCGTGACGGCGTTTGGCCAGGTCGAAACGCTCACCGGGGCGAACTCGCTGTCGGCCCTCGGCGGGACGGCTCAGATTATTTTAGGCGCCATGCTGGCGCTCGTGGGCATTGGCTTGCTTCGGCGGCTGGTGTCCGCGTGGACATTGTCCGTTTCTTTGCTGTTCGTCACCGTGGCGGTAAATGTGGCGCAGAAAAATTGGGGAGTGAGCCTCTTTCTCCAGGCTGTCCTGCTCTGTGTGCTGTTTTGGACAAAACGGTACTTCACCCGCCGGACAATTATTGCGGGCATCCTGTTTTCGACGGGCGGCATCATGGGCGTCATGGCGTATGGAACCATCGGCACCTATCTCCTGCGCGACGGGTTCAAACCGCCGGTCCGGGATTGGACGACGGCCTTTTATTACACGATTGTCACATTGTCCACGGTGGGCTACGGCGATATTGTGCCTGTGACACGGGAAGCCCGTTGGTTTGCCATTTCACTGCTGGTGGTGGGCCTGGGCGTATTCGCCAGCGCCATCGCCACGGCGATTGGCCCGAAGATTTCGGGAGAACTGAATCGTCTATTCAATCCGACTCTAAGAGCCATGGACCTTAAAAATCATATTATCCTGGTGGGCGACGGCATCATCGCGCGCAACACGGCGGATGAATTGCGGCGGCGCGGCGCGATCTTCGTCCAAATCGTTTCCAAAAAGGAGGGGACCGACCCGTCCCCCCACATTCTGGAAGGGGACGCGACTGATGACACCCTGCTGCGGAAGGCATGCATCCAGCGCGCCCGGTTGGTCATCGCCGCGCGCGAGGACGACGGTGAAAACGCATTCATCGCCCTGGGCGCCAAGGACATCAATCCTGAAGTTCGGGTTCTGGCGGTAGCCAGTTCGCCGCTTTCGATGAGACGGTTGAAACTGGCGCGAGCAGATTTGGTTTTCTCACCAGCAGCGGTCGGGGGCCGCCTGTTGGCAGACCTCGGGGAAGGGGGCCAGATTTCCGCTCAGTTTCAGGATTTGCTGGAGGGCCATCCGAAAATGGCTTAGGGTCCCGAATGAAACCAATCGCACATATATTGACCGTCAACGGCGGCTCTTCGAGCATCAAGTTTGCGTTGTTCGAAAGCACGGAGTCGTTGCGGAGGGTTTTGGCCGGCCAAATCGAGGGCATCGGGCAGCCACAGGGAAAATTCGCAGTGAAGGGGGGCAATGAGGCGGATAATTTTTCAAGGAACATCGTTGCGCACGATCATTCTGTGGCGGTGGACATGTTGATGGATTGGATAGCGGAACGAATCCAACACGGCGACCTGGCCGCCGTGGGTCATCGCATCGTTCATGGCGGGCCGAAATATTGGGAGCCGCAACGAATCACGCCCGAGATGATTGCCGAATTGCATCAATTGAGCCCGTTCGACCCCGAACATTTGCCGGAAGAAATTCTGCTGACCGAGGCTTTTCAAAATCGATTCCCGAACCTGGTGCAGGTCGCATGTTTCGATACCGCATTTCATCATGAAATGCCGCGCGTGGCGCGTTTGCTGCCGATTCCAAGACGCTACGAAGCACGGGGTGTGCGGCGCTACGGATTTCACGGGTTGTCCTGCGAATATTTGATGAAGGAGCTCGGGCGGCTCGCGCCGGCAGAGGCGCAAGGGCGCGTCATCCTGGCGCACCTGGGCAACGGCGCAAGCGTGACGGCGGTGCGCGCCGGCAGGAGCATGGACACCAGCATGAGTTTCACGCCGACCGCGGGACTGGTCATGAGCACACGCTCCGGCGATCTGGATCCGGGTTTGAGCTGGTATTTGTCCCGGGTCGAGAATGTGACCCACCGGCAGTTTCATGAGATGATTAATCATGAATCGGGATTGCTTGGCATTTCCGAAATCAGCTCCGATATGCGTGAATTGACATTGCGCGAGAGCCAGGACGTGCGCACGGCCGAGGCCGTGGCAATTTTTTGCTACCAGGCGAAGAAATGGATTTGCGCTATGGCCGGAGTTCTGGAAGGTTTGGATGCGTTGGTTTTTTCGGGAGGCATTGGCGAGAACGCTCCGCCGGTGCGCGAGCGGATCTGTGCCGGCCTGGAATTTTTTGGAATCGAACTCGACGCAAAAGCGAACGCAACGAGCAAGGACGTTATTTCGTCGAGAGACAGCAAAGTGACCGTTCGTGTGATTCGCACGGATGAAGAGTCAATTATTGCGCAAACGGTCCGGCAGATTTTGAGAGGTTAAATTACCCGGGGGGCGGGAAACCCATCGTTTTCGCTTTCGAGAACGAGGACGAGAACGAAGATAAAAAATGAATCGCTGAAAGGATGTGACACATGAAAAACACAAAAAACGGGCCGCTTTCGCCCGAATTGCTTCGGAAAATGGATGCTTATTGGCGCGCGGCAAATTATTTGTCGGTCGGCCAAATTTATCTCTTTGACAATCCACTGCTGAAAAAACCGCTCAAGCGCGAGCATATCAAGCCGCGACTGCTCGGGCATTGGGGCACAACGCCTGGATTAAATCTCCTCTACGTGCACCTGAACCGAATCATCAAGGAACGCGATCTTAACATCATATATATTGCCGGGCCCGGTCACGGCGGTCCGGGCCTTGTGGCCAATACGTATTTGGAAGGCGCCTACAGTGAGTTGTATCCCAAAATCTCGGAGGATGAAGAAGGGATGAAACGCCTGTTCAAACAATTTTCATTTCCTGGCGGCATCCCGAGCCATGTCGCGCCCGAAACGCCAGGATCCATTCATGAAGGCGGCGAATTAGGCTATTCGCTTTCGCATGCTTATGGGGCGGTGTTTGACAATCCCGATCTCATCGCGATGTGCGTCGTCGGCGATGGCGAGGCTGAGACCGGCCCGCTGGCGACGAGCTGGCACTCGAATAAATTCTTAAATCCGGTCCGCGATGGCGCGGTGCTGCCGATTCTCCATCTGAATGGATATAAAATCGCTGGCCCGACCGTTCTGGCGCGAATACCGCGGGATGAATTGGAATCGTTGCTTCGCGGCTACGGTTATGAACCCTATTTTGTCGAAGGCGATGTGCCCGACGAGGTGCATCAAAAGCTTGCGGCTACATTCGATGAAGTATTCTCCGCGATAGCCAAAATTCAAGCCGACGCGCGCCGCAATGGATTCAAGCAGCGTCCGCGCTGGCCGATGATTGTTTTGCGCACACCAAAAGGCTGGACTGGGCCAAAGAAAGTGGATGGACACCAGGTTGAAGGAACTTTTCACGCGCATCAGGTTCCCATGGCCGATATGGACAAGCCGGAGCACATCAAAATCCTCGAGCACTGGATGAAAAGCTATAAACCGCAGGAGCTTTTTGATGAAACCGGCAAGCTTCAGCCTGAACTGGCGGAATTGGCGCCCAAAGGCACACGGCGAATGGGGGCAAATCCCCACGCCAACGGTGGAATCCTGTTGCGCGAATTGAAAATGCCGGATTTTTGTGATTATGCGGTGAAAGTGCCGACGCCGGGGACGGTCGTGGCGGAGGCGACTCGCGTCCAGGGAGAATTAATCCGTGATGTGATGAAGTTAAATTCCAACAATTTCCGCGTGTTCAGTCCCGATGAAATGGCATCCAACCGCTGGGGCGCGGTTTTTGAAGTGACCGACCGTTGTTCGACGGCGGAAATTCTGCCAACAGATGAACACGTCGCGCCGGATGGCCGGGCGGTCGAGATGCTAAGCGAGCACCAATGCGAAGGCTGGCTCGAGGGCTATTTGCTCACCGGCCGCCACGGCTTTTTTTCCTGTTACGAAGCGTTCATCCATATTGTTGATTCGATGTTTAATCAACACGCGAAATGGTTAAAGGTGACGCGTCACATTCCGTGGCGGCGGCCGATTGCATCTCTGAATTATCTGTTGAGTTCGCACGTATGGCGGCAGGACCATAACGGTTTCAGCCATCAGGACCCGGGTTTCATTGACCACGTCGTAAATAAAAAAGCGGAAGTGATTCGCATCTATCTTCCGCCGGATGCGAACACATTGTTGTCGGTGACCGACCACTGTTTGCGCAGCAGGAATTACGTGAACGTGGTGGTCTGCGGCAAACAGCCGGCGCTGCAATGGCTGGACATGGATTCCGCGGTGAAACATTGCACCGCGGGCCTGGGCATTTGGGAATGGGCGAGCAATGACAAAGACGGCGAGCCGGACGTGGTCATGGCTTGCGCGGGCGATGTGCCGACGCTCGAAACGCTGGCCGCCGTGCAAATTCTACGGGAAAAATTTCCAGACCTGAAGGTCCGGGTCATCAATATCGTGGATTTAATGACCCTGCAGCCAAAGACGGAACATCCGCATGGGATAAGCGACAAGGATTTTGATGAGCTGTTTACGACTGACAAGCCGGTCATCTTTGCGTTTCACGGCTATCCCTGGCTGATCCATCGCCTCACGTACCGCCGGACCAACCACGACAACATCCACGTGCGCGGCTATAAAGAAGAGGGCACAACCACAACGCCCTTCGATATGGTGGTGCTCAACGATTTGGACCGGTTCCACCTCGTCGGCGATGTGATTGACCGTGTGCCCGGCCTTGGCCACCGCGCCGCCTATTTAAAACAATATCTGCGCGACAAGTTGATTGATCACAGGCAATACGTCTGCCAATACGGGGAAGATCTGCCGGAAGTGCGGAACTGGAAATGGGAGGAAGTGAAGGAAAAATTAAAAACGAAAAAGGAAAAAGCGCAGACACGGGTTTTTCATGATGGCAGGGGCGCCATTGCAGGGCGACGAGGCATTGGATTTCGCTCCAGGTAATCCCGCGAGTGTTGTCACCACAGTGGTGGAGCACGGCGCGCGGGGCCCGGCCGCCCCCCGCCCAGCCGCGCCCCCGAGCGTGGTTGGACATTCCATCGCGCACTTTCGGGATTTCGATTCGTTGAAATCGGCGACAACCGGGTAGTCCATGAATTTCATGAGCCCGCTTGTTGCGCCGCTGCACGCGGCGCTACACGGCGCAGCGCGCCGTGTCCCACCACCTTTGGTTCACGGGAAGATTTTCGTGCGCGGCCTTAAATACGCATCCCATTTCGGGACCACAAAACACCAGGCGTCGTGCCGGATTTCGCTCCAGGCCACTTCGGCGGCGGGAGCGCCCGGGAAAAGAGGCGTCACGACGGGTGTGAATCCGTTCCAACCGGCATGGCAAATCTCACCCACCACGAGTCACCGCTTTGCTCGACTGAGGTTTGCGCCGGAATTCTTCCATTGACGCGAACGCTCGACGCGGTGGGTCTTGTTTCAAATGGGCCCAGGCGAATGGCAACCGGACCGAGTTTCCGGTTGGAGCTAATTTCGAGTTTCATCCTGTCGCCGGAGCGCTTCAGTTGGTAACGCAAATACGCAGTCGCCATTTTGCCGTCGCGCTCAAACAACACCGGATATTTTGCCACGGCTATTTCGTTCCAGTCATAAGGCATGCGCGGATAAAATTGCAGCCGACTCGGTTGCGTGTCGTCCACGCCAATCACCAGGCGCAGCGTTTTGATGATTTCCGCCTCCTGCACGCCGTTTCCCAGGTCGCCGATTCGATACCAATAACGTCCCGTTGGATCAATATCGCACGCTTCGGGCACTATGAACGAATGGAACGAATCCAATCGCGGGTCATAAATTTGCTTTGCAGCCCAGTTCAGCATTACCGTGGCGTCATGCATTCGGTCCAGAAGCAAGGCGGATTGGGTGGCAAATGCCTGGCCGTAGCCGATTCCCGAAGGGTAGAACCCAAAGGGCCGGGTCGAGTCAATGGACCGCTGGTAAGCGGCTTCATTCAACGGACGCCAGTTGGGATCGTCATCCTGCGGCGCGAATCCCTGGTCATCCGCCAAAAAGATTAAAGGTCCCAGCACGGTGTTGCGCTGCAAGCCGGCGTAATGAAGCGTCCAAACGCGGCCGTATTTCGGATCATTGATGATGTAATGGCGGGCGATTGCCGCCTGCATTTCGTCAGCGCGCGCGCGCCATTGTTCGGAGGAGTTTGTTTCCCCGATGGAATCGGCCATTTGTGCCAGCGCCCGAAGCGCGTCCATGCAAACGCAGTCGGGATAGACAGAATATCCATTCATCGCGGCGGATTCGCCGGTGGTGTGGAGGAGACCGTTGGTGGCCCCGGAAATTTCGGGGTGCGCAAACTGCCACAAAATCCAATCGCCGGCGTCCCGGATGTCCGGCCATCGGGCGCGAAGCCATTCATCGCGATTCGGAAGATGCTCCCACAGTCGATAGAGGAACAGGGTTACCAGGCCCTGCCCGTCGTTTTCAAAAGGCGGGCAAGGATATTGCGGCCGGTTGGCCACGCGCCCCCAGTGCGGCGGGAGAAGCTGGCCATGAAACTTATTCGATGGTTCTTCCCAAAGTTTCGCCGTTCGCAGGCAATAGTCCGCGCAGCGCAGGGCTTCATTGGTGTAACCCAGTTCGGTCAGTTCCTGAAGGCTGCGGCCCATGTCACGCGACCAGGAGTCTCCATAATACAATGCGAAATTCGTGCGGTAACTGCCAAAACCGTTATAGATTCCCCAGTTGGAAGTGCCCTTTGTGGAAGTATGATACATCCCGTCGTCGCCGACCTTGGCCGTCATGTCCTGCACGTTGTCATAAAACACGTTTGCCATTATTTTCGCATAAATATCCCCTTTGAAAGAAACCATCGGTCCCGAATATCCCTGCGGCATTTGCGCCGTCACGTGTCCCTTGAAGTTCTCATCGGTCGTGTAGAACGCCCGCTTGAGATTCTCCATGCGGACTCGGGCGCCGTTCTCGTCGGTTCCCTGCGGGCGCAGAGGCTTCTCCGCCGCAAATTTTGCGAAATCCGGCGTAAGGGATTCGTAAGGCAGGGCGATGCCGCCCGGCAATTTTTCTCCGTTCACCGGCTCGACGGTAATGCCGGAGATCACCGGAAATCCAACCTTCGACGGAGAATTTTCCACAACAATGTCCGTGATTGGGGAATCTTTTGGGACAATGACTGCGACGTAGTTGCCGCCGTTAACGGGGCCAGGTGGATACAGGCGCAGGCTGCTCTGGAGCGCCTGGCGAAACCGCGCGTCCGCAAAAAAGGGTTCGGGATATTCATAGAATATCTTCGCCCACCAAAGACTTTCGCCCCGGATCAACGGAAAAATTTGCGCCGAACCATCGGCATATTCCAGGCGAATTTCCCCCAGTTCATCCCCAATAATACTGTGCGAGACCACGGTGTCGGTCATGCCCAAAAGAAAGATCCGCTTCACCCGGCCTCCGACATCTACACGGGCCGAACCATTGGATTTGAAAGGCAGTGTTCCCTCGATGAACGGAACCCCATATCGGTCCAATATCTTTTTTTCCGGCGTCTGCTTCAGATTCTTTGCCAGCGGCAGAGCCAGATAATTTTCGCCCGCGGCAGGCGGATTCGGCCCATCCGCAAAAGCTGTCGCCGTTAGAGATAAAATAACTAACAGGCCAACGAATGATTTCATTCAGAGTTTCCCATTTGGCTTGTTGTTCACGGTGTGAATGATTCGTTGTTGCTGGCCTGCATAATCTTCCTTCGACACCGCGCGGATTGGCAAGCCTTTTTCAGGTCAAAACGCCGTCAAACTGGAGGAGATAAGGCCGTTGCACATTTTTTAGGTCTCGTGACCTCGACTCACCGGCGCTCACTGCGCCAAATTATTTGCAATGACGTAATTGGTGGAGGTCATATTGTTGACGATTCCACCTTCTTGAAACGTATTGCCCACGACGACCGCATTCTGGACCTGATTATCCAGTTGAAGACCGGTGCTGCCGGGCAGGAATTGGCAACCGTTGACGGTTGCCGATGTCGCATTGGAAATCCAGACCAAAGGATTGTTTGTCCAGCCTGAGCCGTAGGGTGTAGAACGGTAAAAGATGCAGGAATCAATCAGAACATTTTGCGCCTGGTAAACCATCATGGCTTCCTGGCTGTTGGCGTGCCATTTGCCTCCGACGATGGAGACCTGGGCATTGGCGCCGTTGACGGTCGCGCCCCAAAACTCGCAGTCCCAGTCGCCCGCGGTAACTTTTACCCGGTGGTTGCCGTTGATGCTGATGCCGGTCGTGGAGGCATCCATGCAGCAATTCACGAAATCGCCGGTAAACGTGCTGTTTGTGGCGGTAGTGTCCGTATAAATTTGAATTCCTGGCGTGCATTGATAACCCACCAGACCGTTAAAGGTCCCTCCGGCAATGCTGCCGAAATCGAATCCGGGACCCGTCGAAAAGGCCGTGTTGCACCAAACTTCGACCTGATCCATCTGAACGAAATCGCTGCACTTGCTGATTTGGACGCCGACGTGGACTGGTTGGACGATAAAAATATTTGAGAAGCGCGCGCGGTTTGGCGAGGCGGTCACCGGGGTGGTGATGCCGTCGTAGGGCGTTTGAATGCGGAGGCTGCTTAGGGTAATGCCTTCACCCTGGAGGCTGATTGCCGGAGCGTTGGTGCTGGAAGGAGGGCCCTGGTCGTAGTCAATGGCCACGCCATGAATGCTTGCGCCATTCTGCAAAATAATGCCGGGCGCCGTGAGTTGATGAATCAACAGCGTTGGCATGGGCATATTATCCGCGGGCCATCCGCCGGCGAATTTCCCGATCATTTCGACGTTGCTGAGGGTCAGGCTTGAACTCAGGACGTATTTGCCCATTGGAATGTAAATGCCGGAGTTTGTTCCGGACTGGGCGGCGGCGATGGCATTTTCAAACGCCAGGGTGTCATCAGTGACACCATCGGGCGCCGCGCCGTAAGCCTGAACGTTGAGATCGCTCAATCCGGTTTGGGCGAAAAGGCCCAATGGCAAAAACGCCAGCGCGAGGATGATTGGAAATGCGCGCCCATGACAGGGCCGCCACTCATTGAACGTTTTCATAAATGTTCTCATTAAAATTTTGAGGGGCTGATAAACGATAAAATTCGGCAGTGTTGTTGGTGGCCGGCAGGTTCAAATAAAAGACGCCGTTATTGCTTTGGGGCGCATTGGTTACTGGAATCCAGACAATGGGCGGAACAAGATTGGTCGTGGAATTGACTCCGTAACCGGATGCCCATGCCGGCCATGACAGGAGCAAATTTCCAGAGCTTTGGAACAGGGTGATGGAGGGTGTAATCACAACGGCGACTTGCGGTGAATTGCCGCTTTGGCCCGCCGCATTCACCGCTGACACCACATAATAATAGGTCACACCGTTGTTCACGACCGGATCATTCCAGGCCGGTTGTGGCACTTCGGCAATAATCGCGTACGGCCCGCCATCAGACGTGGCCCGTTTCAAATAATAATTTGCGGCGCCGGAAACAGCATTCCATGTCAGTTGGATTTGACCATTCGAGGCTGTAGCCGCCAGACCCGCCGGCGCAATCGGCAATGGGACCTGTGGCGTGGCGCTCGCTTCAACCGAATTAGCGCTGATGCCGTTCGGGTTTGCCGCTGTTACGACAAAATAATACGCCACGCCGTTGGTCAATCCTGCGTTCGTATACGAAATCCCGCTCGTAGCAGCGATCCATGTGTAAGGGCCGCCACTGGTAAGCGATTGTTCAATTTCGTAATTCGTCGCTCCCGAGGACGGCGTCCACGTCAAGACGACCTGCCCGTTGCCCGGCGTAGCTGTCAAACCCGAGGGCGGCGCGGGCGCGGGAAGCGCGGGTGTGGCGCTGACCTGGCTGGAATTGGCGCTTTCGGTTCCTGACCGGAGCGCGGAGACAACATAGTAGTAAACCGTTCCATTGGTGACGCTGGAATCCGTGTCATTGGTGGCCGTCAGACTCGCGATTGTAGTATAAGGCCCGCCGCTTGCGGTGGCGCGCTGGAGATTATAGCCCGTGGCTCCCAACGGAGCCGCCCAACTGAGCGTCACCTGCCCGTTCCCCGCGATCGCCTGGAAATCGCACGGAGGGCTGGCGGTAAAAAGATTGGCCGCGACAATATCGTTGGACCCCAAATTATTTATTATTTCTCCGTCCTGAAAATTGTTGCCGTACACCATTGCCTGTTGATTTTGGTCGTCGAGTTCCAACCCGGTGCTGCCCGGAAGAAATTGGCAATCCTTCACCGTAACCATAGCGCAATTCTGGACCTGTACGAGCGTATTGGAAACCGGAGCCGCGCGACAAAACATGTCCGCGTCGAGCACCACGTTGGCGGCCTGCGCCACCTGTACCGCTTGATTGCTGTTGGCCTGCCATCGTCCGCCGGCCATCGTAAATTCCGCATTTGTGCCATCCACGTATGCTCCGCACGCGCTTGCGGTAAAGTTGCCGCCGGAAATTTTTATTTTATGATCTCCACAGACCCAAACATCGGTTTGGCAATCAATCGCCGAGCAGCCGGCGAACCCGCCCGTGAAGAATCCACCGTTCCCGTTGGTCGCCGGATCGGTCAAAAATTGGAAGCCCGTGGCGCAATTGGATGCCATCAATCCCGCGTAACCTCCTTCGTCCACCCGCCCGAAGGAAAATGCCGCGCCGCTGGACATTGCGCCCGGACAGACCACTTCGATGTCGCGAAACTGCACAAAGTCATAGCATTTGCTGATTTCGATGCCGTTGTGCGCGGGCTGAATAATCATTATGTCCGAATATCGCGCCCGTCCCGGCATATCCGGAGCGGGAGTGCTGATGCCGTCATAGGCGTTTTGAATTCTCAGGTCCGACAACGTTGTGCCGACGCTTTGGACACTAATGGCGGGCGCATTTGTCGCTGTTGGCGTTCCCTCATCATAATCGATGGCCAGCCCGCAAAGGCTTGCGCCATTCGTCAATGACAAGCCCGGCGCGTCGTATTGACGGATAAGCAGCGTGGGCAGCGGCGCTGTGTCCGCGGCCCATCCTCCCGCAAACCGTCCCAGCATTTCCAAGGCGTTCAGCGTGAGCGGGGCACTAATAACGTAACGCCCGGGCGGAACGTAAACGCCGTCGTTGGTTCCGGATATTGCGGCGGCGATGGCCTCTTCAAACGCGATGGTGTCATCCGCGACTCCATCGCCCTTTGCGCCAAATGTCTTCACGTTTGCATAGCAGATCGGGGTTGTGAGGTTTGTATAAACTACGGTCAACGCGGCTGAAGGACTTGACGCGGCCGCGTTATAGGCGTTAAAAACCGTCACGGAATAATTTCCCGCGTCACTGTAACCGGCGCCCACAACTTGCAGGTTGGTCGTGTCAGCCCCCGAGATCAGGGCGCCCGATGGGGAAAGACCGTCCATCAGTGGAATGCCATCATTTTGCCATTGATAGGAAAACGGACCGCTTCCGGCCGCCAACACGGAGAAGCTTGCCGTGCCGCCGGGGCTGACCGTTTGCGCTTGCGGCATCGAAACTAAAATCGGGTCAGCGGCCGTCAGGGTCGCGGCTGAACTGACGGCGCCGGCCCCGGCTTCATTCGTAACTACGCAAACGAAAGCACTGCCGCTGTCGGCATAACTGATATTTTGCAGGGTTAATGTGGGTGTATTGACGCCGGAAAACGCGGTGCCCGAAGCGGCAACGCCATTCGTCAAATTGGTTCCATCCTCCTGCCATTGGTACGCGAGCGTGGGTATGCCGACGGCGGCTATATTAAACGTGGCTGAACCGCCCGCTACTGCCCGCCGGCTCACGGGATTCGTTGTGATCGAAACGCTCAAAACGTCAAGGTCCGCCGAATTGGTCACCGATGCCAATGAATTACTGACCACAATTGAATAAACGCCTGCGTTCGTCATCGTCACGTTGGACAAAGAAAGCGCTGGACTGGTTGAGCCTGAAAATTCTTCGCCGTCGGAGAGGTTCGTTCCATCAAATTGCCACTGATAAACCAATGGACTGATGTTGGTGGCTCCCGCGACGGCCTGGGCCGCAAACACGGCCGTGCTGCCAGGGAAGTTGGTTTGATTTGATGGAGGAACGGTTATTTCCGGCGCGCCGGTGACATAACTCCAGGTATCTCCAATGCGCAAATCGCCGAGAAGCAACGATCCCCAGAGAGTGGAACCGGAACGGGCCAACAAAAAGAAATCCGCGGCGCTGCCCAATTGGGCGCTTGCGGTGGACGCGCTGAAGCTGGCGGTTGGCGGCGGCACAGCCGTCGCAAAACTGCCGGATGGAGGATCGACCCACAGGTTTGCCACGTCGGGCGCGCCGCCGACGCCGAACTCATAATCCATCACGACAAAGAGCACATCATTTGAGCTATGACCGCCGGCATCGTACGCCGCGTTCGCCCCGCTACCGCTGGCGTTTTGGATGCCGATGGAATACGTGACGGATGCGCCGACCGTCCCGCTATTGCCCTTTAGAAATAATTTCAGGGCCCGCGACGGCAACGCGATGTTTTGATCCCCGGAATTTGTGGCAAATCCGCCAAAATAAATCGGCGAGCCGCTGGAAAGATTGCCGATGTTTGGAATTTGCAGCAAAAACGACGCATAAACCTTATTGGTTGCCAATCCATTTGGGTCCGCCGAAATTGCCCGAGAGAATTGCAAGGCGGCGCTATACCCGGAAACATCAGATCCCGTGCCGGGCAACGAAACGCCGGCTGCCGGTGGCGCTGGAAAGCCAGCCGGGAAATTCAGATAGACCAGATTACTCGCAACGCACGTGACCTGAGCGGAAGAACTGCCGCTGCCGCCGTTCCAGAGCGACCAACCCTCAAGCATGGCATTCGTTTGATGATACAATCCAGCGCCAGGAGCGTAGGAAGTGCCTCCGCTGCCCGCAGCGCTTGTAAACGGATCAAAACCCGGGAATGCCGACGCTGTGCAACACAACAATAACAGGATGAGGAAGATGGACCGTTTCAGCACCATAAAGAATAAGAGGAAAGAGAAAAAATAAAAAGGAAAAAGGAAAAAGTGGAAAGGCGCGTCTTGACACTGTTCTTGGTAGGGACGCTGCGCTGCGGCGTCCAGCGGCGCAACAAGCGGAATCGGACATCATTCCACGCATGTTCCGCCCGCTCTGCACCGGCGGGCGCGTCTCACTTTTTCGCAGTGCCTGGACCGCGTTGCGAATCCTGAACGGATTCAAATCTCTCAGCCCAGGGTTGCCGAATTTGTGAGGCTACCCTGGGGTAAGCGTGCCAAAATGGATCAACCCTGAAAGGATTGAAGGTTCGGATCGGGCAGCAACGGCTCAAGACCTGCCGCCGGAGCAGCTATCGGTGGTATTTAAGCCGCAGCGGGACAAAACCGTCGTGGTTGGAGCGGCAGCGGGTGATGGGAAGCCTCGGGCTTGACGAGAGGCAGTGCAAGGCTTATGAAGCGTGCATGGAAGCCCGGGTATTGGAACTGGGACGACCGTCTCTGCGCAAGCAATTGCAGGAACAATGGAAAGCGTTGCGGCGGAGCTGGTATTTGGGAGACAAAACTCTTTGAAAGCGTTACCGAAAGGATCGCCTGAGAAAACGGTTTTGGCGTGGTGGCTGAGGGAGAACACGACGTATCGGCGCGGTGGGTGAGCGAGCGGTTGGAAATCGGACATTACACCCGGGTGACACAGGCGTTCAGCCGTGTGGCTCGGCAGCCGAGTCGGAAACATAAGAATATAAAACGAAAACTGGCCGAGTTAACTGTGACCGAACAAATAGAGAAACAGTCATGAAATGTCACAATTCTAGCCCGGATATTTCATAAAGGGATTAACCAAAGAAGCGGCTGGAGCGTCCATAGGCTTGATTTCACTAAGCCAAATGAAAACGCCACACGCCGCTT
>Ga0335075_10002130_pt1 | contig 32053 bp, 22 predicted proteins | sample Lox_Sample_24_FD_206723 | JGI IMG/M metagenome (GOLD analysis project Ga0335075, IMG submission 206723) | Soil microbial communities from Loxahatchee National Wildlife Refuge, Florida, United States - Lox_Sample_2.4 | ecosystem: Environmental > Terrestrial > Soil > Wetlands | place: USA...
TTCATAAAACGCGCCGCGATCCTTCACGCCAAAATTCTCTGAAAGCGTGATCTGCACGCTGGCCACATAATTGCGATTCCAAATCGGCTCCAGAAAAGAATTGGCAAAGCGGAAATAGAGGATGTTCATGATCGCCTCTTTTCCCAGGAAGTGATCGATGCGGAAGATGGAGTCTTCAGGGAATACCGATCGCGCCACACGATTCAGCTCCTGCGCCGACGCCAGATCGCGACCGAAAGGCTTCTCCACAATCACGCGCGCATGATCCGCCAGCTTGGCTTTGCCCAGGTTCTGAATCACGGTTCCAAAAAGCGCAGGTGGAATCGCAAGATAGTACGCCGGACGTCGAGCCTTCCCCAGGGCAGTCTTGAGCGCGGAATAGGTGGCCAGGTCGTTGTAATCTCCGCTCACATAGGTGATCAGCGACAGCAGGTGCTTCAAGGCTCGCTGATTATCGATGCCACCGGACTTGCGAATACTATCGGTCACCCGCCGGTGCAGCCGATCCAGACTCCACTTCGGGAACGCCACGCCAATCACAGGAACGTTCAGGTTCCCTCGTTTCGCCATTGCATACAGCGCCGGGAGAACCATCTTATGGGCAAGATCGCCGGTCACTCCAAAAACCACCAGCGCGTCGGATCGAGTTTCGCTCATCGGGCGATTCCTTTCAAATTGAGAACGGCGGTCTGCAGATCGAAGTTGTCACCTATCTCACGAGTCAGCGGATCGCCGCCATGTCGGTCAGACTGTCTGGCTGGCGAACGGCCGATTGCGTCGTAGTGGACGGACCGCTCAGGTACTCGCGATACTCCCGGTCGACAATGCCGAGACTGCGCGCCAACGCAATCTTCGCAACATTGTATTCGTACAAGCTGTTCACCAGCTGTGCCTCCGCAGTGGCCAAAGAGGATTGAGCCTCGACCACAGGAAGATCGTTATCCACGCCGTTGCGAAAGCGGTCGGTCGCGTCATTTACCGTGGCATGACCCAGATCGACGTTGCTCCGCGCCACATCCACCAACTGCTGCGCGGCAGCCACATCAAGCATGTTGTCACGAATCTCAGCTTCAATCTGCTGATGAAAGTTGGCCAGCTGTTCCATGGCATCTTTGGTGGCTGCGTCCGCAACATCTCGATCGCCGCGGAATTCGGCTTCCTTGAAAATCGGCACGTTCAGTGTGCCTTCTGCCAGGAACGTCCCGTGATAAATGCTGCCGACGGTGCCCGTGACTCCGTAGTTGCCCTTGAATGTGATAGTCGGAACTCGCTCATAGCGTGCGGCGCGACTCTGGTATTGCGCTGACCTCAACTTGGCCTGCAGGTACAGGTATTCCTGCCGATTGGCGTAAGCCATCCGCAATGCCTCATCCAGCGGGATGGTCGCCACGGTCGCGTACGGAGTGCTGTCGGTCAACTGAATCGGCTGGTCAGCTGGAAGCCCAATTTCCCGGTTCAAGTCGACCTTGGCCTTCTCAAACGCATTCTGTTGCGCGATGACCACTTGCTGCTGTTGCTGGTATTGCACCCGTGCGCGCAACTCGTCCAGGTTGGTTCCCACGCCTACCTGGTGCTTCAGAGTCGCCTGACGCAGTACTTCCGCATCGGTGGCCAACAGCCCCTTGGCATTCTCAACGTTTGCTGCCGTCGCTAGCACGCGCAGGTAGGTGTCGGCGACAGTTTGGATCACCTGGCCCCTCGACGACTGATAGCTGAAGTCAACCGCTTTGATTTCTTCTTTGGCCGCGCGGTAGAGTTCAAACGACTGCAGGTCGAACAGCGATTGGGTCAGGTCGGCCTGCGCGATCACGCCATTGACTGTTACCACTGCGGGGATGCTGTTCAGATCGGCAGGAGGAACCAATCCAGGCGGGAAACTATGGATCAATTTCGAACTAAATCCTTCCGCCTGAAGATTGATCTGCAGGCGCTCGCGTTCCGCCTCCCAGGTAAGGTTGGGCATCAGGTAATTGATCGCCTCCAGCCGTTCGCCTGAAACAATCTGCTGATCCTGTTTCACCAGCGTTGTCTGTAAATTCGATTGCAATCCTCGGCGGATGGCATCATCCAAGGAAAGCGGAACAACGGCGCTGATGAGCGGCCCAGAACTGACGCTGCCGTATACGGTGTCTGCCGGCACGCTCAGGTTTAATGGCTTCACCATACCGCTGTCTTGAGCCTGCGCCACGGGCGTGAACAAGAGGGCAGCTAGCAGCACACCCAGCAAGCTTTGTCGTCGAAGAATATTCATCGTTATCAAGCTGATTAGATTCGGCCAAACCCGCGTAGTTGCCAAAGTTGTGCCATGCCGGCCAACAAATATGACGGCTCCAGCGCTTCCATCTATAGACTACCGAGTTTTTGCCTCCGACTCGCCGCTACTGGGCTACCGCGGCCAAAAAAATCCTCGAACGAAAAGGCTGGTACCGCGGTAATCGTTTCGACTGCGGTACCTCCCACAAATTTACTTGCCTATGTACAGGGTTGCATGTTAACTACATAGTCAACAGAATCCAGGCACACGACCACACCGCATCCGGTGTGGGGAATCAAGCTACAGTTTTTCAGTTCAATCGTTCACAGGTGAGGCCATCATGGAAGCACTCAACATCGGCACTACGATTCGCGGCGTCCGTTTGCAAAAGGGTATGTCGCAAGGGGATATTGAAAAACGAACCGGACTTCTGCGCTGTTATTTGTCGCGCGTAGAGAACGGCCATACGGTTCCGTCGCTCGACACGCTGCACAAAATTGCCAGCGCCCTGGATGTGCCCATGGCTCACTTCTTCGCCGAGAATGCCCTGAGCTATGAAATGCCCGCACAGCGGTTCAGCGAAGACGAATTGCGGTTTTTGACCCAGATTCGACGCTATTCCGCCAACCTGAATGAGAGCGATCGCAGGCTGTTGCTGGCCATGGTAAAGAAATTTGCCGGCGCAGAAAAGAATTAATTGGATTTTGTTGTTTGTTTCCGCGCGGCGTTTAGACGCTTGCAAGATTCAAAATGTAACTCGAAAAAGGCGTAACCAGCGACCATGTATCACGCCGGTATGATCCGCAGGCCGGTCATACTCTTCGAAAGTGAACGAACCAGTTCGCGAACAGTAGCAAAATTAGCGCCACGACAGAGAAAACAATTTTCTGTCGCTTAAAATACGGCTCTCTGCCAGTACCCAGAATCGGCGCCAGCGGTACCCCCATGGCCATGCCCGAGAGAAATCCTCCGAGGTGCGCCATGTTATCGATCTTGATACCTCCTGAATACATCAGCGTGGAGGCTCCGATCACAAGATTGATGGCTGCAAAATAAATCACACTGCGACGTAGTCGCTTTAACTCCGCCCGAGGAAAGGGTAGATGCGGCGAATTCAGCAGCAAAATCAGGACGCCCGCAATCCCGAAGACAGCACCCGAGGCCCCTGCCCCAATCGCACCTGGATTGACAGCCGAGCTGAGCAGATTTCCCGCGACGCCTGTCAGCAGGTACACCGCAGCGATCCCGACCGGCCCTAGCAATGGCTCGCCCAGCAGGCCAAGGTTCCACAGGCACCACATGTTGGTGCCGATATGAATAATGCCGATGTGAAGGAAAGTTGCCGAAACCAGTCGCCACCATTCCCCATGCAATTCGAGCAGGCCGTTGTTGGCGCCCCAGTGAAGAATTTGTTCCGCGGTCGGGTCCCACCAGGAAACGCCGCTCAACACCATCGCCAGATAGACGGCGCAGCTGATGCCAATCAGGATATAAGTCGCCGGGGCATAGGCCCAGCCTGTCAGAATTCGCGAGCGAGTCTGTGACGGAGGCGGCGCCTGCGTGTAGTATCCGGATCGCAAATCGTAGTCCGATGGACCCTCCTGGGCCGCGCTGCGAGCGCGCTCCATCTCCTGTGTCGTGGGCGGTAGAATTTCAGGCCGACGACTCCCTCTGTCATTGTGGTCGATCAGATCGAACTCCCCCTGGAGGCAACAACCCTTTTACGGTGCTTATCTGCTTACAGGCTACCCACCAACCATGCAGATTACAAATCACAATGTACGAGATCGGGGTGACAAGCGATTGGATTTTCCGAGTCGGACGGTGCAAAAGTCCGGCGCAATGGATGGATTAAACTGGATGTTGCTCCCATTCCATTCCATCAAGGATATTCAGGTCCATGAAGCCAATTCGGCGAGTGCTGCTCAGCGTCACAGATAAATCCGGAATCGTCGAATTTGCGCGAGTTTTGTCGAAATATGGCGCCGAACTGGTATCCACTGGCGGAACCGCCCGGGCCCTGCGCGAAGCCGGTCTTACAGTGGTGGATATTTCCGAGTTGACGGGATTTCCGGAGATGCTGGATGGCCGTGTCAAGACGCTGCATCCCAAGGTGCATGGGGGTATTCTCCATATCCGCGCCAATCCGGAACATCAAAAAGCGGTGGCGGAGCATGGCATCGAGCCGATCGACATGGTGGTGGTGAACCTCTACGCCTTTGAGGCCACGCTACACAAACCCGGCGCTCATTTCGCGGAAGTCATTGAGAATATCGATATCGGCGGCCCGTCCATGGTACGCTCCGCGGCAAAAAACTTTGAAGATGTCGCTGTTGTGACTTCGGCCGCAGACTATGCTGCGTTGACGGAAGAATTGAATGCGAGTCAGGGTCAACTGAGCCGCGCAACCCGGTGGCGGCTGGCACAGAAGGCGTTTGCGTTGACTGCTGCGTATGATCTGGCGATCGCCAACGCGCTGGAGACGTTTTCCGCTGTTCCTCCGGAGGCGACTGCTCCCATCATCGCTGCTAAGCCCGGCGAGGAACCTCTCCCCGCAGCCTTGCGGCTGGCTTATCCGCAAACCATGCCCCTGCGTTATGGCGAGAATCCTCACCAGCGCGCCGCCTTGTACAGCAATGGAAGCGGCACCGGGATTGCGGGCCTGCGCCAGTTGCAAGGCAAGGAGCTGAGCTACAACAATCTGGTCGATCTGGATGCCTGCTGGGAACTGGCACAGGAGTTCAACGAACCCGCCGTCGCCATCATCAAGCACACCAATCCTTGTGGAGCCGCAACCGCCGCAACCATCGTGAAAGCTTACGAAAAAGCGCTGGAGTGTGACCCAGTGTCGGCCTTTGGCGCGGTCATCGGCATCAATCGAGAAGTCGACGGCGACGCTGCCACCGAAATCGTCAAATTGTTTGTGGAGGCGATTGTCGCTCCCTCCTTCAGCGCCAGGGCGAAAGAGATTCTTTCCGCCAAAAAGAACCTGCGACTGGTGGAGGTAAAACCGGCCTCCCCGGCCCCGACCATGAAATACATCTCAGGCGGCATGCTGATCCAGGATGCGGATCGTGGCCACGTCGAGGCGAGCGAGTTGAAAATTGTCACCAAACGCGCGCCGACCAAGGAAGAACTGACCGCCCTGCTGTTCGCCTGGCGAGTGTGCAAGCACGTCAAATCGAACGCGATTGTCTACGCCCGCGATGGGCAGACTCTGGGCATCGGCGCCGGCCAGATGAGCCGCGTCGACGCAGCAAAATTTGGTGCAATGAAAGCCGTTTTGCCGCTCGCCGGGTGCGTGGCCGCCTCCGACGCTTTCTTTCCGTTTCCTGACGGCCTGGAAGTCGTTGTTGGAGCGGGAGCTACGGCCGTTATCCAACCGGGTGGTTCCGTTCGCGACGCGGAAGTCATCGCTGCCGCGGACAAGCTGAATACCGCCATGGTTTTCACCGGAATGAGGCATTTTCGGCACTAGGATCGTCCTACTCGCAGAAGCCAATTTCCCGCCGGATCGAGGCCTTCGCGAGGCTTTCCGGCGTACAATCAGGAAAAAGGGGCCGAACTGCTCCATTTCCGTGCGTGAACACCGCGGCACAAGGTGCGAGGTAGTATTTCGAATGATGAAGGTTCGTGTCGCCGAAGGGAATCCCCTTTCTCTGTGGAGATGGCAACAATCTGCTGCGCTGATCGCAGTATGCGCATGCTCTGCGGCTGCAATTGCCCAAACCAGTTCTGCCGCGGGAACGACGCCCCAAAGCGCGCCAACTGGAATCAGTGCTACTGCGGCAACACCGGCTAGCTCGTCTGTGCAAGGTTCAGTTCAGGCTTCACCGGAACCGGCGGGTGAGACTGGAAAGCGGGCCTTGTCCTATTACCATTTCGCGCTCGGACATTTGTACGAGGAATCGGCCGAGCAATATGGCCGGCCGGAACTGGCAGTCCAGGCGATTGAGCAATACAAGTTAGCGATCAGCCACGACCCCGATTCGGTGTTTTTGCAGAACACGCTGGCAGATACATATTTCAAGCTGGGGCGAATCCGAGAAGCGGTTGAAACTGCCCAAAGAATCTTGAAGACCCACCCCGATAACCTGCAGGCTCACAAACTGCTGGGGCGCGTGTATCTGCGCTCGCTGGGCGACACGGAGAATGGCCAGCAGCCTGGTCCGATGCTGGATCTCGCCATTCAGGAATTTCAGAAGATTGTATCCATCGAACCTGATCAGGTGGAAGATCGTTTGTTGCTGGGTCAGCTCTACACCCTGAAGCACGACACCAAGGACGCGAAGGCGCAGTTTGAGGAAGCCCGCCGAGTCGATCCGAATTCAGAAGATGTGGTGTTGAACCTGGCGCGCTTGTATGGGGAGCAGAACGATCTGCCCGCCGCCATCAACGTGCTGCAAAGTGTTCCTCCGGACGATCGTACCTTCAAGATTGATCTGGCCCTTGCAGCTGCCTACGATCAATCTGGAAACAGCACCAAGCTCGCCATCGCCTCCTATCAGGATGCGCTGACCCTGCAGCCCGACAACCTGGATGCACAACGTGGTCTGGCGGAAGATCTGTTGACCAACAATCAACCCGATGCCGCGCTGAAGATTTTTCAAGGCGTGGCCTCGCAGGACCCGGAGGATGTGCACTCGTTTCTGCGCATCGCAGAACTGGAACGCACCCAGGGCCACTTAAAGCAAGCCGAAGCCGCTTTGGACCATGCCAAGGCGCTTAATCCCGATTCTCCCGAGGTGCAGTACAACGAGGCTTTGATCGCGGAAGATCAGGGTCATCTTGATCAGGCGGCGGATCTGTTGCAGCAGCTGGTTGACAGCACCCACCATGCCAGCGAAAAGTACACATCGGACGAAAAGAATAATCGCGCCATCTTTCTCGATCGCCTGGCAACCGTGTACCGCGACCAGAACAAAACCCAACAGGCAATTGATGTCTACAAGGAAATGATCCTACTGGGTGGCGACGATGCCGAGCGCGGATATCAAGGTGAAGTGGACACCTACCGCGACGCCAAAATGCTGCCCGAAGCAACAACGGCCGCGCAGCAGGCGGTGCAGGCGCTGCCGAAGAATGTGGATCTGCAACTGACTCTTGCCGGACAGTTGGCAGATACAGGCAAGCCGAAGGAAGGGGTCGCGCTGGCCAAAGCGCAGCTGGGCGGCACCAAGCAGGATCGCATCGTATGGTTGACACTGGCGCAAATGTATACCCGGCTTCATAAATGGAAAGACGCGTCGCTGGCCATCGACCAGGCGCAAAAACTCAGCACGACCAAACAGCAAAACAGTCTGATCTATTTTTTGCGCGGCGCGCTGCAGGAAAGACAAAAGCACATCGACGCCGCCGAAGGGGAATTCCGCCAATCGCTGGCACTGGATCCGAATAACGCGCTGGCGTTGAATTACCTGGGATACATGCTCGCCGACCACGATCAAAAGCTTCCTGAAGCGTTGCAACTGATCGAACATGCCGTCAAGCTCGACCCGGAAAATGGCGCCTATCTCGATTCACTAGGCTGGGTGCATTACAAGCTCGGTCAATATGAGTTGGCTGAAGAAGCGCTTGAGAAAGCTATCACGTTGATCCCGAAAGATCCTACGGTCCACGATCACTTGGGCGAGGTCTACGCCTCCACAGGTCACTTACAAGAGGCGGTCGCACAATGGGAAAGCTCGCTGGCGAATTATGCCAACTCAGCTCCGGCGGACGCAGAACCGGCAGACGTGAACAAGGTCCGCAAGCGTTTGGATAGAGCCAAGGTCAAGCTGGCGAAGGAAGATTCGCACGCGGTTCCGATCGGACACTAAACCTCTCAACCCTCTCATGCAGGCAACTTCGCTCAGCAAGTGCGCAGTGATCGGCGATGCGTCCGATCCCTTGGCTGTGCGCGAGCACGTGGAAAATCCTCACGCCTATCGCTCCGCATTTCAGCGTGATCGCGATCGCGTCATCCATGCGCGTGCCTTTCGCCGGCTCGCCGGAAAAACGCAAGTGTTCACCCATCGCGACTCCGATCATTTCCGCAGCCGACTCACGCATACGATTGAAGTGACTCAAATCGCGCGCACCGCAGCCGCCGCCCTGGAATTGAATGAAGAGCTGGTCGAAACCCTGGCGCTGGTCCACGACATCGGACATCCGCCGTTTGGCCATGCCGGCGAACAGGCGCTTGATCGCCAACTGCAAAGCTATGGCCTGCATTTCGACCACAATCTGCATGCTTTACGCATCGTGGAATATTTTGAGCAGCGCTATGCGGGGTTTCGAGGCCTCAACCTGACATTGGCTGTGCGCGAAGGCATCATCAAGCATTCGCGCGACTATTCACTCGCACAGCATCCTGAACTGCAGCCATACCTGCTGGATCAATTACCTCCGCTGGAAGCGCAATTGATCGACCTGGCCGATGAAATCGCGTACTTGACGGCGGATATGGACGACGGCGTCGAGGCGGAAATCCTCTCGGTCGAAGACTTGCGGGCCAATGTTTCACTGTTTGAAGAGTTCTATCGGAAGATGGAGCTTCGCTATCCGACCGCCGCGCCGAAGTTGCTATTCCATGAATCGCTCAAACGCATGCTGAACGCTCTCGTCAACGATCTGGTCGTCAACACTCACCACCGCGTGACAGCCGGCGGCATTCAATCACTTACGGCAGTTCGCCACGTAGGGCATCGATTGGTCACGTTTTCCGATGAGATGGAGCAGCGCCGCCACCAGGCCAAACAATACCTGTTGCAGGAGCTGTATCACGCCACCTACCTCGAACGAGATCATGCGCTGGCGGAAGAAATTATCGCCGGCCTGTTTCAATACTGGATGCAGAATCCGTTCGAACTGCCTGCCAGCCACGAAACACAGATCGCCAGCGAAGGCGCCCCTCGCGTGGTTGCGGACTACATTGCGGGAATGACGGATCAGTTCATTGAAGATCAGTGGCGGCAGGTGCAGGGATCTGCGAAAAAATAATCGCTCACCATTCGGCGGCGTCTGGCTTTGTTTGCGCGCTGTTGAGCCATGCTGTGCAAATCATGTCGCGCAGCATCGTCGCGCCCGCCGCAAGCCGTTCCGCGGTAAAGCTGCGCGAGGCCGCGGTTCCACGTCCGTCGAACGCGCCCTGTTTATCGAAGCGATAGACCTGGGCAACCTGCGCATGGGTTGCCCGCAGATACTGCAGAAAATCCTGAAACGGATCATTCAGAGTGCGCGCCGTTGGAATCAGCGGTGCAACATCCCGCGCCTGAAGATTGTCATGCACAAATTCCGTTTCAAACCGGCTGTGAATGCCATGCTCGCGCGAGAACTTTTCTGGATTTTCCGCCTCGACCCACCCGTTGTAATTGATCGTCGTGTGCAGCGGCTGCGAACCGTCTCCCACAAAATGGCCTAGACATCCAATGTCATAGAGGATCGCCTGCTGCGCGCCGTAGGTGTCCCCACGCGCCCGCTGCAACATCCGATAGTCGCTCATGTCCACCGTAAGCCGCTCGAAGTCTTCCTCGACCTGCCACGGCAACAGGCCTACCTTTTGTGGAGTGAGTCGGTCAGCCAGATTTGGATGCAGGCGGCCAGCCGTATTCAACTCATCAAGAAAATCGTAGCGCTCTGTAGGGAGGCCATTCGGAGCCGCAAGGTCTGCCAACTCCAGATCAATAAAATGTTCCGGCGCGCCGGCGTAACTCAACTCCGGCTCTGCCGACGAACGCCAACGATCGGGTTCCGGTCCAAGGTATTCGATCTCCTCAAGAGCTCGCGAAGTGCGCAGAAATGCCGGCATGCCCGGCGGCAGCGTCTCCATCGCCACCTTGTTGATAATTTTGTGGCCATCGCGTCCCCAGGCGAAGGAATGTGGCGCCGCCATCGATAGAAACATGGCCAGAATCAAAACGCCCAGGACAGACGGCAGACCCGCAGCAGTCTTGGCCGCGCGGGCGCTGCCAAACCGCTGCCACCACCTGTCAAATTGCGCCAGCGAGCGTTCGCATTGCAGCTTATGTCGTTCGCGCTTGTCGCGAACTTTGCGCCGCATTTCCTCTTCCAGCGGCTCCAACAAATCGAACGTGATGTTGGCCGGTTGAAAACGCGCAGGATCGGCGTGGGTAATGTAATGCACCAGCGATCCCAGGCCGGTCGCTCGCGGTACCGGCTCGGGCTGCTCACCGCTCGCCAACGCCGCCACATACAGACCCGCCAACATCCCCGTGGCGATTGATTCGGTATAGCCCTCGACCCCGGAAATCTGACCGGCAAAAAGAATTCGCGGACGGTCGCGCAGTTGTAGCGTCTCTGTCAATAATCGGGGCGCATTGATGTACGTGTTGCGATGGATTTGTCCGTATCGTAAGAATTTCGCATTCTCCAGGCCTGGAATCAGTCGCAGCACGCGCGCCTGTTCGCTGAACTTCAAGTGATTTTGAAATCCAACCAGGTTATAAGAATCTGCCCGCAGATTTTCACAGCGCAACTGCACCACCGCCCACGGTGTCTTGCCGGTTCGCGGATCGCGCAAGCCAACCGGCTTCATCGGGCCAAAGCGCGGCGTATCGCGCCCTCGTCGGGCAAGCTCTTCGATCGGGAGGCAGCCTTCAAAATAGATCAGCTTCTCCCATTCTTTCTCCTGCACAGACTCCGCCGTCACCAAGGCATCGTAAAAGTGGTCGTACTCCTCCGCCGTCATGGGACAGTTAATGTAGTCTGCCGTGCCCTTATCCCAGCGCGCCGCCATGTACACCCGATCCATATCGATCGACTCGACGTCCACGATCGGGCTGATCGAGTCATAAAACGCAAGGTGCTCGCTGCCAGTCAACTCCGCAATCGCGATAGACAACGCCGGAGATGTCAGCGGTCCGGAAGCAATCACGGTCCACCCATCCGTAGGGTCGAGCGTCGTCACTTCTTCCCGGTGCACAGTAATGTTGGGTTCGGCTGCAATTGCTTCCGCGACCCGGCGGGAAAATTCCACGCGATCCACTGCCAGTGCGTGACCCGCTGGCACGGCGGCGGTATCCGCAGCCTGCAATAGCACTGAACCTGCGCGACGCATCTCTTGCTTCAGCAGCCACGGCGCGGTGTTTTCACTTTCAGATTTCAAAGAATTCGAGCAGACCAATTCGGCGAAGTCCGCAGTCTGGTGTGCTTCGGTCGAGCGTATAGGCCGCATCTCGTACAAATCGACATAGCAGCCCCGGTGCGCCGCCTGCAGCGCCGCTTCCGGACCAGCCAGTCCGGCGCCGAGAACTCGAATACGAGGAAGAGTTTTTGCCATCGGAATGAAGTTTGCTCTGCCTTTATGGTAACGGCTAGGCGGAATGCTCGCTCGACATCGCTCCAGGCCCCAATGATCTCCGCAACGAAGAGTAAGGTAATAGAGAGATTCGCCGGCAGGAACTCGCGGCACAGCGCGGTTCAAGTCGCAAAAAGTAAGCACGCTATTTGCCCATGATGCTGCTCTACAGTCTGGCCCTAGTGGTCGCCATCGTTGTCTCTTCGCTGTATTGGCTGTTCCGCATGGCGTGGAGCGGTCGCTATCGCCACGGGCTGGGCGAGCGGCTGGGACTGATTTCGCCCGGCCTTCTCAAATTTGTCGGGGAGCGATCCACGATCTGGATCCATGCGGTTTCCGTTGGCGAAGTGATTGCCGCCAGTCGTCTGATTGAGCGAATGCAGGCCCTCGATCAGGATTTGCGACTGGTAATTTCGACAACCACCAGGACTGGGCAGAAACTGGCGCAGGAACGCTTCGATGCTGTCGATGAAGTGCCGAAATATTCCGCAGAGGGCCGAACACGCGTGTTCTATTACCCACTCGATTTTGCATGGATCGTGCGTAGATATCTGAAGGCATTGAAGCCCCGCGCACTCGTCCTGGTGGAAAGTGAACTGTGGCCGCGCATGCTGGTAGAAGCGGAGCGCGCCGGCATCCCCGTCGTTGTGGTCAATGGTCGCATTTCAAATCGATCCCTCCCTCGTTATCGCGCCCTACGCGCTTTATGGACGCCGCTGCTGCGTAAATTGACGCTTGTGCTGGCACAGAGCGAAGAAGATCGACAGCGTTTCGTAGACATCGGCACGCCCGCAGAGAAAGTGCGGACTGCCGGCAATTTGAAGTACGACGTTCGAGCTGCGGTTGAAACGCCGATCACGCGCGAATTGCGAATGCATCTGCCTCAGTCGGGCAAGGTGATCGTCGCCGGCAGCACCCTTGAGGGCGAAGAGCGGCTGCTTCTTGATGCGTTTCGCGAATTGCTTCCCGACATTCCTCAACTAACAATGATCGTCGCACCGCGTCATCCGGAGCGCTTTCGCTCGGTCGACAAATCGATTACGGACGCGGGCCTTCCCCTGGCTCGCCGCTCGGATTGGTTGCAGCAACCTGAGCCGATCGCGTCCGGCAGCGTATTTCTTCTCGACACCGTCGGCGAGTTGGCGTCTGTCTATTCGCTGGCGTCCGTGGCCTTCGTTGGCGGAAGTCTGATTCCCGCCGGTGGGCACAATCCGCTTGAGCCAGCCCAGTTCGCGATCCCCATCGTGATGGGTCCTTACACTGAGAATTTTCGAGGCATGGTCGCGGCATTGCTGGAGCAGGAAGCCATTCGCGTCGTTCCACCGGAGCGTTTGTGCCTAGCGCTACAAGAACTGCTGACATCTCCCGAAGCGCAGTCGATGGGCAGCCGCGCGCGACATGTCTTTGAGGAGCAGACGGGCGCTTCAGAAACCTGTCTTGCCACGATTCGGAAGATTCTGGCTGAATCCTCGCCTACGACAAAAAAGGCTGTACAGCGATGAACCGCCAGAAAGAAAATCTGCAGCACGGCGCTAGATCGACTCTGCTATGGCCGTTCACGCTGCCCTACGGGATTACAGCGCGTTTCAAAAACTACGCCTACGATCGCCGCTGGTTGCAATCCAAAAAACTATCCTGGCCGGTGATCAGCGTCGGCAATCTCTCGATCGGCGGCAGCGGAAAAACCCCGCTCGTGTTGCTGCTTGCTGATCTGCTGTCACAGCGTGGCTGGAATGTCGACGTCCTGAGCCGCGGCTACGGACGCAACAGAGAGAACGTGGCGCATGTTGATGCTGCCGGCACGCCAGAGGAATTTGGCGATGAGCCTCTCCTGATGGCTCGCCATGGCATTTGCGTATATGTGGGAGCGAATCGCTTTGACCCGGGAGAATTGGCCGAAAAAGAAGCCGGTGCCAATTCATCGAACTCATGCAGACTGCACATTCTCGATGATGGATTTCAGCATCGCAAACTCCGTCGCGAAGTAGATATTGTTCTGGTACGGCGCGCCGACCTGGAAGAACAACTGCTGCCCGCGGGCCGCCTGCGAGAGCCAATCGGCGGGTTGTGTCGTGCCGACATCTGTGTGTTGCGCGCGGAGGATGCCGACTTGTCTGAACACGTTCTGCAACTCATGGGGCAACACGGCCAACCCTCTGTGCGGGCTCGCGTTTGGATCATGGATCGTCGGACCACCCTGCCCGCCGATGCAACTTCAATTCCGAATGCGCTGGCGTTTTGCGCGATCGGTGATCCCAAAGGATTTTTCGATGGCCTGAGGCACGCCGGACTTACGTTGGGGAATATCGTCGCCTTTCGCGATCACCACGTCTACGGCCTCGGCGATATCGCCTGCCTAAAGGCAGCTGCAAGCCGTTCGGGGGCGAATTGCTTCGTGACGACAGGAAAAGACAGTGTCCGGCTTGCCGGTGAACTTCGCTCCGACTTGGAAAGCCATGGCCGTCTTGTGATTGCGGGGCTGGAGCTTCGTCTGCAAGAGGAGAAGCGTTGCATCGATGGGTTGGAGTCTCTCCTCCAGGAACGTCTTCAACTCCACCCGGGCAACGTGCGATGATGAATCGTTGCCCACTCAATCTCAATCTCTGCGGATCCTCGTCGTTCGTTTAGGCGCGATGGGCGATATTCTGCACGCGTTGCCTGCAGTGACAGCCCTGCGTGCAGCGCTCGATACAAATCATCCGGCCAGCTGCATCGGCTGGGCGATCGAACCGCAGTGGACTCCCCTTCTGTGCGCCGAATCCTGCGGAGAGAACTGCGAACACGGACCGCAGATGCCCATCGTCGATCGACTGCATCGCGTGCCCGCAAAACAATGGGCCCGCAAGCCGCTTTCACTCTCAACGCTTGGCGAAATCCGACGCCTTCGCGGCGCATTGCGCGCCCAACAGTATGACATTTGCATCGACCTGCAGGGCGCGATCCGGTCGGCATGGATCGGACGCATGGCGAAGGCGCCACGCATGATTGGAGAAGCCGATCCCCGAGAACCCTTGGCGCGCTGGCTGTTTCGCGAGCGCGTCGCAACCACCGGCGTGCATGTTGTGGAACAGGCCAATGAAGTGGTGACCGCGATCTTTAAAGAAGATTTGGCCTATGAAACGCCTGCATTGCCCGTCGATCCCGTTGCAGAAAACTGGTGTGATACATGGCTGGCGGAACGAGGCATCGAGCGATTCGTCCTGATGAATCCTGGCGCGGGTTGGGGAGCAAAATGTTGGCCCGCCGAGCGCTACGCGTCCGTTGCTGCAGAATTGCCCGCAATGGGCTTGGCAACGATCGTCAACATCGGACCCGGTGAGTCAAAATTCGCGAATGCTTTCTCGCCAGACCTGGATGCACGCGTCTTTCCCATGATCGGCAGCATTGGCCAGTTGATCGCGTGCACCCGCCGCGCCAGTTTGTTCATCGGCGGAGACACCGGACCGCTGCACCTTGCCGCAGCTCTCAATATTCCTGTGGTCGGCATCTACGGACCCACTAACCCGGCGCGCAACGGTCCTTATCGAACCCGCGCAATCGTTCTCCGGCATCCCGCCAGCAAACGAGATCACACTCGAAGAAGCGCGCCTGAAACGGGCCTGATGACGATTACAGTGCAGGATGTGCTGGAGGCGGTGCAAAAGCTCCTCCAGCCGCAGGCGGCCGCACAATGAGTTCCACCTTCAATCAGAGATGGAAAAAGATTTCGCGGCGCATTCGTGTTCCACTCGGTTTTCTATCCGCCATTTTCTATTTCTGGTTCGCGCATCCCACATGGCGATCTTTGCTGCTGAGCCTCGTCCTGGTAGTGCCGGGAATTCTTCTTCGCAGCTATGCCTCGGGTCACGTCACAAAAAATGTACAGCTGACAACTACCGGACCCTACAGCTATACACGCAACCCGTTGTATTTTGGCTCGATCCTGATAGCCTTCGGATTTGCCATCGCAGCACGGAGTCTATGGATCGCCCTCGTTTTCCTGGTGCTTTTCCTCATCATCTATTGGCCGGTTATTCTGGATGAAGAAGAATATCTGCGCGCCCAGTTTCTCGATTACGATGCCTACGCTGCCCGCGTTCCGCGCTTGATTCCGCGCCTCGGGCGGCCGCTTTCGGGAGCAGAAGGAAAATTTTCTTTTCAACTGTATCGCAAACATCGCGAATACAACTCGATTTTAGGCGCCGTATGCATGTATCTTGTTCTGGTAGCCCGCATATTTCTTTGGCACTGATGGCCAAAGTTGGCAACTCTATTTTTTCTGTCCTCGGCGAAGACAAATGCAATCAAGAAAAGGAATATGCGAATTTTTTTAACTGCCTTTGTCGCCGGATCGCTCCTATTTGCCAGCCTGTCTCTTGTCGCGCTCGCGCAAACGCCCACCCTTCCTGCTCCCAATCCACAATTTCAAATTCCAGTGAATGAGTCGCTGACCTATGCCGTCGATTGGCGCGTATTTCCCGCTGGCACGGCCACGTTTCACCTACAGGCACAGGGCAATAATGTGCATGTCGTCGCAACCGCCGCCTCCATCGGAACTGTCAACCTTTTGTTTCCGGTCAGCGATCGATACGACAGCGTCTTTGATCGTTTATCCGGTTGCTCCTTCGAATACCGCAAGCAGATTCAGGAAGGGCGGCGGCGGATTAGTGGCCTGATGCAACTGGACTACGCCCATCACCTGCAAAAGATCAGCGAAAAGAATCTGGTCTCCGGAACCTACAAGGAACAAACTTCACCGATCCCCGGCTGCGTAACCGACGTCCTTTCCGCAATCTTTTATGTTGGGTCACAGCCGCTGAAGGTCGGTCATGATCTCCATTTTCCCTTGGCTGACGGCGGCCACGTCGTTCCCGTCACCGTCAAGGTGGAGGCCAAGGAATCTGTCATCACTCCCGCGGGAACCTTCGCGACGATTCGCGTGCAGCCAACGGCCGCTGCCGGCGTCGTGAAGAACCGCGGCAACATCTGGATCTGGTACACCGATGACGCGCGACACCTTCCAGTGCAAGTTCGCGCTCACTTATTCTGGGGCACTATCACCATGCGTCTGACTCGCGTCGATCATCCCTAGAGTCTTCGCAACGCCACCCAGTCATATATCACCAAGTGGATCGCACCTCAGTGCACCGGCTGGATTGTGGTGCCATTCAACAGGAAGCTGCTGAGTCCGAGCGTATCTGTGCGATAGACATGGGCGTGGGCGGCGGCCAACTCGTCGAGCACCGATATATTGGGGAAGCCGAACGGATTGTGCCGGCCGTCGGATATCACTGCGAACTGAGGATGAACCGCAGCCAGAAATGAAGGGATCGTCGAAGTCTTGCTGCCGTGATGCCCCACTTTCAGCAGCCCCGCCGCCAGCGGCTCCGTCGCAACCATCTGTTCCTCCGCAGGCGCCTCTGCATCCCCTTCCAGCAATGCGGCGGTCTTTCGATAGCGGATGCGCATCACGAGGGAATCGCCATTGGTGGCATAGGCCTTGGGCTGATAGGTTGCCGCCGGCGCAAGAATGCGCACGTGGATGCCTCCAAAGATAAAGCGCTCGCCGGCAACCATCTTCCGGACCGGGATTTTTTCCTGCGCCGCTAGCGCCAACAGAGCGCGGTAATCAGGAATCATGGGATTGTTGCCCACCCAAAGTATTTTGGGATGGAAATTCCTCAGGATTGCAGGCATGCCGCCCATATGATCGCTGTGCGCATGGGTCAGCGCAATCGCGTCCAGCCGGCGAATATGGCGCGACCACAAATACTGCGAGACTACCTCTTCGCCAATATCAAATTGCGGATCGTTCGTGCGTGGACCGCCAACCGGACCCCCCGCATCCACCAGCAAGGTGTGGCCATCCGGCGTGACAATCAACAGGGAATCTCCCTGCCCCACATCGATCGCTGTCATCTCCATGACTCCACGATGGCGCGTAATCGGAACGGGCCACAACACCAGCAGAGAGCCGACGAAAATCGCCACCAACGCAGCCAGCTTCCACGTACGAGACAGGCGGACCATCCACAAGGCTGCAATCCATGCGACAGCGAAGCAGAAGAGAGACCACGTCGGTGGATTCGGCGTTCGCAACGAAGAAGCCGCCAGATTGCCAAACAAGTGGATCAACCAGGAGATCGCATGCAACAACAATGCCGTGACCGCTCCGCTGGGCACGGCAAGCGCGGGATGAATGCAACCCAGCAGAAACGTCAGCAATGCCAGCGGCAGCATAAACGCCAGCAATGGCAGACCGAACAAATTCGCCGGCAACGCGACCAGCGTGATCCGATGGAAATAGACGGCCATCGGCAGCACCATCGCCAGTTCCACCACCAGGGCCACAATCATCGCCTCAGTGAATCGCAGTCCCCAGCGAACGATTCCAAACGGCAATCTCCAGCCCCAGCGCGGTCCAACGATGTATCGCAATCGTTCGACGTACATGCGCAAAAGCACCCGCATCTGGGCCACCTTCGGCGGCAGAAATGGATCTAGTCGGATTTGTCGCGGCAGGCGAATGCCACGCAGATACGGCGCCAGCGTGGCTTCAATCAGCGGCATGGCAATGCCTGCGATGGCCAGCACCGCCAGAAAGGTCATCTGAAAGCTTGCATCAAATAACGCCGAAGGGTTGTGCACCAGCACGCCAATCGAAGCGATGCCGATTGCGTTGAGGTCAGCACGTTCGCGGTACAGGATGCGGCTAAAAAGATAGACCGCGCTTAGCCAAAGCGCCCGTTGTACCGGCGGGGCAAAGCCTGTCAGAAAGGCGTAGGGCAATGCGAGAGAGATTGCCAGCAAAGTCGCCGGCAATTGCCGAATACGCAGTTTGCGTGCCAGCCAGAAAATCAGTCCGATCACGATCGTGATGTGCAGCCCAGAAACAACCAGCAAGTGAAAAGATCCGGTGCGTTCGAAAGCGCTTCGCATGGAGTGTTGCAAACGCGTACGGTCGCCGAACAACATGGCACTCAGCACGCTACTGTCTTGCGAGGTCAAGCGCATCCATTGCGGCAACCAGCGGTAGGACGCGCTGATCGTCGCAATCTGATCCAGTCGCGTCCCCGCCCATGTCTGTGCGGCTGTTGCCAGGCAACTCAGGGATGGACGTTTCTTGTCTGGCGTTACATGAACGGCGGTAACATCGGTGCTCCCTAGAACCGCAATACCATGCTGAGCGAGATAGGCCGGATAGTTCCATGCACCAGGGTCAAGAAAATATTCCGGCCGATGAAAGCGCAACTCTACATTGAGCCTCTCTCCACAGCGGAGGTACGGCAGGCTTTCTCCCAGCCTGGCGTACAGGTTCAGCCGCAGGCCACCTACGACTGACGTTTGCCAATCATGATTGGCATTAAAGTCCTCCACGTGGTCCAGCGATAAATCAATCTGCTGCGTCTGTTCTGTTTCCGCAGGCCGTCCGAAAGGACTCAGTCGCGTTTCGGTTCGCGGCGAATGAATCGCCGTCACGGTTCCACTCACGCTGCGCTGCAGGCCATCGGCAAGTTGCACAACCGCAGGAGAGGTCTGAGGGGTGGGAGCAACAAAAGCGCAGAATTGTCCTGCGGAAAACCACAAACACAACAAGGGCAGCCACAGCATGCGCACCGCGGTCTGCCCCGCCAACAAAGTCAATCCGGCTGCCAGGAATGCGCTTACCAGACAGAGTAGCGGAGGATGCCAAACCCAATGCGCATCGATAATGCCGAGTGAAAACCCTGCGGCTGCCAACAGCATAGGCGCGCTGGCGAACGATAGAGGCTCTCTGCGCAGACGATGCCGCGTTGCCCGCAAGGGCGCAGGCTGGTAGCCGTGCAACCTTCGTACGGGCTGCGTCGTCTCCGGAAGGGTTGTGCCTGGAACCATGATGTAGCCCGCGAACTCAGCGCTGAAGCGTCGCGATGGTTTCCATGTGATACGTTTGCGGAAACATATCGACCAGTTGCAGGCGAAGGAGGCGGTAGCCGGATTGTATCAACGCCGCCAGATCTCGGCCCAATGTTGCCGGATCGCAGGAGACATAAACGATGCGGTGCGGCCCCAGTTCTGCCAGCATTTTCGTAGCCTCAACACCCGCGCCGACGCGCGGTGGATCGAGCAGAACCAGATCGGGAGCAGGCTGCCTCCGTTCGACGGCCTGGCGAAGAAAATTCATTGTGGATGCCTGCACGTACTCAGCCCGTGTGCCGCGCAGGTTGTGGCGCAGGTCCTTACAGGCCACTGCACTCGACTCCACTGCAACCACGCGCTGAAAACGTTCCGCCAACGCAACCGAAAATAACCCCACTCCAGCGTACAGATCCCAAACAACGCCGCCGGTCTCGTCATCAGTAACCGCAGCGACAAACTCGTCGACTAGCGTGCAATTCACCTGAAAAAAAGATCCCGCACTCACCGTATATTCGCGACCAGCCACGCGGTAATTCACACTTTGTCCGCCCCACTGCAGCGGAGGCCTCGGCGAACGAATTTTCCGGTTCTCTTTCGCAAGCATCTGCGCGCCCAATAGTTGCGGAATTTCTCGCTGTAGATTTTCGAAAAACACTTGATAGGCTTTTTCGCGTTTGCCGGCGTGGGAGCGCGCCCAAATTGTGACGAAAAGTTGGGACTGGTCATGGTTCGTGAAGATTTCGATTTCCTGGGCATCGACCGGAACCAGATCACCCATCCCGAGAGACCGTATGATCTCTATACATCGTTCCAGCAGCGGTGCCGCAATGGGGCAACTCTCAATCGCCGTCATGCGATGCGATTTCGCCTGCCGATAGCCGATTGAAAATTCAGGCCGCGTCTGCACTTGGAGCCGCACTCGATTTCGGTATCGTAATGGCTTACCTGTTAGCGTCGCAATTTCCGGCAGACCGCGAGCTCCTGCGCGAGCGAGAGTTTCCCGCAGCATCTCCCGCTTCAGTTCCACCTGGTGGAGATACGCGCTATGCTGCAGTTGGCATCCGCCACACGTCGTGAACCTTGGACATGGGGGCATAACGCGGTATTCCGATGATTCCACGATCTGCTGTGCGTTGGCCACGGAATATCCACGGTGCTCCTGAGTGATCTCCGCTTCGACGACTTCCCCAGGAAGCGTGAACGGTACAAATACACTGAGGCCGCCTCGCACCGCGTCGTCCGCGGGTACTCGTGCCAGGCCCTGTCCGCCGTAAATTACTTTTTCGATCGTTAGTTTCATGAGTGGCGCATGTAGAAAAGGCTGAGGCGCGGAAGACCGTTTTGTTCGAACAAACATCGCCGCAGAAATTGCTGTTCAATCTGCCGAATCTGCACCGTCTGCAGACGGCTGCGATACGGCGCCAGTTCCCTGCTGGATTGTTCGCGCAGCGCCAACAATTTTTCTGCCGGCGTGAATGCCTGAAGCGTGGCGGACAACTGGTCTTCCAGCACCAGCAACTGCTGCTCCAGCGATTCCATCGAGACTGCGGCCTGGCTCTCCAACGATGCGGCGATCGCCTCAAGACGGCGCGAAATTTCCGCGTAGGTGTCTTGGGCTTTTTCAGGAGTTGCGCATCCCTGCAGAGCCACTGCGTTCGCACGCACAAACGTGGCGATGCGCGATGCTTCGAAACCACTTTCCTCTGGCGTGGATGGCTGCTTGCGAAGCGCGCCGGTTGCGGCCTCGTGCATGTCTTCCACAGCGTGAAGGACCTCCTGCGCACAATAGGCGAGCCCGTTAATTCGCCGAGCACGCCCCTTCGCCTGGCGCGCAGCGTATTTTTCAAACGTTGCGTCGATCCCGGCAAGAACGGCTTCCAGCGGAAATCCTGCCTCCTGCCACATGGCAATCAGCGACCAGTCCAGCGTCGACAGCATCAACAGCGTTCCGCGCTTGCGCTGAAAATGCTCCTCGATTTCCGTGTAGTAGTTGAAATAATTCTGCAAGGCGTCGATTATGCCTTCCGCGGGCTATTATTTTTCCGCAATCGCCCGCCGGCAACCAGGTTGCGCTCGTAAATGATCCGCAGGCCCTCCAGCGTGAGTGTGTCGTTCACCTCGGAGATGTATTTCGACTCTCCGGCAATCAATCGCGCTAGCCCACCGGTGGCGACGCATTTTGTTTCCGGGCCGAGTTCCGCGATCATGCGCTCCAGAATGCCATCGACCAATCCGATGTGGCCGTAGAACAACCCGATTTGCAGATTATCGACTGTATTGGTGCCAATCACTTTTGGTGGTCGTTTGATCTCGACTCTTGGCAAACGCGCGGCCCTTGCAAACAGCGCTTCAGCGGCGACATTCACGCCAGGAGCAATAGCGCCGCCAAGAAATTCTCCACGCTTCGAGACGACGTCGAAATTTGTCGCCGTCCCAAAATCCACCACGATGCAGGGTCCCCCGTATAGCTGAAAGGCTCCGACACAATTGGCAACGCGATCGGCGCCGACCTCGCCGGGATTGTCGGTAAGAATCGGTAAACCGGTTTTGACTCCGGGCTCAATGAATAGCGGTTTGTGGTTGAAATATCGCTCTGAAAACTGGCGCAAAATCCAATCCACGGGAGGAACGACCGAAGCGATAATCACCCCGCTGATTTCCTTGCTGTCCACTCCTTCGGTTTGCAGCAGGTTGCGAATCAGAATTCCATATTCATCTGCGGTCTGTGCCTGCCGCGTGCTGATCCTCCAAGTCGCGCGCAATTCGCCGATCCGCTCCCCCGTCACCGGATAGATCGCGATCACGGTATTCGTATTGTTGACATTCAGCACCAAAAGCACGGTTCTTCAACCTTTCGCGAATCGTTCCCGAACTCCTCCGGACAACACCCTGCGCATACCATCGTCGGTTTGCACCCAGAGAAATCCCTTCTCATCCAGGCCTGCGGTGACGCCAGTGTACCCCCCGGCCTCATCGACAAACACGCGTTTTCCGAGGATCCAGGTTGACTTCGTTTCCAGGCGCTTCAGAATTTCCGCCGAAGCCACAGCAAAATTATCTGGTCGAATAAGAGCATCGATTTCGCCCCACAGGTATTCCAAGATATCGGCTAGAAGGTCTTCCCTCGCAATTTCTCGATCGGTTTCCAGACGCAGCGAAGTCGCTTGGCTGCTAAGTTCCGCTGGAAACTTTACTTGATTTACGTTGATTCCGATTCCGATGACCGTGTAGCGGATGCGCGATGCCTCAGCATTCATTTCCACAAGAATTCCACCGACTTTTCGCCCGTTCGACAACAAATCGTTCGGCCAACGAATATCTGTAACTAATTCAGTTACAGATTCAATGGCGCGCTGTACGGCCAACCCCGTCGCCAACGAAAGCCACAGTCCATCGACAGCTGCCAAGTGCGGGCGCAGCAAAATACTCATGTAAATGCCTGTATAGGGTTCAGAGTGCCAGGCATGATCGCCGCGTCCTCTGCCTGCGGTCTGCTCCTCCGCGACATAAACCGAGCCATGGGGAGCGCCCTTTGCAGCTTCCTGCATGGCATGGGTGTTGGTCGATTCGATGGAAGGGAACAGATGCAACTTGTTGTGAAAAATTGTTCCACCCAGGGCCTGTTGCAACGCATCGAGATCGAGCCTCTTCCTCATTCTGTCGATCTCTAGAAGATTTCCGCAGTGATCTTCATGCTCAGATCAATGGCTGCGACCGAATGGGTGAGGGCACCGACGGAAATGTAGGTCACTCCGGTTTGTGCGTATTTTTGAACTGTTTCCAGATTGATGCCACCAGAGACTTCGATAGGAATGTCGGGCATCTGTCTGCGCGCGACGTCGACGGCGTGTGTCGCTTCCGACGGCGTCATATTATCCAGTAGTAATGAATCGGCGCCGCCCGCCAGCGCGTCATCGAGTTCTGAAACCGAACGCACTTCAATTTGAATTTTCTGTCCCGGTAGCCGCCGTTGCATCGCCAACGCCAGCACGTTAGCGACACCCCCACCCAATGAAATATGGTTGTTCTTGATCAGGACGCCATCAGCGAGATCCATGCGATGGTTTTGACCGCCGCCGCAACTGACGGCATACTTATCCAGCAGGCGCAGTCCCGGCGCGGTCTTGCGAGTGTCAAGGATCACCACCCCGGTGCCCGCCACAGCATCCACATACTTGCGCGTTTCGGTGGCGATGCCGCACATCCGCTGCAATAGGTTGAGAGTCACCCGTTCGCAGGCCAGAATGGTTCGCGCGTTTCCGCGAATTACCGCGATCGCCTGTCCCTTGCGCACACGAACGCCGTCAAACATCTCGGGATGATGCACGACTTCAAAATCTCTTGTCGAGGTTCGGTCCAGTTTGCGAAAGATCTCCAACACTTTCGGAATCGCTTCCCAGCCGGCTAATATGCAATCCTGCTTGGCCACAATCGCAGCCGAAGCCGATAGTTTTGGGTCGAGCGTCAACTCGGTCGTAGCATCGTGCGTGGCATGGTCCTCGATGAGTGCCTGCTCCAGAATGGCCGTGACGCGTGTTGTTTTCCAGTCCATATATTTGACTCTTTACAATGCCTATCGAGGTTCGAGCGACTCCAGCGTCCGCAGCGCTGCGTTGGCTTTTTCAATCAATGCCTGCAGTTCATCCGCTCGCGCGCGCAAGCCATCGACGACTTTTACGGGAGCTTTGGCGAGGAACGCCTCATTTTGTAACTGTTTCTGTTTTGACTCCATTTCCTTTTCAAATTTCGCTAGATCTTTCCCTAAACGCTCGCGCTCGGCAGCCACGTCGACTTGTCTTTCATAGTGCAGCGCAACTTCATAGTTCACACCGTGCCGTGTCGAAAGACCTTGCGTCATCGCCTTGGGATAGAAAATCCCGGACACTCGCGCCAGCCGTTGAATCATGTCCTCATTGCTCCGCACGACTCGGATCGTATTGTCTGCGCCGGTCAAAAATACGGATGCCGCTTCCTTCTCAGGTACTTCTTGCTCCTTGCGCAGGTTGCGGATGTCCGCGATGATTTCCTGCAATAAGAACATTTCCAAGTCGACAGCGGCCGGACCTGCGTCCACCTCATAGCTACGCGATTCGGGTTCGCCGGGAAACCTCGCCAGAGCAATCGACTTCAACGGCGGCACCCCATCGTGGAGCGCAGTCCAGATTTCTTCTGTCAAGAACGGCATAAACGGCGACAACAATCGCAACGATGCCTCAAACACACCTAGCAGGGTAGCCAGTGCTGCTGTGGTGGCTGGCTTATTTGCACCCGCTCCAAAATCGAGACGAATTTTTACAACTTCCAAATACCAGTCGCAAAACTCTCCCCAAAAAAACTGGTAGATTCGATTGGCTGCGTCGTCAAAACGATAATCCGCCAATGCGTGGTTCACATCCACCACGCATTGGCTAAACCGCGAAACAATCCAGCGCTCTTCCAGCGGTGCGCGCTCATTCGATGGCAACGCGCGGCCCAGACGCTGCAGGTCAACTTCGATTCCAGCTTCTTTCGCACGCTCCATCTGCATAAAGATGAACCGCGCTGCGTTCCAGATCTTGTTGGCAAAGGCGCGATAGCCCTCGGTACGCGCTTCACTGAAGGCGATGTCTGTTCCTGGCGAAGCCATGGATGCCAGCGTAAACCGTACCGCGTCTGTGCCGTACTGATGGATGATTTCGATCGGGTCAATGACGTTGCCTTTGGTCTTCGACATTTTCTGGCGATCGGCATCGCGAACCAGCGCGTGGATATAGACCTCGCGAAATGGAACTGCGTCGGCCAGCGTGCGCTTCGATCCGTCTGGCATCGGCAAGTCGAGCATAAAGTGGCAGCCGAGCATGATCATGCGCGCGACCCAGAAAAATAGAATGTCAAAGCCTGTGACCAGCAGTTGCGTGGGATAAAACACTGCCAAATCCAGCGTCTGCGCCGGCCAGCCAAACACGGTAAACGGCAGCAGCCCAGACGAAAACCATGTATCCAGCACGTCCGTTTCCTGCGTCAATTTCGAACTGCCGCAATGGGAACAGGCCGCGGGTGCCTCGCGCGCGACCGTAATTTCGCGGCACTTGGCGCAATGCCACGCAGGTATGCGATGTCCCCACCAGAGCTGGCGGGAGATGCACCAATCGTGAATATTGCGCATCCACTCGAAATAGGTCTTCTTGTATTGCTCCGGCGTAAAGCGGATGACGCCCGACTCCACTGCCTCGATCGCCTTGTCCGCCAGCGGCTGAATTTTGATGAACCATTGCGTCGACAGCCGTGGCTCGACAACCGTTTTGCAGCGATCGCACTTGCCAATGGAGTTGACATAGTCCTTCACAGCCACCAGCAGGCCCTGCTGTTCCAGATCGGCCAGGATCCGCTTGCGCGCTTCATACCGGTCCAAGCCCGCATAAACGCCCGCTTCGGCATTCATATGCGCGGTCTCGTCCATCACCACGATCAACGGCAATTTATGTCTCTCCGCAATCGCGAAATCGTTCGGATCATGCGCCGGCGTCACTTTAACCGCACCGGTGCCGAACTCCGGATTTGCCCACTCATCCGGCAGAATCGGAATTTCGCGACCAGTCAGCGGCAGGCGCAGCTTTTTCCCTTGCAGATGGAGATAGCGCGTGTCGGTTGGATTCACAACGACTGCAACATCACCCAACATAGTCTCTGGCCGAGTGGTCGCAATGGTAACGTATTCGGTACCATCCACCAGCGGATAGCGAATCTCGTACAGCTTGCCCTGCTGCTCCTCATGCACCACTTCCACGTCACTGATGGCAGTCTGGCAGCGCGGACACCAATTCACAATGTAGGCGCCGCGATAAATGAGTCCCTGTTCGTAGAGGCGAACGAAGGCCTCCTTCACCGCGACAGACAGCCGCTCGTCCATGGTGAAGTATTCGCGCGACCAATCCACGCTCGCGCCCAGGCGCTTCATCTGGTTGAGGATTGCGCCGCCATATTCCTGCTTCCACTCCCAAACCCGCTTGACAAAGGCTTCGCGACCCAGCTCCTGCCGCGTTTTTCCCTCTTTCGCAACCTGCCGCTCCACCATCATCTGCGTGGCAATGCCTGCGTGATCCGTTCCTGGAACCCACAGGGCCAGCTCGCCGCGCATGCGATGCCAGCGGGTCAGAATGTCCATCTCCGTCTGATTGAGCATGTGGCCCATGTGCAGGCGGCCCGTTACATTGGGAGGCGGCAGCAGAAGCGTGAATCTGGGCGGAAGCCCATCCAGATTTTCCGGAGTTGGAACCTCAAAGAGGCGTTCACGCACCCAATACTCCGCCCATCGATCTTCGATAGCAGTCGGGTCGTAAGCTTTTGGAAGGTCACGAGGCATGGGGTCAGAGAGGCCGTTTACTGCTCGGGAGGCCAATTTTCACGATAGCACAGCGGTGATTCCGCATCTGTAGCAGCCGGAAACAGTACGGATGAATTTACTTCGACTGAAACAGCAGTTGAGAATACTGGATTAAATTTTTGCGCCAGACGGGCCACTCATGCATGCCGGGCGTTTCCACAAACGTCACCGGAATATTGTTCGAGCGCAGCCACGCGACAAACTGCCGATTCGCCGTGATCAGCGGAATTTTACCGACGTATCGATCGTCCTTGCCGCAAGCAACCCACAACAGTCGCAAGCGCGATGCACTGGTTGCATTCAGTCCGGGGAAATCCCGGGCATAATCTGAATTCAGCCCACCGGCGCTGAAGGAGCCGACCCAGGCAAACATGTCGATGTGGTTCAAACCGGTCAGCAGACTTTCTGCGCCGCCCATGGACAGCCCCGCAATCGCACGATCCTCACGCTTGGTGGAAACCTTATACATGGACTGCACCTGCGGGATTACTTCCTTGAGTAGCGCCTGCGTGAACAAGTCGACGTTCTTCTTGCGCAAGGCTGCGCTGTTAAACGAGGCTCGCGGTCCCATCACGATTTCCGGCGCACCATAGCCCAGTGGCATCACGACGACCATCGGCTTCGCTTTGCCTTCTGCAATTAAATTGTCGAGGATTACATTAGCGCGACCCAGCGCCGTCCATGCCCGGGCATCGTCGGTATAGCCATGCAGCAGATACAACACTGGATATTTTTTATGGCCGCGTGGATCATACGAAGGCGGCGTGTAGACAAAATAATCCCGCTGGTCGCCGATAATCGCTGATTTGTAAAAGTGTTGATGCACAATCCCGTGGGGGACGTCCTGCACGTCCCATAGCTCGGGCTGCGGTCCACGAACCTCGAAAACATTCGACGGGCTGCGCAGATTTGGGTTAACGACTGCATTGGATGGGTCGAGCGTGGGCACGCCATCGGCGACGAAGAGATAGTCATAAAGGTCCGGTTGCAGCGGCGGAACGGTAATGGTCCAAACGCCGCGATCATCCTTCGTCATGGGTTGGCCGCCAGCATGTCCATCCATGTTTAGTTCGACCTGGCTGGCGCCGGGATCATAGAAATAAAAGGTGACCGAATGGTCGGCGTGAACTTCGGGAGTTTTTGGCAGTTGCGGAGGTTTCCGATTGTCGGCGGATTGCTGGGCCTGCGCACTCACAGTCAGCCCGATTCCCAGCAGAAGTATGCCAAACCAGCTGGAGTGGAAGAATGAGCGAGAGAATCTCAAAGGCCGCAACACACGCCTCTTTCTTCTTGGCGAAGACTGCGATATTCAGGGCGACAGGCAGCATCGCTTTTGCGATGCCGCCTATCTGCTTATTGGTTTAAAACGGATTCAACCTGCGTAGCCCCTTCTTTTTCTTGTGGGTGCTGGAAGACTCTTCTTTGCCCTCAAACTGCGGTTTGGGATTCTTCTTCTTTTTCTTTCCGTTGGTAGCCGTCGTCTCGCCCACCGTGTTCACCGGCTGTCCCGTCTGCTTGATATCGTTCACCTGATCCGGAGCGGGCGCTGCCTTTTGCGCCGCGGGCAGCGGCGTACTGTTCGGCGGCGTAACGGTCGGCAATCCGCCATTGTCCTTGCGAGCCGACGGCCATTGCGCAGGATTTGGGTTCGTGTCTGTAGTGTTCACCGGAGGGACCGCGGGGTTAGCGTTCCCTCCGACCGAGGGCGCAGTCGATGGTGGAGCGGATTGCGTGCCAACGGGCGGTTCCACCGCATTCGGCGGCGTTGGTTGCGTTGGTTGGTTCTGGTTAGAGTTGTTCAGCACAGCTCCATTCACGCCGTTGTCGCCGTTAATGTCATTCATCTGCAGTCCGTTGGACGCAGGTTGTGTCTCGCCTACCGCGCCAGGAGCGCTAGGTTCACCGTTGGAAGCAACCGCAGTCTTCAAATTGTTCGAGGTACCGGCGACCGAGGGAGCTGGCTTACCCTCGGGCTTGATGGCCCAGCGAACATCTGCCATTTCCGACTTCACAAGTTCCGGAGCGATAATCTGCGGCGGATTGCTTAGGCTCGGTTCGCCGACACGCGCCGCCTGAACCGTAGAAGGACGAGCCGTGATCAGCAGGAATGCTTTGTATTTCAAATTCACTGGCGCGCGGCTTTGTTCGATCGCGGCACTGTTAGCAATCTGCTCCTGGGTCGGTTGCGGCACCGGCAGATTCATTGCTTCCAACCGGTCCCGCGCATCGTCCGCGTGGGGCGCCATTGGATACTCCACCACTACGCGGTCATATGCCTGGGCGGCACGGTTCTGGAATAGCTTTTCCAGTCGCTCTTTGGCGGCAGGATCGAGGCGCATGGCAGCAATGTTGCGGGCCTGAGCGGCATACGCATCGCCCACGTCGAGCAGCGCTTCATCCACTCGGCTATAGAGAGGATAGGTATCGATCACCGATTGAAGACGGGCAACGGCAGCCGCATAGTTCATCCGCGTCTCATAGAACGACCCAATGTCGAATTCGTGGTCGCCAAGTACTTCCTGCACTTCTCGCAGCCGCTGCTTGGCTTGCGGAATCAAGCTGGAATCCGGGTATTGCAGAATCATCGCCCGATATTCTTCCTGGGCACGAATCGCATTCGTCGGGTCGCGATCCGGTTTTTCCATCTGCTTGTAGTAGATGTCGGCCACTTTCATCTGCGCTTCTGCGGCTTCCGGCTTGTCTGGGAAGAAGGTGATGAAATCCTTGTATTCTTCTTCCGCCTGTTGCATCGCGGCGGTGCCGCCCTCTTTGTACCAGGTATCGCCGATGGCAAGTTTGGCGCGCATCTGGTATTCCGAGTCCGGATATGTATTCAGCAGCGTCTGCAGATCAAGGCGGGCAATGTCGAATTTGCCCTTCTTCATGGCAATCATGGCGCGATCGAACAACTCTTTATCCGGCTGGCTGCTGGTCACGCTCGCCAGCGCATCGTCTTTCTGCGAAAGCGGCTTCTGCTTGCGATGAAAAATTCCCGCGTGGGCCATGCTGCTGCCCAAAACAGCCAGCGTGCCGACGGCCACACAGCGTTGCAGAAAACGACGACTGGAATATTGGATGAAACGGCTCATACTGTACTTCCCCTTAGCAGACCTTTGCGCTTACTTGTAGCCCGGTGAATGGGTCTGCCATTTTCCCGTACATTCTTCATAGAATTTATCTGTTTCGCGGTCGGCTTCAATCGCTCGCCCGCAGCGGCGCGTGCTATTTGCAGCAACTGCCGCGCATTCTCTTCCGGATGACCATCACCGAAGATCGCATTGCCCGCCACCAGCAAATCGGCTCCCGCCTCCACCACCTGCGCCACGGTATCGTCCGCAATGCCGCCATCCACTTCCACTCGATATTCCAGACCCAGCTCGGCGCGAATCGCGCACAAGTGACGAATCTTTTCGAGCGAAAACGGAATAAATTTCTGCCCGCCAAACCCCGGATTCACGCTCATTACCAGGACATGATGCACCATCGGCAAGATGTCGATCAGCAGGTTGACTCTTGTGGCGGGATTGATGACCACCGCCGGCCTCATTCCATGCTGCTCAATCAGTTCCAACGATCGATGCAGGTGACGGCAGGCTTCGTAATGCACGCTCACCCAATTCGCTCCCGCTTCCGCAAGGGCTGGGATAAACTCATCTGGATTCTCAATCATCAGATGGCAATCGAGCGGCAAGTTTGTCACTTTGCGCAAGGATGCAACCACTGGCGGACCCATCGTGATGTTGGGCACGAAATGGCCATCCATCACATCCACGTGGATGACAGTTCCACCGCCTCGCTCCGCGGCCTGAACCTGCTCGGCCAAGTGGGCAAAGTCTGCGGAAAGAATTGAGGGCACCAGTTCCACCACGATATTTTTAGTCTATCAGCGGGGCGGGACTTAGTCAGAGGTGCAAACACTTTGTCCACCAGTTTCGAGCAGCTTCCATCCGTGAGCCATCGCCAATCCCTTCTCCCGGCATGGCAGCAGAAAATAGGTTGGATGAGGCCCAAACGTGTCGCTCACGTCACTTCCCGGCACAATTCCCACGATTGGATAGCGCTGGAGCAGGTCCCCAGGCAGCCAGGGCTGGCTCGGCAGCACGTCCTCCGGCAGACCGTCCAGCACAATGGCGTCGAACTTGTCTTGATCGACTTCCTCGGCGATTTTTGCCCTCACCGCGTTGTCAACTTCGGGCAAATCGGGACGCAAAGCGTCGTGCAGCGCCGCATTGTCCGGGTGCCACCGCTTGCCAGCCAATACTCCCTCATACGGATGGGCTGGAAGATAGACGTCGCCGGGAAAAACCCGGAGCCACGCAGTCAAATCTTCCTGCGATGCGATCAGATCGCGATGCGGCATAAAATCGTGCGGGTTGTAGACCCAGCTGACCAGAGGAATCGCGGCCGCTGCTAGCAGAAAAACCCGCGCCTTCTCTCGCGAATTAAAAGCAAATAAAGCGTCCAGACGAGCGAACGAAACTCCAAAGATCACAGCCAGAATGGCATACGCAGGCATGGGAGTATTGGCGGTTGCACCCCCATGCGCCTGCAGAAACCAGCACAGCCCAAATAGAGATGCCCCGGCCAGCAGATAGAACCGCGTTCTGAAATTGTCCAGCAACGGCCGAGTCCAGACCCGTGCCATAGCAATGATCAGCAGCGCCACTCCAAAAGGTGCAATCCACTGCGAAAACACATAGAACACGGCCGGTCGCAGCCACAGGTCGGCGTTGGCGTGCGGAACCGTGAATGCATAAAACCAGAACCAGCCGTTCGTGGCGTGGCCCAGCGACCGACTGCACACCGCTGTCATCAGCAGAAAACTTCCAACTCCCAGCAGCAACCGGCGCGGACGTTTCCAGTCCACACAGAGCATGATCAGCGCGACCGGAAAAATAGTTTGCTTCGCCAGGAATGCCAGCGTCCACATCGCGGCGGCGAAGATCGGGTGTAGATATCGCGTTGAAAGCAACGCCAGCAACAGCAGCAAGATATAGAAGGAGTCTAGCCGGCCAAGATCGAACCATTCGCGAGTCCAGGGATATGCTGCCGCATACAGAGCAGCCCCGGCCAGCGCAGCAAGATGTCGTCGCCGGCGCACGCCTGGCGCGTCAAAGAAGACAAAAAGATAAATCACCGCCATCGATTCGCAGGTGCTCAGCAGAGAAACCAATCGAAGCGCCAGAAAGCGAGGTCCCAGCAGCCGCACGGCCCAGCCGGAGACGTAATAGTAGGCGGGCGCATACATATAGGGGATGAA